>ENA-UOJO01003950-UOJO01003950.1-human-gut-metagenome-genome-assembly--contig:-P57-NODE-3950-length-13288-cov-60.743067_pt1 | contig 13288 bp, 10 predicted proteins | sample MGYA00242351_ERZ723898 | MGnify/ENA metagenome assembly ERZ723898 | reverse complement strand
AAGACAGCGGCCTCTCACGCCGTTAACGTGGGTTCGATTCCCGCACGGGTCACCAGGAAGAGCACTTTAGCGTAAGCTAAGGTGCTTTTTTGTATGTCTAAAATCACTCGCTAGGCGAGTGGTTCGATAAAGATTATATCGATGAGTAATGAAACTCAAACGAAAAATTTTGGAATAGTACCAGTGGGGCAATTCCAGACTGGGTTATTGGTGTATCGCCGGTAGTCCTGTATTAAAAGGTTCCATTGCAAACGAAAGACTCGCAGAAGCAGGATATTTTAGTATCCTCAGGCGCTACTACGAGTCCTTGCACTTATGCGGTTGAACCGCCGTGTACCGGTCGGTACGCACGGTGGTGTGAGAGGTCGGCTCTTTAGTTAAGAGAGCCTCCTACGCGATTCTTTTAGGTAAAAAAGCAAACAAACAGAACACTTCATTCAAATGCATATAGCGGCTATTTATTTCATATAGAGACAAATAGCGGCACAGAACAGATATAATAAAAGAAGCTATAAAAAGCAGGTATTCACGTGGAGGACGATATCGTTTCTACATGAACACCTGCTTTTTTATTTATTATTTACTGGTGGAATAAATAGTGGTAGCCAAGTATTCATCACTGACCCAACCATAAATCCCATTGTAATATACAACAACCCAGTCAGGCACATTGCTGCTATAGCCGCATTCCCATACGATGATACCGTAGGGGATATTATCCATTTTTTCATAATTTGTACCGGGACCTTTACGCATAACCAGCCCATGATCAGCAGTGGTGTAGGTACAAAGGCTATCAATTCGGCTAAGCGTTACATCTGGTGCAACGCATCCATCCGGCAGAATAACGTTGGCATTGTTTTCGGTATAATCCTGTACTTGCAGCAAGCCCCAAAGGCCATTCTGTTTTGCCCATACGCAGCCATCGCGCGCGGGGGCTAAATCTTCATATTGCCCAGCGGAAATTATCTCATTGCCGTAAACATCCAGAACCAGCTTTTGTCCGGATTGATTTTTCACAACTACCATGCCAGATAAGTCTGCGTAAGGATATTCAACAGTTTCGTTCATGATGGACAAACTCATCTGCGGCTGATAAATGCAGGGGATTACTAAAGCACCGCTTTGGTCGCAATATCCCCAGTTACCGGCTGCATTCTTTACCGCGATTAAAGATTCACCGGCCATGCAGGCATCCTGGTAGTCGAAATCGGTTAAAATTGTACCGTTTTTATCCGCAACGGCAAAAGGTGCAGAATTGTCAACAAGATAACCGGCATATTCATCATCCCAAATGCCTTGCTGGATGCCAACCAAATCAGGAGCATACACCTGTTCGATGGGCGTGCCACTAAATGTATAGACACCAATAGCAGAACGGTAAATCTGGCTGTCACCTAAAATCCACTGGATGCCATACCCGCCGTGCCCGCCCAGCATGGTTGTAAAAGGCATTTGTTGGGCAACCAGCTCCTGGTTAATCTGTTCTTCCAGGGCATTCAGCTTCTGGTAATCGTATGTATCATCTACCCCAATGGAGAGCTCCTGCTCACCATACAGGTACGGGATGCTTTCTGACAAATCTTCCAGAAAAGCATTACAGTTGGCAGCATTAAACAGGCTCCAGCGTTCGCCCTTGCGCACAGCGTACAGATTTCGGGCAGCGGCGTAACCGGCAGTGTGGGTTTCGCGGGAGAAGAGAGGAATCATCTCGTCAAAATCATATTGCGGCGGTAACTTCCAGTTGGCATTGCTAGTGGATGGTATAGCTGTGGCAACAGCTTCACTGGTCGGGGAAAGAGCAGCGGAGGAAGCAGGTTTATTTTCTGGCGCTGCAGCACAAGCGGTAAGCATTATTGCGGTGATAACACTGGCGGAAAATGAGAATAACTTCCTATTCATGGCTTTTCACTCCTTGCGTAAATAATTTTTCGGTAAGATGAAGAAGTAATATAAGAAAGTGAATTCATAAACCCTATAATATCTTATTTTATCAAAAATATCTGCTAATGGGAATAGCTAACAATTCTACATGGATAAATTTGGATAGTATGACAAAGATTGCAGAACCGGAGTGAAAGTCCGAATTATGGGATGAGTGATCTGCTATAATAAAAGAAACAAGGAGATGATTACCATGCTACTCGGTCATACCAAACAAATCAATGGCGTCTGGAAAATACAATCCCTAAAGCAACACAGTGAAAACGTGGCCGAGTACTGCGCACGGGCGTGCCAACCGCTGGGACTTGAAAACTTGGGCCGTCTTACAGGCTGGCTCCATGACGCTGGGAAATCTCATAGCAACGTGCAAAAACATCTAAGAGGCCAGACAAACGAAAGAATCAATCATTCCAGCGCCGGAATGCGGTGGCTATGGGAAAATTATGGCGGAGAAACAGCTTCACCACCTTCTCGCTTGACTGCGCAAATGGCAGCATTGGCAATCGGATCCCATCACTCTGAACGTATGGATGTTTTCGACCTAGGTGGAGTAGAACCCTGGATAAAACATATGTATTCAGAGCAGGCTCAAGAGCTATATGAAGAAAGCTGCCGGGCCTTTTTTGCGGATTGCATAAGTGAAACAGAGATACGGCAAATGTTTGCCAAAGCTGCGCAGGAGGTAGAATGTCTTGTGCGGAAAATCCGAACGCAGGAAGGAAAGAAGCCGCGGCTTTGTATCTATCAGGTCATGTTGGGGTTGGCACACAGATTTTTGTTTGCAGCCCTGATCGATGCAGACTGGTTGGATTCAGGCAACTATTATAATCAAGAAGGATGCCTTCCCCCGGAGCAGCTTCCGCCATGGGATCTGATAGAAAGCAATGTTGAAAGATTCCTGAACAATTTGCAGCCCCGACATAAAATAGATACCTTGCGTGCAGAAATTTCGGAGCAATGCAAGACAGCAGGCGAATGTGCAAAGCAGGGTATTTACCGCTTGTATGTGCCAACAGGCGGAGGAAAAACATTTTCCGGGCTGCGATATTGTGTGCATGCGGCCAAAAAACTTTCGGCCCGGCATATTTTCTATGTTGCACCGTTCCGGTCGATTATCGGACAGAATGTACAGGAGTTCAAAAAGGCATTAGGCGGCAGTGAATATCTGTTGGAGCACCATACGGATGCGGTGCTGGATACAGAGGACCCCGAAATTCTCCGCCAGCTGGAACGCTGGCAGGAAGCGCCGGTGATATGTACAACTATGGTACAGATGCTGCAAACCCTGTTTTGCAGCAGGCGGCAGAATGTGCGCCGCATGGCAGCACTGGCAAATTCTATCTTGGTGTTTGACGAAATACAGTCCCTGCCCATTTGCCATACATACTTGTTCAACCAGGCGGCAAATTTCTTGGCGTACTATTTGGGGTGCGTTGTTGTTTTGTGTACGGCAACACAGCCAGCGCTAAACGAAGTAGCAAACCCTTTGCGGTTTGCATCGCCGGTGGACCTGGTCCCGGATTACCAGCTGCGCTTTGCGCAGTTCCGAAGGACAAAGATTGAAGTGCCCGAAACAGGAAATGGATTTCAGGCAGGAGAACTCGCAGAATTTGTACGGAGCAAGCAAGACGAGAATGGCAGCATTTTGATCATCTTGAATACCCGTTCGGCGGTCGAAAAGGTGTTTGAGGCTTTGAAACAATCCCAGCCGGAACATACACAACTTTACTGCCTGACCACGCACCTGTGTGCAAAGCACCGTGCAGATGTTATCGCAGAAGTTAAGCAAAAATTAAACACCTTACACGGTCAGGAACGTTTGATCTGTGTAAGCAGTCAGCTGATAGAAGCAGGCGTGGATGTAAGCTTTGATTGCGTCATTCGAAGTATGGCTGCGCTGCCCAGTGTGGCCCAGGCTTCCGGCCGATGCAACCGCAATGCGGAAAGGAAATGCCGCACGGTGTATCTTGTTAAAACCTACAATCTGGAAAATCTGAATCGACTTCCGGAACTGCGCAACGGCAGGGAAGCCACACGGCACCTGCTGCAGCAATTACAAAGGGATGCGGACCTGTTAGAGCCGGAAAGTATTTTGAGGTACTACCAGCTTTATTATGCAGAGTCCCAACAACAGGAATGGATGGGTGATCCGGTTGAATTAAAGGGGTACATTCCCCCAAAAACAGTGAATTTGTTTGACCTTTTGTCAGATAATCAGGAAAGTGTGCTAGCCTGGAAAGAGACAACAGGAAAACAAAAGTTCCCCAATTACTTGCTCCGGCAGGCGTTTGCCACGGCAGAAAGGAATTTCCATGCTTTGGAGGACATTACAACGCCGGTGGTGGTTCCCTATGGGGAAGATGGCGCGGATATGGCAACAAGACTTTCGTCCAGTAAACCGCTTACCCCCAAAATGCTGCGGGACGCACAACGCTTTACCGTTGGTATTACAACAAATGAAAAAATACGCCTGGCAGATCAAGGCGCACTGTACACAGTAAAAGAAGGGGCAGTGACAATTCTTAACAAGGAATATTACGATGACGAAAAGGGAATTCAGATAAGCCCCGGATTTATGCCAATACAATTTGCTTAACAAGGAGGGTTAGACTTTGCAATACGAAAATTCAATATCCATGCAGGTATATGGGCGTTATGCATTGTTCAGCGACCCAATTACCCGCGTAGGCGGCGAAAAATTCAGCTACCCGGTGCCCACCTACCAGGCATTGAAGGGCATTTATGAAAGCTGCTATTGGAAACCAACGTTCACCTGGGTAATTGATGAACTGCGCGTGATGAACCCGATTGAAAGACAATCAAAAGGCATCCGTCCCATTATGTACAACAATGGAAAAAACGATCTTTCCATCTATACGTACCTTTCCGATGTTTGCTACCAGGTGCGGGCACATTTTGAATGGAACGAACATCGCCCAGACCTGGAAAAAGACCGCAATGAAAACAAACATTACGCTATTGCAAAGCGTATGTTGGAACGCGGCGGCAGAAGAGATATCTTTTTGGGAACACGCGAATGCCAGGGGTATATTGAACCCTGCATTTTTGGCCTGGGAAAAGGGCATTATGATGATGTTTCATCCCTGGACCTAGGCCTAATGGAGCACGGCATTACCTATGCGGACGAAAACGGGAAAGGCGTGATGCAGGAACGCTTTTGGCACCCGGTAATGCAGAACGGAAAAATCTGTTTTTGTCGCCCGGAAGAATGCGAAATTGTGCGTGATATCCACCCGCAAAAGATGAAGACCTTTACGCTGGGTGAAACAGTCAGCGACTGCGATGATTTGTACAGGGAGGTGATACAGGAATGAGCTGGCTTAGCTATTGCTATAAAACCTACCAGAATAGCGTGTCAGAAATTGGAAAGCAGCAGCCTGGGAAAGTTCCACTACTGCCGGTGGCTCACACGACGCAGCAGGTCAACATTGAAGTGGAGCTGGACAAGGACGGAAACTTTCAGTATGCAGGCTTGCTGGCACAAGATCAAAGGACAACGATCATTCCTTGCACAGAGGAATCTTCGGCGCGGACATCCGGCATGGTGCCGCACCCGCTAGTGGATAAACTGCAATATATTGCGGCAGATTATCCCACTTTTGGTGGTAGTAAAGAATCCGGATGGCCGCTTTACCACAAGCAGTTACAAGCGTGGTGTACATCTCCTTATGCCCACCCGGCTGTGTGTACAGTCCTGCACTACCTAGAAAAAGAATGCCTGATCGCAGACCTGGTCAAGGCAAATATTTTGTTTATAGATGAAAATGGAACTCTGCCAACAAAATGGCAGGGAAACAAAGAAGACAAGCCCCCTATTTTGGATACGCTGACCGGTAGTGACCAGACGGAATCTTTTGTCCGGTTCCGCGTTGACAATGTTGATTTGTCGCGTGATACAACAGTCCGAGAAAGCTTTATCCGCTTTTATGAAACACAGTTAAAAGATATTGACTATTGCACAGTTCAGGGAATCAAAATGCCGATTTCTACATTAAGCCCGTATAAGATCCGCAACCCAGGTGACCGTGCAAAGTTGATATCCAGCAATGACAATACGAATTATACTTACCGCGGGCGCTTTGCGGATGCAGCGCAGGCACTTTCGATTGGTTATGAAACAACCCAAAAGGCACACAGCGCCTTGCGATGGTTGGTCAGCAAGCAAGGGGTAAATACAGGGGACCAGACTGTACTTGTTTGGGGAACACAGAACGAAGCAGTACCCAATGTGCTGGGGGATACTCTCGATATTGCCCAGGAATATAATCCACTAGCAGGCGATGATTGGGACGATTTTGAGGAAGATACAGAAAGGTTGCCTGCGGATACCCAAGAAGAAATTGCACGGCAGTTTAACCGGGCCATTCTGGGGTATCAGCACCAGTTGAAGGACAATTCCCAAACGGCGGTCATGATTTTGGATTCTGCTACACCTGGCCGGTTGTCCATCCGGTACTATCAGGAACTGCAGGGCTCTAAGTTGCTTGCCAATATAAAGGATTGGCACGATGCGTTCCAATGGCAGCTGGAATACCGCAGTGTAGAGGAGCCGACGGAACTGGGCAAAAAGCCCAAGATCAAGAAAGTTGTCTTTGTTGGTGCGCCTGCCCCGGCGGACATTGCAAAAGCAGCCTATGGCGAAAAAGTGGATGCAAAGCTGAAACAAGCCACAATCGAACGACTGATTCCCTGTATTACCAATGGGGAGCGCTTCCCGCGGGATTTGATGATCAGCGCGGTAGATCGGGCAACAAACAGCATTGGCCTGGATTATTGGGAACAACAAAAAACACAAAACATTGCCTGCGCCCTTGTGCGTGGGTACTATCATAGAAATAAGAAGGTGGATTATCCGATGAATGTTGATGAAACCATTAAAGACCGAAACTATTTGTTTGGGAGAATTTTAGCCTGTGCAGAACAGATTGAAAGACGGGCGTTGATTCAGCTAGGAAATGAGAGCGAAAAACGTTTGACAAATGCAGAGCGTTTAAGAACCGCGTTTGCTCTGCACCCGGCAGCAACAACACTTCTTTTAGATAAAAAATTAAATCCGTACCTGAACAGAATGAAAAACCGTAACGGAATGGATAGCCAAAGGTATGCGATGATGCAAGAATTATTACATAAGATTGGCACAGAAAACTTTACGAACAAAAGACTTGGTGAGCTGTATCTGGTTGGCTATGCCGACCAGATGATGGACTTTAAGGCCGAAAATGCAGAATATAAAGCGAAAGCAAAAAAGCAGGAGGAATAAAAGATGGCTGTGCTGCAGAATAAAATCGACTTTGCACTTGTGATTGCTGTAAACCATGCGAACCCGAACGGTGACCCGCTGAACGGAAACCGCCCGCGCGAAACGTATGAGGGACTGGGTGAAATTTCGGATGTGTGCCTGAAACGCAAGATCCGCAACCGCATGATGGACCTTGGCCAGAATGTGTTTGTCCAGTCGGACGACCGCTGCAATGATGGCTTCAAAAGCCTGAAAGACCGTGCAGACGGCTGCCCAGCAGTGAAAAAGGCTGAAAAAGATAAAGATGCTTATGCAAAGGCTGCCTGTGAAACCTGGCTGGATGTGCGCAGCTTTGGCCAGGTGTTTGCCTTTAAGGGGAAAGAATCCAAGGGCGATGGTGTTTCCGTTGGCGTGCGCGGCCCGGTATCTATTCATCCGGCTTTCAGCGTGGACCCGATTGATGTCGATGATATCCAGATCACAAAGAGCGTGAACGGTACGACTGGCGAAAAGAAGTCAAGCGATACCATGGGCATGAAGCACCGTGTGGCTTTTGGCGTGTACACAACCTTTGGCAGCATTAACTGCCAGCTGGCAGAAAAGACCGGCTTTACAGATGAAGATGCAGAAATCATCAAAGAAGCGCTGCGCACACTGTTTGAAAACGATATTTCCTCTGCCCGCCCGGATGGCAGTATGGAGGTGGTTCGCCTGTATTGGTGGCGTCATAACTGCAAAAGCGGACAGTATTCCTCGGCAAAGGTCCATCGCTGTCTGCATGTGGAGCTAAAAGAAAGTGTGGCACAAGCACACCGGGTGGAAGATTATAATATTACTTGCGATACCCTGAACGGATTGACACCGGAAGTGTATGATGAATACTGATGACTATCTGCAAATGTCTGGCATCCAGCACTTTGCATTCTGCCGCCGCCAATGGGCACTTGCGTACCTGGAACAACAATGGTCCGAAAACCAACGCACCGCCGAAGGCCGCCTGCAGCATACCCGCTGCCATGATGTTACCCTGACGGAAAAACGCGGCGATTTGCTGATCGCCCGCGGTATGAGGGTCGTCAGCCACCGCTTAAAACTGACCGGCGACTGCGATGTGGTAGAGTTTCACAAGGATCCAAACGGCGTGTCATTGCAGGGCCGCCGCGGCCTGTGGCAGCCCATGCCCGTGGAATATAAGCATGGCCGCAGCAAGGTAAACGATGCCGATCGTTTGCAGCTCTGCGCACAGGCCATGGCGCTGGAAGAAATGCTGGTGTGCGAAGTGCCGGAAGGGGAAATCTTTTATGAAGAAACCCGGCAGCGGGAACATGTTTCCCTGACACCGGAACTGCGCAGCACCGCGCAGACCATGGCGGATGAGATGAACCGCCTGTTTGCGCGCGGCTATACCCCAAAAAGCAAACCCGGCAAGCATTGCAATGCCTGCTCACTGAAAGAACTTTGCCTGCCGGCGCTGTATCAGCAGGCAGACCCGGCGGCGTATCTGCGGGAGCATATTGAGGAGGGCGCGCCATGAGAAAGCTGCTCAACACCCTGTTTGTCATCAATGAGGACGCTTACCTGACATTGGATGGCGAAAACCTTGTTGTTACCCGCAATAAGCAGGAAACCCACCGCTATGCCCTGCATACGCTGGAAGGCATCGTCTGCTTTACTTACGCGGGTGCCAGCCCCGCTTTGATGGGAGCTTGTGCCCGGCGGGGCATTGACCTTTGCTTTTTTGACCCGTATGGCAGATTTCAGGCCCGCACCGTGGGGGAAGAACGCGGCAATGTGCTGCTGCGTCAGACGCAGTACCGCGTGTCGGATGACCCGGCCCAGAGCTGTCGCTATGCCCGGAGCTTTATCCTTGGTAAAGTGTATAACGCGCGCTGGGTGCTGGAACGCGCAACCCGCGATCATCCCCAGCGTGTCCCGGTCGAAAAACTGAAACGCACCTCCACCCAGCTAGCCGCCGCGCTGCCGCTGATACAGACCAGCGATGATCCGGAACAGCTGCGCGGCCTGGAAGGCGAGGCAGCCCAGCGCTACTTTGACTGCCTGAATGACCTAATTCTGCAGCAAAAGCAGGATTTTGTGTTTGAGGGCCGCAGCCGCCGTCCACCGCTGGACAATGTGAATGCGCTGCTTTCGTTTGCCTACAGCATGCTGGCGCGGGAGTGTGCATCCGCCTTGACCGCTGTGGGCCTGGACCCTTATGTTGGCTTTATGCACCGCCCGCGCCCCGGCCGCAAAAGTCTGGCACTTGACCTGATGGAAGAACTGCGGGCGGTTTATGCAGACCGGCTGGTCATCAGCTGCATCAATCAAAAGATCATCACGGCAAAACACCTGCAAAAACAGGAAAATGGTGCCGTACTGCTGACGGATGATGGCCGCAAAGCTTTCCTGACCGCATGGCAGAACAAAAAGAAGGAAGAGATCACCCATCCGTTTTTGAAAGAAAAACTGCCCTGGGGGCTGGTGCCCTATGTTCAGGCGCTTTTGCTGGCCCGTGCTCTGCGCGGCGACCTGGAAGTGTACCCACCGTTTTTCTGGAAGTGAGGTGCCGTTATGTTGGTGCTTGTAACCTATGATGTCAACACCGAAACAGCCGCCGGTCGTCGCAGGCTGCGCAAAGTAGCAAAAGTCTGTGTAGACTACGGCCAGCGGGTGCAAAACTCCGTATTTGAGTGCCTGCTGGATGCCGCGCAATACACGATGTTCAAAGCAAAATTGACCGAACTGATCGATTCGGAATCGGACAGCCTGCGCTTTTATCAACTGGGAAACCATTACAAAAGCAAAGTCGAGCATGTGGGTCTGCACCCGGATTTTGATCAGGATGGAATCTTGTTTGCTTAGTGCGAGGGGAAGGCAATCATAAAATTCCCGGTTCCTTCGCACCAGAAAATATGGAAAAAACAGGGGCAGAAAGGGTAAAATACAGCCTTGCCTGTCAGCATGAAGATGCAATCTCCATAAAATTTGTTTCATATGCGCAAAAGTGCCCCACTGTTTTGTGCACTTTTGCTGTCGCTCTCCGCAAGGAGAGCGTGGATAGAAATGCGTAAAATTACTATTACAGTTGATGAGGGTACTCGTCGCTCTCCGCAAGGAGAGCGTGGATAGAAATGACCGTTCGTAATGTTTCTATTGATTCTCTGGGTTGTCGCTCTCCGCAAGGAGAGCGTGGATAGAAATGCTCGGTTGGCTTAGAACGTTAGAAGTTACTCGGTCGCTCTCCGCAAGGAGAGCGTGGATAGAAATCTTGTTGCCCTTAAAGGATGTCAAGTATAAGCGTGGTCGCTCTCCGCAAGGAGAGCGTGGATAGAAATATGATATGTCCGCCGCGTGGAACCGTTTCACGCGTCGCTCTCCGCAAGGAGAGCGTGGATAGAAATATAGAACTCTTGCCTTGGGGGGCTGGGGGCGCGGTCGCTCTCCGCAAGGAGAGCGTGGATAGAAATGTATCAACTCTATGACACATATGCAAAGGTGCTGGTCGCTCTCCGCAAGGAGAGCGTGGATAGAAATCCTTTCCATGGGCTTGGACGGGAGGTTTAAACTTGTCGCTCTCCGCAAGGAGAGCGTGGATAGAAATTGCTACTTCTCTTCTGGTCTATCTTGCATTGATTGTCGCTCTCCGCAAGGAGAGCGTGGATAGAAATGCTCTGTCGGATTCTGTTTAGGCGCTAAGGCGGAGTCGCTCTCCGCAAGGAGAGCGTGGATAGAAATACACCACCCAAAGTCCAAGCACTTGCGGTTGGCAGGTCGCTCTCCGCAAGGAGAGCGTGGATAGAAATGGATTCCCAGTTCGGAATACCCCAGCCACTTGATTGTCGCTCTCCGCAAGGAGAGCGTGGATAGAAATTGCTACTTCTCTTCTGGTCTATCTTGCATTGATTGTCGCTCTCCGCAAGGAGAGCGTGGATAGAAATTTCGGTTATCCGTCCGGCGATTGATGTGTTCTTGTCGCTCTCCGCAAGGAGAGCGTGGATAGAAATCGGCCTGGACTGGCGTGCTCCGCGATATGCACCACGGTCGCTCTCCGCAAGGAGAGCGTGGATAGAAATAGGCGGCACGAAGACGGCAGTCTCCGCTTGGATACCGTCGCTCTCCGCAAGGAGAGCGTGGATAGAAATGCCGCCTGGACTGGCTGCTTGCGTGAGATGCACCAGTCGCTCTCCGCAAGGAGAGCGTGGATAGAAATGCGAACGCCCCACCAGAGGAACACCAGACCAATTCGTCGCTCTCCGCAAGGAGAGCGTGGATAGAAAACTATATTATCAAGATAACAGAAACACCCCTGCGGCGTCGCTCTCCGCAAGGAGAGCGTGGATAGAAAAGCAGTTGATCCCCCTGGAAGGGCCCACTACTACTGGTCGCTCTCCGCAAGGAGAGCGTGGATAGAAAAGACGCTAAGGCTGACACTGTATCTAAGTATAATGGTCGCTCTCCGCAAGGAGAGCGTGGATAGAAATCTTGTTATGTGGACCCGGTGCCCGTCAACTACAAGTCGCTCTCCGCAAGGAGAGCGTGGATAGAAATTTGCCATACCAATGGGGAGTGTGGACCACGGCCCGTCGCTCTCCGCAAGGAGAGCGTGGATAGAAATAGAATAGGAGGCGCCAGACAAATGGCAGTATATGTCGCTCTCCGCAAGGAGAGCGTGGATAGAAATAACGTTACGGCGGGCAACGTATTTGCAGATTTTGGTCGCTCTCCGCAAGGAGAGCGTGGATAGAAATACGATGACCAGCAGGATTTGATTGCCGGTGCTGACGTCGCTCTCCGCAAGGAGAGCGTGGATAGAAATATAACAAACTTGGCGCGGAATATGAGACCAGCCACGTCGCTCTCCGCAAGGAGAGCGTGGATAGAAATATTTTGAATAAGGAGTTGATTATAAATGGCAAGCTGTCGCTCTCCGCAAGGAGAGCGTGGATAGAAATGCAATCATGCCCTTACGTTCACGCTTAAAACGGGCGTCGCTCTCCGCAAGGAGAGCGTGGATAGAAATTGCAGTATACCGGCAATCCGACAGCGTTTGGCAGCGTCGCTCTCCGCAAGGAGAGCGTGGATAGAAATGTTGCGGCCCCCTGCGTGCTCTTTGCCGGCGGAATGTCGCTCTCCGCAAGGAGAGCATGGAATGTTTCTCTTTCTGACTGTTCAGGGTGGTTTTGTTCATGCGGATATCCGCTTTAATTTTAAAAATTGCTATAGTAAAAAACTCTCGCATAAAATAATATAAAAATATTATATTATTTACTTGACAGGGTACCCTGGCGGGGTATATAGTGAATATACCCCGCCGGGGTACCTTGCATGTGATGGGAGGGTAACATAATGCAGGAAAACGAAAAGAAGGAACCGTGTTGCTGCTGTGCACACAAAACAAAGCATCGCAGTGAAGAAGAGTATAAAAGCCTGGTCCACAGACTGAACCGGATCGAAGGGCAGATTCGGGGCATCCGTGGGATGGTGGAAAACGAAGTGTATTGTCCGGATATTCTGGTGCAGTCGGCGGCGGTAACGGCGGCGATGAACGCGTTCAACCGTGAGCTGCTGGCAAACCATATCCGCACCTGTGTGGCGGATGGTATCCGTGCCGGGAATGACGAAGTTGTGGATGAGCTGCTGAAAACGCTGCAGAAACTGATGAAATGAGCATTGCCTGCACAAAATAGCAGAAGCAGAACATGAAATAAATGCACGAGTGTTTGAGCCAGCAAAAATGCCATGCCAGTGCCCAGTACGGTTGTTTTTCTGTTCACAAACATCGGTAAAAGTTTGTGTAACATTACCAGAGCCATGAATAAATGCCAGTCATTCCCTGTGAGAGGGTGTGGATAGAAATGCCGCATCGGCCTTGGTTGCCCCCAACGTATCGCTCTCCGCAAGGAGAGTGTGGATAGAAATGGTAACCTCAATAATACGTCGAATTGCAGGCTAGCCGCTCACCAAAAGGGGGGCGAGGATAGGGCAACACCGCACAATTCCCGCCTTGCGGCTTAAGCACCGCTCCGGCAGCTGCGGCACGGCATCTGCGTTGCCAAAATGCTCGATAAGACATCCAGTATTATC
>ENA-UOJO01003945-UOJO01003945.1-human-gut-metagenome-genome-assembly--contig:-P57-NODE-3945-length-13301-cov-3.939378_pt1 | contig 13301 bp, 7 predicted proteins | sample MGYA00242351_ERZ723898 | MGnify/ENA metagenome assembly ERZ723898 | reverse complement strand
GTGCCGCCCCCAACGCGACTGCCGCAACGCCTCCTGCAATTGCGCCTTTTTTTATAAGCGGTATTACGGATTCAAAACTCGGCGGAGCAAATTTGTAATAAGCATATTTCAGTTTATCATGTAAGTCCTTTGATGTGTAAAAGTCCTTATACATTACCGTATGTGTTTTGAACTCTCGCACATTGTTTTCGTCTAAGTCAATTACACGCACGCCTCTGTTTAAATCGGGACCGTAAACATTAAATCCGCAGCCCTGTGTATAACCGAGAATAACATTTTTATAGTTGGCAATAAAGCTGTTATTATGGTCATGACCGAAAAACATGGCAAGTACATCGCCCTTTTCCGCCGCCGCACTAAATTCGCCGCTGTTTTTCTCGGGTGTAGCCGGAGTTTCAAGCAAGAAATCGCAGTTACCCGGGATAAGATATTTCTCATCCATCCAATAGTATTTTCCGTAATGAGACCTATATCCGACAGCGTGCGGCTTATGTGATTTCGGAACTTCTTTCAGCACGTTCCACATTTCAGGTACCGGTATATGCTGGAACAATAAAGACGGCACATAATCCCCTGTTTCGTCTTTTAAATAATCTCTGGCACTCTTGTACCAAGCAATCTGCTCCTCGGAAACCGCACTGCAATGGCCGTCAAGACTCGCAGAAAGAGAGTCTATAAGATATATATTAAATAATATTTTTTTACCGTCCGAGCTTAGAATATTTATGTAATGGTTACCGTATCCGCTGATAGAAGGATCGCCGGGTTCTGCAAGACAGGTAGGAAAGCTCTTGTATACTATCATCTGCTTTTCCTTGGAAATACCGAAAGCCTGATCATCATGATTACCGAATACAAATGTAAACGGAATGTTTCTTTCGGCAACCGGTGTTACGATATTACGTATTGCTTCGGCAACCTTTTTGTCGCGATCCCCCGTGGCAAAACTGAGGCCGTAGCCTTTTATCTGGTCACCTGTAAACACTACAAGGTCGGGGTTTTCGCTGTCAAGCGCTTTACCGATAAATTCCACAGTGTTTTTTGACGTGATGTTTGTATCTTGAGTGTCGGCTATCTGCATAATGCGGAAAGTACCGTCTTTCTTAAATTTTAAGCTTTTCGCTTTGCCTAACGGAGAAGCCATAACGCACCAACTTTCTTTTTTATGTCAAAAGTATAACACATAATCGCGCAAAATAAAAGTCAAAACTCACAGCAGAACACACTTTATCTATATGAACATAAAAAATCACCGTACAGCAATAACTGTGCGGTGATTGAAAAATTTTAACTTATTTAAGGTTTGCCTTAAGAGTTTCGAGACTCTCTTTAAGCTCCTTGGGAAGCTTGTCGCCAAACTTCTTGAAGAACTCTTCAATACCGTTTGCTTCCTCTTCCCAAAGATTCTTATCAACATCAAGAATCTTTTCAAGCGATTCGAGTGAAACTTCACCTTCAAGGCCTTCAATGTTAATGTCTTTTGCATAAGGAATATAGCCGATAGCTGTTTCCTGAGCATCAACTTTACCTTCACAGCGTTTAATGATCCATTCAAGGACACGAAGGTTATCACCGAATCCGGGCCACATAAAGTTACCTTCGTCATCTTTTCTGAACCAGTTAACATTAAATATCTTCGGAGCTTTATCAGGGTCAAGAGTAGCACCGATATCAATCCAATGCTGCCAATAATCAGCCATATTGTAACCGCAGAACGGAAGCATAGCCATAGGATCACGACGAATTACACCGACAGCACCTGCAGCTGCAGCCGTTGTCTCCGAAGCCATGGTGGCACCTACAAATACGCCGTGGTTCCAGTCTCTTGACTGATATACCAGCGGAGCGAGCTTAGCACGTCTGCCGCCGAATACAAATGCGGAAATCGGAACACCGTTCGGATTGTCAAACTCTTTGCTGAGGCACGGGCAGTTTCTTGCGGGAGCGGTAAAACGGCTGTTCGGATGAGCAAGGTTTTTGCCCTCGGCCTTCCATTCTACGCCGTTAACCTTTTTACCTGTCCATTCTTCTGCATTAACGGGCGGATTCTTGTCAAGACCTTCCCACCAAACGGTGTTATCGTCAAGATTTAATGCTACGTTCGTAAAAATTGCGCCTTTCTTTGTTGAAGCAAGTGCGTTCGGGTTTGATTTATCATTAGTTCCGGGTGCAACACCAAAGAAACCGTTCTCAGGGTTAATTGCATAAAGACGTCCGTCCGCACCCTTCTTAATCCAAGAAATGTCGTCGCCGACAGTCCAAACCTTGTAGCCTTTTTTACGATATCCCTCCGGAGGAATAAGCATTGCAAGATTGGTCTTGCCGCAAGCCGACGGGAAAGCCGCACAGATATATTTAACTTCGCCCTTCGGATTTTCAATACCGAGGATGAGCATATGCTCTGCCTGCCAGCCTTCGTTCTTGCCCTGGTAAGAAGCAATACGAAGTGCAAAGCACTTTTTACCGAGAAGGACGTTTCCGCCGTAAGCCGAGTTAACTGAAATAATTGTATTGTCCTCGGGGAACTGGCAAATCCATCTCTTTTCGGGATCCACATTGCATTTGCAATGAAGTCCGCGAACCCAGTCATTGCTGTCACCGAGAACGTCAAGAACCTTCTTGCCGACTCTGGTCATAATTGACATATTAAGAACAACATAAATTGAATCGGTAAGCTCAATGCCTGCCTTAGCGAGCGGTGAACCTACGGGACCCATCGAATAAGGGATTACATACATTGTTCTGCCCTTATAGCTGTCTTTTGCGATAGCATAGAGCATTTCATAAGCTTTGCCGGGCTCCATCCAATGGTTTGTGGGACCGGCATCTTCCTCTTTCTTTGAGCAAATAAGAGTTCTGTCTTCAACACGAGCAACATCGTTGGGAGCTGTTCTGTGATACAGACATCCCGGAAGTAAATCCTCATTTAATTTACGCATCTCACCTGACTTGCAAGCTTCCTCGCGAAGCTTTTCAAGTTGCTCTTCGCTACCGTCAATCCAAACGATTTCGTCGGGCTTAACAAGAGCTGCTTTTTCGTCAATCCATGACAAAATGCTTTTGTTAGTTGTAAGTGCTGCCATAGTATTATCTCCTTTTAACTAATTCGGCACAGCCGAAATATTTAACTGATTCAGACGAATTTTCAGGGTTTTCCCAACCTCCGCCATTATGAATTATTATAGTCTAAAACTTTCATTTTGGCAAGCAAAAAAGTGTTAAATAGTTGTCAATATTTATCGTATTTTTGATGAACAATAAACAAATAGAAATGATATGACAAATATTACATAATGATATGGCAAAAGTTATTGAACACTGTCGATATCAAGCGTTGCTCTGGCGTTTAGTGTCATATCGCCGCGAGTGCCGGAAACATACTCAAAATACCCTTGTGCCCCGACCATTGCCGCATTGTCTCCACACAGTGAAAGCTCGGGAAAATAAATTTCGACTTTTTTCTCTTTTGCAAGAGAGAGCATACGTTCTCTCAAAACAGAATTAGCGGAAACGCCGCCTGCTAAAACAAGCTTGTCGTATCCGGTAGAGTCAAGGGCTTTTCTGACGTTGTCTTCCAAAGAATCCACAACGGCCTTTAAAAACGATGCTCCGACATCGGGCACACTGACAGTCTCCCCTTTTTGTTCTGCATTATGAATCAGATTAATTACCGAAGTCTTAAGCCCCGAAAAGCTGAAATCAAGCGGAGAACCGTCAACGTGCGGTCTTGGAAATTTATATGAGTCGGAATTCCCGTTCTTTGCAATTTTATCAAGATTCACACCGCCCGGATAATCAAGTCCCAATGTACGCGCAGCCTTATCGAGTGCCTCTCCCGCCGCATCGTCTCGTGTTCTGCCGAGAATTTTAAAGTCCGTATAATCCTTAACTTCTGTTATCAGTGTATTCCCGCCGGAGACTACAAGGCACAAAAACGGAGGCTTCAAATTTTCATAAGATAAATAGTTAGCGGCAATATGAGAACGAAGATGATGCACGGGAACCAACGGTACTCCGGATGAAAGAGACAAACCCTTTGCGTAATTTACACCGACAAGTAATGCGCCTATCAGCCCCGGTGCATAGGTTACAGCTATGGCATCAATATCGGACATTTTGCAATTTGCGTCGGATAACGCTTGTTTTGTAACCGCACATATTGCTTCCGTGTGCATTCTTGAAGCAATTTCAGGTACTACGCCGCCGAATATTTTATGTTTTTCAATCTGTGTCGCCACTACAGATGAAACTATTTTTCTGCCGTTTTCTACAACGGCAGCCGCAGTTTCGTCGCAGGAGCTTTCTATTCCGAGAATTAACATTAAACCACCACATTCCATTAAAAAGACTGACGTTCAGTTGTTTCTTATAAATATTTTGTCATTATCAACGCATCTTCACGCGGATTTTCGTAAAAGTTTTTCCTGATACCTATTTTCTCAAAACCCAGCTTACCGTAGAGCGATATTGCCGGTGTATTTGAACACCTGACTTCAAGAGAAACAAATTCGGATTCGGCCTCTTTTGCCAAATCGATAAGCTCCGAGAGCAAACCCACAGCTACACCCTTTCTCCTGTATTTGTTTTTTACGGCAACATTGGTTATATACACTTCGCCGGAAACAAAATATGAACCGACATATCCCGCAGTTTCTCCGTTTATTTCAGCCAAAAGAAATCGCGCATTTGCATTTTGGAGTTCTTCGGAAATTGATTTTATGCTCCACGGCACGCTAAAGCACTCTTTTTCAAGCTCATACACCGACATCACATCTTTATCCGTCATAGAATGAAATGACAAAACATCATGCTTTAGCATCATACCAACTCTCTCCCGAATGTGCGTCGCTTTTAAGCAAAACTTTCATTTTACATGCGTTTTCCATTTCTTCTTTAACAATCAGCTCGGCTTTTGTTTTTTCATTCTCCGGTGCCTCTACTATAAGTTCATCGTGAATCTGCAATATCAGACGAGCATTGAGATTTTCTTCTTTAAGCCTTGTATATACCCTTATCATGGCAATTTTAATAATATCGGCAGCCGTTCCCTGTATCGGCATATTCCTTGCCACCCTCTCTCCAAACGCTCTCAACATACCGTTTGAGGAAGAGAGTTCCGGAAGATATCTGCGTCTTCCAAACAAAGTTTTGACATAACCGTTTTTCTTTGCTTCTTCAACCACTTCGTTCATATATCGGTCAACACCGGAGTAATGGTGTAGATAATCCTTAATATATCTGTCTGCTTCGGCTCTGCTGACGCCGATATCCTTTGCCAAAGAGAACGCACCTATGCCATATACTATCCCGAAATTGACCGCTTTGGCACGACTTCTCATAAGCGGCGTCACCATTTGCAAAGGCATTTTAAATACCTGCGACGCTGTAATAGCGTGAATATCATCACCATTATTAAAAGCGTCAATCATAGCTTTGTCATCGGCTATATCAGAGAGAACCCTTAACTCTATCTGCGAATAATCCGCATCGACAAGCACTTTGCCGTCACCAGCAATGAAGAACTTTCGCATTTCTCTGCCCAGTTCTGTCCTGACGGGAATATTCTGAAGGTTCGGTTCGGTAGACGAAATTCGACCGGTTCTTGTCTCGGTCTGATTAAATGTCGAGTGGATTCGTCCGTCGGCGGCTATTTCTTTAAGCAAACCGTCACAATAAGTAGACTTCAGCTTTGTGTAGGTTCTATACTCTAAAATAAACTTAACTATTTCATATTCATCGGCAAGCTTTTCCAAAACTTCGGCATTTGTGGAAAATCCGCTTTTTGTTTTCTTTTTAGTCGGTATGGCAAGCTTAACGAAAAGGATTTCTCCTAGCTGTTTCGGAGAATTTATATTAAATTCTTCACCTGCAAGTTCATATATGCGGCTTTGAAGCCCTTTTATTCTCTCACCGAGCATATCTCCGAAAGCTTCAATGCCGCTTTTATCTACTTTTACACCGATTTTTTCCATGGAGGCAAGAACCTCTGCCAACGGCAATTCAATATTGCTTAAAAGTTCCGTTTGGTCCCGTTCCTCCAACAAAGCCGAAAGCTTCACCGTAAGAGGATATACGGTTTAGGAAAGTGCCGAAAAGCCGCCATCAGCTTCATAGTACACATTGTACTCTGCCGCCAATTTTTCAATGTCATAATCCTTAGCCGACGGATTAAGCAAATACGCCGCGAGCATTAAATCCATTTTTACATTTTTAATCTCAAATCCGTGAGAAAATGCATACGCATACAGCGGCTTTATATTAAAAGTATATTTCTCTGTATTTTCATCCTCAAGAATATTTATAAAAGCTTCGACTTCGCTGTCATTCTCTGTATTTACTTCACATATGTCATCGCCGTTGCAAGCGGCAAGACTTACAAATCTACCGTCTTTAACAGAGTATACAAAGTAAAGCTTATTCGCTTTTAACAAAAAGTCATTTAAGCTGTTTACCCTTTTATATTCATTTACAGTCGTATTTTCCGGCTTAGCGTCATACGTGACGGTACTTAAGCCGATTTTGTCTATCAGCTTATACATTTCAAGAGAACGCAAAATATACAAAGCCTCACCCTTGTCTCCTTCGTCCGGAACATAAAAAGAGTAATCGGTCTCAATCGGAACACTTTTGCAAATCTCGCCGAGCTTGTAGCTCATAAAAGCCGAGTCTTTATCGTTTTTCAACTTATTGCGTAAAGTTTCCCTTATGTCAATAGTATCAATGTTATCATAAATATTTTGTATTGAGCCAAGCTCGGAAATGAGACTCTGAGCTGTTTTTTGCCCAACGCCCGATACTCCAGGAATATTATCGGAGCTGTCACCCATAAGAGCCTTAATGTCTATCAATTGATGAGGAGTAACACCGTAATCATCTTTAATTCTTTTAACATCATAAATATTGGTTTCAGGTCTGCCCATTTTCGTTGACGCAAGCAATACCTTTACATTATCTCTGACAAGCTGTAAGCTGTCACGGTCTCCGGTGGCAATATAACATTCATCGCCGTCCTTACGAAAAAGCAAGAGTACCGAGAATATCGTCTGCCTCATACCCCTCTTTTGTTACTATCTTATATCCGAGCGCCCTGAGCAGGTCTTTAAGGACCGGCATCTGTTCCGCAAGTTCGGGAGGCATGGGCTTACGTCCCGCCTTATACTCATCATACATTTTGTGCCTGAATGTGGGTGCCTTTAAATCGAAAGCGAATGCAACGCTGTCGGGATGAAGCTCGTCGCACAGCTTATAAAATATATTCATAAATCCATAAATGGCATTGGTATATCTACCATCCTTGGTTGTCAGAAGCTTTATACCGTAAAAAGCACGGTTAATAATACTGTTCCCGTCCAAAACCAGCAGTTTCATTTGTCATTCTCCTAATAAATTTTCAATATATTGTATCATAAAACACATACGAATGCACTATATTTTTAAGTTGTTAATATTTTTAGTATGTGATATACTTTATAAAAAACTATTGAAAGCTGTTATTATGAATATCGGAAATTTACACATAGATGGATTTGCGGCATTGGCACCTATGGCAGGCGTTGCCGACAGAGCATTCAGAGAAATTTGCAGAGGTTACGGTGCCGCTTTTACAGAGAGCGAAATGATAAGTGCCAAAGCACTTTCCATGGGCGATAAAAAATCATACGAGCTTATGCATATAACAGACGGTGAACGCCCGACAGGTATACAATTATTCGGAAATTCACCGGAAGTTATAGAAAAAGCGGTGAAATCGGTTGAAACCGAAAATCCGGATTTTATTGATTTTAACTTCGGATGTCCTGCGCCTAAAATAGCCGGTAACGGCTCCGGCTCGGCTCTTTTGAAAACGCCTGATGTAATCGGAGAAATACTGAAAAGCGCCTACTCTGTTACAGATAAACCAATAACCGCTAAAATCAGAATCGGTTGGGATAACGAAACGAAAAATGCTGTTAAAACGGCAACAACGATTGAGAAAAACGGTGCGGTCGCAATAACAGTACACGGAAGAACGCGCGCACAAATGTATGCTCCCCCCGTTGATACGGAAGCAATTCGCGAAGTAAAGAATGCCGTTTCAATACCTGGAATAGGCAATGGTGACATTACAGACGGTCAAAGTGCTGCGCTTATGTTTGAAAAAACGAACTGCGACTTGCTGATGGTCGGCAGAGGTGCTCTCGGCAGACCGTGGGTTTTCGCACAAATAAACGCTTATATGACAGATGGCAGAATTTTACCGGAGCCGCCCGTTTCAGAACGCATGCGCGTTATGGTAAACCATGTAAAAAAAATATGCGAATATAAAGGCGAAAAAATCGGCATAAAGGAAGCCCGTAAACACGCCGCATGGTACATAAAAGGCATAAGAAATGCCGCCGAATACCGCCAAAGCGTAGGACTCCTTGAGAGCATTGAGCAGCTTGAAGAAATTGCATATAAAATATCAATATCAAATTAAAGCTTTTACATCAAAACAGCCGCCATAAGGCGGCTGTTTTCTCATATACAATGTTGCTTCTAAATAATTATCATCTTAATATGCCTATGGTGATAATTTCAAACGGCTTATAATCAATTTCATCTGTCAAATACAGTTTATCTTCGAGCATATTAAGGACATAAACCTGCTGTGGGAATTTCATTTTGCCGCGTCTGCCGTTCTGTTCGGATAAACGAACAACAACCATTTCGCCGTCTTCGGAAAGTTTCATCGCCTGCAGGAACATTCCGTCAAATGTATTTTGGCATGAAACATCAGCCCTTGTCAGCGGGATATTAAATTCAAATGCGATGTCATTTACATGAGCGTCAACCGCCGAACCGGAATGCGGATAAATAAGGTAAGCGAAGCTGTGCTTGCCTATGTCGCTTTCAGGGTCAGGGCGCTCGGTAGCGCGAAGCAAGCTAAGCGATAAAGTGTTTTCCGAAATACCTATTCCGTATTTTGAGTCGTTTATCACAGCTATACCGCCGTCAGTTTCCGAAACATCAAACCATTTGTGATGGCAACATTCAAAGCGGGCACTTTGCCAAGATGTGTTTTTGTGAGTTTCACGCGCAATAAATCCTGCACCGGTATCACAAAGAACCTCACGGCTTAAAACATTCGGAGAAAACAGTACCTTAGCGAGCTTATGTTTTTCGTGCCAATCAACATTGTTTTCGACTTCGATTTTTGGAGAACGTCTGAATATCCTGATTATTCTCTCCCATTTGCTGTTTTCGGTGCCGAGTGTTACTCTAAAGGAACAAACCTCTCCGCTTTTTTCCGTAAGCTTCAGCGGTGAAACTACCTTTAGCGGAATTGTTTTATCGGTATAATTCGGTAAGATATCCCATGCATCATATACACCCGGATTATCCTCATATATTTCAAGGCGATTAAATGCTCCGTTTACCCATTCCCTGTCAAGTCTCTTATCATACAGCCCGGTGATAGAACCGTCAGGAGCAAATTTGATTTTATAAAACGGTGTTTCTGCCGAATTACCGTTAACAATACACCATTCGTCGCTGAATTCTTCGTCCGGCTTTTCAATAACTGTACAGTCAAGAGGAGCTATATTGGGTACGGTCCAAAAACCCTTTTTTCCGAATCTCGTCTCGCTTCCGTCCTCATCTTCAAAGAAAGTCAATTCTTTACGCTTAAAGTTAAGCGAATTAAAATAAGCTTCGCCGTAGCCGATAATTCCGCTCAGAGTTTTATCAACGTATACATAATCTGCCAAGGCGTCATTATAAACAGAGTTTATATGGCTGCCGGGTAAAATATCGTGAAATTGATTGATAAGAAGCTTTTTATAGCATTCCTTGAGTTTTTCTCCGGGATAATCAAAGCCCGACATTGCACGCAACGTAGAAATGATTTCCGCCTCGCGTATTTTATACTCAAGCCTTCTGTTTAATTTTTTTAAGTTCGCCTTTGTTGTGAATGTCCCCCTGTGCATTTCAAGGTACAGTTCACCGTCCCACTTAGCGAGTGAAGCATTGCCTTTAAGATTTTTTTCCAAAAATTCGGCTCCACCCATATGCTTTGTTTTAGGCATAACGGAAATTTTATCAAAACGCCTCATAACCTCAAGCATTTCTTCGGTAACACCGCTTCCGCCGTCGCCGTAGCCAAACATAGACATTGTTTGTCCGCCTGAATTTTTATCCTGATACGCCTCCCAATTTTCCTGTATTTGGCTCGGCATATTCCAAGTAATAAAATGTGTGGGCGGAACGCATGCATATACTTCGCTGCCGTCTATTCCTTTCCATATAAAATTATTGTGAGGAAAACGGTTAGTATCGTTCCAAGTGGACATTTTATTAGAGACAAAATAGTCCACTCCGCATTTTTTCAGTATTTGAGGAAATATCCAACTGTTACCGAAAACATCAGGCAGCCAGCAATTGTTTATGGTTTTTCCGAAATTCTCCCTGAAAAACTGTTGTCCGTAAAAACACTGCCTTATTAAGCTCTCGGCTGACGGAATATTACAATCAGGCTCGATATACATAGCTCCTACAGGTTCAAATCTTCCTTCTTTAACTCTTTTTTTGAGTTCTTCAAAGACTTCGGGATAATACTGCTTTAAGGATTCATAAGTATATGCCTGAGTATGCGTATATTTAAATTCAGGGTATCTGTCCATAAGGCGAAGCTGTATCAATACAGTGCGCAAATTCTTTTGAACAGCATGAATTCTGCGCCAATAATACGCTATATCAAGATGTGAATGTGCTACAAGTGCAACATCACCGCTACCCTTATAGTCTCTATTTGCAAAAATGACATCATTGACGTATTTTTTTGCTTCTTTTATCCCTGTAGGTCTGCTGTCCGTGTCAAAATCAATCAGATTAAGCGCATTGTTCAGCTCGGTATTTACAAATTTTCGATAGTCCTCGTTGAACAATTCCGATTTTGCTATGTCCAAAAGTGTTTCAATATCGTATACAAGGCTTTGTACATCACGGTCAATCGTTACGAGGTACGCGCCGTTAAAAATCTGCCTGCAGCCGCGAACCGCTAACGACTCCGGATTTCTTTCATCGTCGGGTTTGGATCGGTTGTATCCCTGCATTTCAAATTTAATTTTATCCGGAGTACCAATATACGGTGTAAGAAGCACTCTGTCTCGGTTTGGGTCTATACCTCCAACGAACTTACCGTTAGCCTTGACGATAATTTCGGCAGCCGTTTTGAGGTAAAGCCAAAGTTCTTTGTTTTTTAAACTGTCGGGCACTTCCGTTTCTGCTTTTATAAATGCTGTGCCGTCCGGAGTAAAATACAAGACTCCTTTTTTCAGCGGTCTGAATTCGTCGGAATAAAACTCATAGTTGTTTTCCGTAACCTGACGGGCATCTTTAATAACTATATTATCTATCGGTATTTTGTCATTTATAATATATCTTTTGAGCCAACCGAATCTGAGATCATTCCATTCTTCGGGACGCATACTGCGCCTGACGACTTTAATATGTGCCATAATTACTCCTCTCAGTTATCCCAAAAATACGGTTTTTTACGAACTGCCTTTATTTTTACAAGCTTACTTGTATTTTTCAGCACTTCCTCCGCTATCCAGTCAACGCATCTGTTCAAGATAAGGCATTTAGAACATTCACCTCTGAAAATCAAAGTTAAAGTCCCGTCCTCAGACAATGACTCAAATTCAACCTCACCGCCGTCGCCCTGAATTTTAGGTCTTATTATTTTTTTTATATATGTTTCAATATCCATACCCATTATTCCGTTTATAATTGTTCGGATATTCTGAAGCGAACGCTCGCACGTTGAAGAGTCAATGCCCCTTACGGAATAATACATTTTTAATTTCGGCTCGGTTCCCGATGGTCTGACGGCAATCCAAGAACCGCCTTTAAGGAAAAACTTTAAAACATTTGATTTCGGTAAATCGCCGATGCCCGTACTATAGTCCTTAACATCTGTAATGTTTGGAAAAACGGTTGCTTTATTAGCCCTGAAATAAGACATAATATTCTTTATACGCGAGGCACCGTCTTTCCCTTTTAGAACAAAAGAATCAAGCGCATCAAGATAAAACCCGTATTCCGAATAAAGAACATTTAAAGCGTCTACCAACGTCATTTTATTTTTCTTATAATATGCCGCCATCTCGCATATTAGCATTGAAGCGACAACCGCATCTTTGTCTCGCGCATATGTTCCGACGAGGTAGCCATAGCTCTCTTCATACCCTATCAAGAACTCGTTCTCGCCTGTTTTTTCATACTTGGTAATCTGATCACCGATATATTTAAATCCGGTCAAAGTCTCAACAACATTCAAGCCGTTTTTCCGTGCAATTTCCGCACCCAAATCATTTGTAACAATCGTTTTAACAAGTGTTGACTTCGGATTTAAGCTTTGTTTCTTAAATTTGAGATAAAAATCCACAAGCAATGCTCCGGTTTGATTGCCGGTAAGCAAAGTATATTCCCCGTTATGTAAAACACCTACACCAACTCGATCACAATCCGGATCGGTTCCTATAACCAAATCGGCATTTGCACTTTTGGCCTGTTCAAGTGCCATATTAAGCGCATCCTTCTCTTCCGGGTTCGGTGATCTGACTGTTGTGAAATTACCGTCGGCAACAGCCTGCTCCTTGACAACATAGACGTCAAACGACATATCGGACAATACTTTCCTGACGGGAATATTGCCTGTTCCGTGCAAAGGGGTATAAACTATCTTTAAGTCGGACGCTTCTTTGTAAACAGCCATTTTTTCAACTTCCGAAATATAGCCGTTAAGCACTTCATCTCCTATATAGGTCAAATAACCGTTTGACAGTGCCATATTTAAATTCATATGCTTTACGGACTTTATATCTTTAACATTGTTGATATACGATATAACCTTATCGGCATATTGCGGAACAAGCTGACAACCGTATTTATCATACACTTTATAACCGTTGTATTCTTTTGGATTATGACTTGCGGTAATAACTATTCCGGCATTGCAATTTAAGTATCTTACTGAAAAAGAAAGTACGGGAGTGGGCATAATCTCCTCAAAAAGAAAGGTCTTAATCCCGTTATAGCACAGAACCTCTGCGGCGCATTCCGCAAAAGCCTTCGAATTATTGCGTGAATCATAAGCAATAACAACGCTTCTTTCTCCTGCAAACTCGTTTTTTAAATACTCACAAAGACCTTTTGTAGCTTTGCCGACAGTATACTTGTTCATTCTGTTGGCACCTGCTCCCATAATGCCTCTCAAGCCACCGGTACCACATTCCAAATCCTTATAGAATCTATCCTCAATCTCTTTTTTATCCGTT
>ENA-UOJO01003935-UOJO01003935.1-human-gut-metagenome-genome-assembly--contig:-P57-NODE-3935-length-13344-cov-4.390699_pt1 | contig 13344 bp, 15 predicted proteins | sample MGYA00242351_ERZ723898 | MGnify/ENA metagenome assembly ERZ723898 | reverse complement strand
TATCTCTCTAAAACCCCTACAATCAACGGATTTTATAAGTTCCATCCTGCAAAGATAAGCTTTTATTCAAAATCGCTGAAACGGTTTTTCATGAAAATTAGAATTTAACAATTATCATACTTCCGAAGCAAAAAAGGAGGTGATTAAAAAAAATTAAAAAAAGTTACTTTTATAAGCTTTTTTTATTACATTTGAAACGCAAAATTGCAACTATTTTATAAAACTAAATTTTTCTACAAACAATGGAAGGATACGAAAGAAAAGAAGGAATGGACAATGATCGGGAAGAGATTTATTCCAAGGCAGTGAGAGCAGGGAAAAGAACCTATTTTTTCGACGTGAAATCAACTCGTAACAATGATTATTACCTGACAATCACAGAAAGTAAGAAGAGATTTGATAACGACGGGAATCAAAATTTCGAGAAGCATAAAATCTTTCTGTACAAAGAAGATTTTGAAAAGTTTGCTGAAGGTTTAGATGAAGTCGTTGCTTATATCCAGGCCGCCATCGGCGGAGAAGCTCCCAAAGCAGCCTACACCGACCCCCAAAAAGAAGAATTCGACGTCGATTTCGATCAGATTTAAAAAATATCACTTTTTATAAAAACCGCTTGTCGTAACAGGCGGTTTTTTTATTCTCCAATGAGATCGCGGACCACTACCGAAGCGATAAAGCACCCGAAGATAGGCGGCATATAAGAGATGGTCCCTACATTGGACTTCTTATTCCGACTCTCTGCCAGGACGATAGCCTCCGGATCGGTAAATTCCGACGAAAAAACCACCTTCACCCCTTTGTAAACCCCCAGTTTATGCAAGCGTTTACGCAACATACGCGCCAGATTGCAATTATAACTTTTCGAAATGTCCGCCACTGCAATTTTCGAAGGATCCAGTTTTCCCCCCGAACCCATCGAACTGACGACAGGCAAGCCCAATTGCAGACTATGATAAATCAGGAATATCTTCGGCGCCAAGGTATCGATAGCATCCACGATATAGTCGTATCGGGCCATTTTCAATACCTCGATCATCCGGTCATCCCGGATAAAATCGTTAATCACATGCAATTTAATCTCCGGATTGATATTCCGGAACCGCCCGGCCATAATCTCCGCCTTGGCTTTTCCCAGATTACAATCCAAAGCCGGCAATTGCCTGTTCTTGTTGGTCAGTTCCACCACATCCCCATCGATAATCGTCATTTCGCCTATTCCGGCCCGGCACAACTGTTCGGCAGCATATGCTCCCACCCCTCCTAAACCGGCCACCAAAACATGAGCCTGCTGCAATTTCTCCAACCTTTCTTTCCCGAGTAACAATTCCGTACGACTCAACCATTCAGGCATAATATAAAATTTCAAAGTATAACATTACAATTTAAACAACCGATCGAAATTCATCCGGACAATATGCTGCAATTCTTCCACAGCGATCCCCCTCCGACGGGCGACTTGCCCATAGACCTCCCCGATCGTAAAATCCGAATTATCCGTTTCGATCAGCAACCGGTCTGCCGGAATTTCAGGTAATACCCGATACACCTGCGACTCTTCGTTCATGGCATGCCTTCCGGCGGAAATATAAAATCCATGCCGCAACAAATCCATCAAGATCTCCCGCCGGTTATTGAATCCGTGCATAATCCATTTCTGATGTGACCGGCATTTCTTATAGGCAGTAATCAATTCCGGGATCGCCCTCACCCCATGAATAATCAACGGCAACCCATACCGTCCTGCAATTTCCGCCTGCCGTTCAAACAGCTTCAACTGCACTTCCACCGGAGCAAGCGCATTCCGGTCCACCCCCGCTTCCCCGACAGCCACAATCTTCCCCTCTGCTGCCGCCAGTTCTATCTTCTGCAACCTTTCCTCCACCCTATCATCGATATACATGGGATGAATTCCCAAAGAAAAGTAAACCGCCCCCTGCCCGGGCATAATCACATTTCCCAGACAAGGATCGACAATATTCACCCCCTCTCCCGGCCGATGTGTATGTACGTTAATCCAATCTTGTGGCATAAGCATCCTTTTACAACCACAAATATACACCATTCCTCCGGATAATCAATCCCCCACTTTCTGTCAAGCCACACTCCTCCCGCCCCCGAAGGGGCACGTCCTGAGTCTCCCGGGATCTGTCCTAAAGTCGCCCCCTAAGTCAATTCTTCTAAAATGGTTTCCACATCCGCCAATTCTTCTTCCCCCCTTCCCATCTTCCTCAACTCCTCCAGCATCCTTCCGGCCCGCTCCACACATTCCTCCTCCTCCACATAATAATAACAGTAGGCCAGCAATTTCACACTCTCCGCCGAAACGGCCAGGCGATCCAAATTCCGACCAACCACATCCAGCACCTCCTGCAACATCCCCTCATCCCGCGTCACCTCACAGGCATCCAGCAACGCCAAAAGCAATGCCGGATCCGAAATATCCAGTCTCTGCCTCGCCATCGAACACACGCTCTCCAGAGCATTTTTCACCCTCCGGGCCTCCTCCATCCGTTCCGCCTCCACCCGGCATTCTCCGTACTCCCGGCAAAGCCCGACAATCTCAACTGCTAATTGTTCCATCACCATTTCATTTAAATACTACCTCCGGTTATCTTTTTATAAACCTTAATAACTTCCCGGATATCAAAAATTTCCTCGGCCAATTTACGACTGAACTTTCCCATAGCATCCCGATCCGTATTGCTCAAGCTCAGAAATTTCCTCACTGCCTCAATCAACGATTCCGTGCTACGTGGCTGCACCAGAAAACCATTTTGCCCATCCGCTACCGTTTCACGGCAACCCGGAATATTCGTCGTTATAATCGGCTTACCCATGGCCAGCCCTTCCATTAATACCCGGGACAAGCCTTCATTATAAAATGAAGGTAAAACAATACAATCGGCACATTCGATATATCGGTTAACATCCGGCTGATATCCCAAATATCGTATATACTCCTTTTCATGATCATCATTCACTCGTTCTTCCGGTACATGATTCGGATAAGCCACATCTACACTGCCCAGCAATTGAAATTCACAATCCGGATATTCCTTACGGATCGCTTCAGCAGTATTTACATATTCCTCATACCCTTTGTCATAAAGCAGACGGGCTATCATCAGAAAGCTGGTTTTACCGGAACGGGACATCGGCCCACCCGGATGGAAATAACTCAAATCAACCCCTTCCCCTCCTTTCAAAAGCACGAGTTTCCGGGAAGAAACAATCTGCTTTTCCTGTAGAAAACGATAATTATAATCGTTCAGTACCAACACAAAATCCGAAAATCGTAAGGCAAACCTATACAAACATCTTGCTATCCGGTTTCCTATTCCGGATTTATCGAAAACATATCCCAGACCGGCAATCATTGCAGAAGAATGTATACCGCACATGGCTGCTGCCAGCGTCCCGTAAATATTCGGCTTAATCGTATAGTGAAAAATATAATCCGGACGCTCCTTTTTATAAATAGTCCGCAAAGTATGACAATATTTCAAATCTTGAAACGGATTCTTCCCGGAACGGTTCATATCCACCGTAACCACTTTAATCCGGGATGACTCGGGCTCATAATCACAATTTTTCGGGGCCACCAAAACCACCTCACAACCCCAGGCAACATAAGCCTCTATCACCACTTTGCGGAAATTCAGCAATTCCCGCAAACTGTTATCACAAAACAAGATTTTCATACTTTCAGAGGAAATAAAAAAGCTCCTGTTCAAAAACAGAAGCTTGAATAACAATTAAGAACATTCAATATCGTATGAAACATACAACCCCGTTTATTGTAAAATCCTCATAATCTGGCATCCACCCGGTCCTTCTCCCAAAAACCTTTGACATCAAAAACCACGTGCTTTTCACTTGTCAGCCTGTCTGTCTTCAAACCGGAAAACTCCTGATGAGCAACAGCCAGCACAATAGCATCATAACGAGCCTCCGGCAATTTATTTTTTATCTCAAGTCCATATTCGTGCCGGGCAACTTCCGGATTAGCCCAGGGATCGTAAACCGTCACACATACATTATAGCCCTGTAATGCCCGGACAATATCCACCACTTTCGTATTCCGCACATCCGGACAATTTTCCTTAAAGGTAAAGCCAAGGATCAATACCTTTGAGTCCAATACCTGTATACCTTTCTTCAACATCAGTTTCACCACCTGCCCCGCTACATATTCTCCCATCCCGTCATTCATCCGCCGTCCGGCAAGGATGATCTCCGGATTATACCCATAGGTCTGCGCACACTGCGCCAGATAATAAGGATCCACGCCGATACAATGTCCTCCCACCAAACCGGGCTTGAAAGGCAGAAAATTCCATTTTGTGGAAGCAGCCTCCAATACATCCTGCGTATCGATGCCCATTCGCGTAAATATTTTCGACAACTCGTTTACAAAAGCGATATTGATATCCCGCTGCGAATTTTCAATCACCTTAGCAGCCTCCGCCACTTTGATCGTCGGAGCCAGATGCGTACCCGCAGTAATCACCGAAGCATACACCTCATTGATTTTCCGGCCTATTTCCGGAGTAGAACCGGAAGTCACCTTTTTGATTTTCTCCACTGTATGCTGTTTGTCTCCCGGATTGATCCGCTCCGGGGAATAACCGGCAAAGAAATCTGTATTGAATTTCAATCCCGACACCCTTTCCACTACCGGGATACATTCATCCTCCGTCACACCGGGATATACCGTCGATTCATACACCACTATGTCTCCTTTTCCCAATACTTTCCCCACCGTCTCACTCGCTTTATATAACGGTGTCAAATCCGGGTTGTTATGCCTGTCCACAGGAGTAGGTACCGCCACCACATAAAAATTACAATCCCGGATATCCTCCATATCAGCCGTACACCTGAAACCATTCTTCAAAGCACTTTGCAACAAATCATCCGCCACTTCCAGTGTAGCATCGTGCCCGGCCATCAATGCATCCACACGCGAACGGTTCATATCGAAACCCACCGTCTCATATTTTGTTGAAAACAAACGGGCCAAAGGAAGCCCTACGTAACCGAGACCGATTACGGCAATCTTTACATTCTCCATAAATTATTAACGATTTAAGAAATAAAAATCAGATGTTTTCCCAATACCATTTTACTGCCTCCCGCAAGCCATCACGCATGTTATAACGCGGTTCGTATCCGAGTAACCGCTTCGCCTTGTCGATGCAGGCCAGTGAATGGGGTATATCGCCCACCCGGTTCGGACCGTGCAATATCTCCACCCCGGCGATTCCGGCATCATACCCGCTCAGAAACTCTTTCAGATATCCGACCAACTCATTCAATGTCGTGCGTTCCCCGAAAGCCGTATTATACACCTGATTCACCGCTTCCGGATTCTGTGTCGTCAACGCCAGCATATTCATCTGCACCACATTGTCGATATAAGTAAAATCACGGCTATATTCCCCGTCCCCGTTAATCACCGGGCTTTCATGCCTCATCAATTGTTTCACAAACAGCGGAATCACCGCGGCATACGCCCCGAACGGATCTTGCCTGCGTCCGAATACATTGAAATAGCGCAATCCGATAGTCTCCATCCCATATGTACGGGCAAACACATCCGCATACAATTCATTCACATACTTCGTCACAGCATAAGGCGAAAGCGGACGTCCGATGATTTCCTCCACTTTCGGCAATGATTCGCTGTTTCCATATGTGGAAGAACTGGCCGCATACACAAACCGTCTGATTCCGGCATCCCGCGAAGCAATCAGCATATTCAGAAAACCACTGATATTCACCTCGTTCGTCGTTGCCGGATCGTTTACGCTCCGGGGCACCGAGCCCAGTGCCGCTTCGTGCAACACATACTCCATCCCCTCTACCGCCCGCCGGCAATCCTCCGGATTCCGGATATCCCCCACGATCAACCGGAACCGTTCAGGATATTGTTGCAACAACGGTAACAGATTCTCTATCTTCCCCGTGGCAAAATTATCCAGACAACGTACTTCATGCCCCTCCCCCAACAAGGCCTCACACAAATTGGAACCGATAAATCCGGCTCCTCCGGTAACTAAAATCTTTTGCATATCCTTTCCTTATTTTTTATATCCATTTTCATAAATCTCAACCATTCCTGCACAATTATTTTCAATTGCAATCTATCAGCCAATTTTATACCTTCCCGGGCACATGCCTGCGCTTTTTCCTTATGTTCCAACCACTCGATCAATGCCGCTTTCACTCCCTCCGCATCCCGGACATCCACCAGTCTTCCGTTCTCCCCGTCCCGTATGATATCCACTGCTCCGGACACCCGGGTGGAAATAACCGGAAGCCCCAATACCATTGCCTCAATCAAGGCATTGGACATCCCCTCATAATCAGACGTCATCACAAAAATTTCTGCCGGTAAAATCCGGGTCAACACATCAGCACAGGCTCCGGGCAATGACACGCATGCCCCGAGTTGCAAATCCCGGATTTTCCTCTCCAACACCTCCCGGTAATCTCCCTCCCCATAAATCACCAACCGATAATCCGGATAAAGCCGATGAATCTCCTGAAAAACCTCCAATAACAACACTTGATTTTTCACCCTGTTTAAACGTCCTACCGAAACAATGACAAGTTCTTTCGGTGTTTCCAAAGCTTTTCCCACCAATTCTGATCTGATAAACACAGGATTATATATCACCGACACTTTCTTCCGAAGGTACTTTGAAAAATATTCCTTATTCCCGTCTGACTGCACAGAAATACCGTCAGCCAAATGATAAATGCCATCCCTTACCCAACGCCACCATCTGTTAGGGGCATCATAATGCGGATCGCTGCGACTGGCTATATATACCGGTATTCCCGTCCCGGCCAGACTTACCAAAGACAACATATTGAACGGAGCCAAAAAAGAAAGGACAGCGTCCGGCTTTAACCGCTTCACATACTTTCTGAACCACACCATCTGTCTCATTACACTTTTTTCCCCGCTCCATTTCGGAACCGAAACGATCTCTATCTTCTCCGTTACCGTATAAAACACGGGTGCCTCCCTCCACAATGCAATCTTTACCTCCGCAAAATACTCCAGAAATTTCTCCGACAACACCGAAATAATACGCTCGGCCCCCCCCTGCTGGAGGGTTCCTCCAACAATCAGCAATGTATGATTAGCCATGTATTTACTTGATTAATCGTATATATTGAGACACAAAATTCTCCCTGGAAAACTTTTGTAAGGCACTCTCCCGATTCGTTCGTCCTATCTGCAATCTTTTTTCCAACGACAATTTCTGAAAACGGATGATACAAGCAGCCATATCCTCAACAGAACAAGGATCGAATAAAAACTCTTCATTGTCTTTTCCCATAATATAAGCATTATCGCTTACATTACTTGCTATCACCGGCAAACCGCAAGCCATCGCCTCACAAAGTACATTGGGAAACCCTTCATATAAAGAAGGCATACAAAATAAATCAGCTTTCCGATATTCACCCGCAATATCTGCCATAGAAGCATGAAAATAAAAAACATCTTGAAGATGAAACTTTTCAACAGATTGCAAACAATCCTGATAATAATCATCTTCCAACGAATCGCCAAACCAATCGACACGAATAGCATACCCTTCATCTATCACCCGCTTAACAGCCGATATCAATCCCAACGTATTTTTTACTCTCCGGACAGATGCCACACACAACAACCGCAGTATTTTTTCTTCCCTGAACAACGTATAGTCTGGATAAAAACGATCCAGATCTACAAAATTGGTAATCGTAACCAATTTCTTCCGCAATGCAGGAATATTCCGGGCAATAAAATCGCTCTCTGCATGAGAATTAGGAACTACATAATCGCTAAAACGATACAAAAAGAATTTCAAACGTGTCTTCAAATCCAATCTTTGCGTCAAACTCCTTTCCGAAACAATCAAATGAAATCTTCTGCCTGCCAAACGGATCCTCCCATATAAGAAATAACTGCGTCCGGGCCAAAAGAATTTATCGTTTTAAATACCTTTATAAATTTTTCATCAACACGATTAGCCCCCCCGACATATCTATAAGCCACTCCTTTCTCCTTCAAAAAAGGTACAAAAAAATGGTCGCCATGATAATAAACGACCAATACATCATACCCTTCCTTTTTCAACAAACTTGCTAACCCGACCAATTGCCGTTGAGCCCCGCCGGAACCAAGGCCATCGATTAAACAAAGAACTTTCATAAATACCATTAAATTTATTACCAGAAAAAAGCATAGGGAAGTATACCGGAAGAATTATTGGCAAGATAAATCCATATAAAAAAAGAAACAGCCCCCATTACTACTCCCATTTTACAAAAGAAAGCAAGATACCTGTCTTTTATGAAAGACAATACCGCAGGTATAAAAACGACAATAGCAATCTGATAATACAATACAACCCGGGCAAACAGACTGAATTGAAGAGAAAACAATTGCAAACAACAGGCCACAATCAACATTTGACAAAACACATCAAACCGCCTGTCTGCAATATGATTATACTGACGAACCAATAAACCTCCAAAAGTAATTGCCAACAATAACAAAAGCATACTATATCCTCCTTCACTCTCCATCTTTCCTTCATAAATTGAATAATACTTTTCAATCAACTGCAATAACACAAATTTTCCTGCAAAAACCGATAACAAAAAGGCAAAAGCCAAAAGGCATATGAAATAACCGATACTGATTTTAAAACGACTTAAAGGATACAATAAAAAAAACGCAATTGCCGTATAATGAAAGCATACGGCAATCAACACACACAGGGCAAACTTCCTGAAATTCCGGTTTTCTACATATTGAATACTATTCAACACACAAACAATCGCTAAGGATTGCCGTAACATGGAAAGCGAAGTAATATAATATCCCATGGCTATCAGCAAAAACAAACTCAACCATGCCGTTTTAGAATAAACCCGGATAAAACGGACATAACCTAGCGTAACAACCAATCCCACTCCGACAAGCAGTACCCGTTCATCAAAAGAAACAAGTGACAATATTTTATTCAAAAGAACATAGCCATACTCCCAAGGATACATCCACAATTCGCTCCAGGGTATTTGGGAAATAGTCAAAAAAGCAGGAATATAATTCTCCAAATCCCCTCCCACCGTCGTCGCCCGCAAGGCTGCTGTCAGAAATAACTGCAACCCGGCCAAACCGCACAAAATCCGATTCTTTTTCCTATTGTCAATACCTGCAAAATAAAAAAGCAAAGCATATAGGGGAATGGAAAACAAATTCAACAAATACACTGTCATTCCAATATTTTTATCAGATCTTCAATCTGCCATTTCTGCGGGTCAAAAAAGCCGTCATGCCATTCCAGATTCTCATCCCAAAAACCGGGACATTTATCCTTATATCCGGCCAAAGCATACCCATAACTCAGCTCAACCACCAAAGGATGATTTCCGGTATCAAACACAAAATCCAAAGCCAGGCTCTGCGCCCTGACTTTCCGGTTCACATCGAAAGCAATACGAACACAACGTTCATCAATTTCTTCCCGTGCATACAAAATATGTCCGCTTCCCGATGCCCGGAAATCGTTCTCCCGTACCAAACGCTTGATTCCGAAAGCCCGTTTCCCGCACACTATAATCCGAATATCAAAAGCATTATCAGGTATAAATTCCTGAAAATACACATACCCCTTTTCTCTGCCATGCAGCCGGGCATACTCAGTAGGGACAAGCAAATGTCCACAACTCTTCAACAAATGAAACAAATCGATTTTCCCGTCTTTCCATTTCAGATAACGGTCTTTCAAATATCCCCATCTATCGAACTGCGAAAAGCCCCGCCCGAAAGCAACCCGAGCCAACCGCCGGGCCTCCGAACGGCTTTTCACCAAACGAACGTTGGCAGCACCGGCCCCTCCCCGCAACTTAAATACCTTGGGAAAACCACTCTTATCTATCCATTCCAATGCCTCCCGAAGCGTATAAAACACATACCCGGGAACCACTGGAGCACCTATAGCCTCCAATAAATACTGTTCGCCAATCTTATCATCAAAATGCCAATTCGTCTCATAATCCGGAAAAACCCGAATCCCCATCTTTTCCACTGCATTCAAAAGAGGACGTGCCATCAGCATATCCCTGTAATCATGGTGGGCAAAATGCCACATAAATACATTACAACCTTTTAGCTGATCGATTATATCATAACGATAAGCATCCACCAGTTGATACGAAATTCCATGCTCCTGACAATATTTTATCCATGTATCGCTAAATGAACCTTGTTTATGACAAATACCTACTTTCATAACAGCACCTTAAACAAACTAAACATTTTTCAAATAATCTTCCCAACCCGGCGAAGGCTTCGTTTTGACAGCATAGGTTTTCAAATCCTCCAGGCTTATCCGCTTTCCATTCCAATAAACACAATTCTCATCATCCTTTATCTGTTCTATGGCCGAACGCAACAAATAAATTTTCTCCACATCAAAGCCCATCAGCGTTCCCATACAAACATCATTCAGGCACCCTGAATCCGTGAAACTGACAATCCCCAGCGGTAACGGCTCCGGCTCCAAAGGTCCGTTGCCTTGTCCTCCGATAATTCCATCACACAAAGACCAAATCTCCCTTTGAGGTACATCAGCTAATATTCCGTCTGCACGACCGTATTTAATAATCAGATTCAAATCCATCACCATTCGCCAGCACGTGTCGTTTCCATACCATCCGGCAGCCCGCTGATGCACTTTCCCAGGTCTGGACAAACGCCAGAACAAAGAAGAAAACTTCTGGTAAAAGCGATACCTACTTTTCTTCTGATTCCGGTTTGCCATATCAGAAAAAACCTCACTCCATCGTCTCAAAAAACTACCACCCGGATAACAGTCGCCCCCAAACTTCGTTCCTCCGATACGGTGATGCGGAAGATAATCCTTGTCTCCGTTTACCCCCACAAAATTCTTCAATGCCCCCGTGATTCCTGTCTTCTGATGGGTCTTCACTTTAGGTAAGGAAAGTACAACATCCGCTTCAAACAAATCTTTTATAATACAATACCGATGACGTCCTTTCTGATGCTCTTTCTTTAATCTTTCGGGAGGATAACAAGTAATCCTGAAATTACCGTCCTGGGTCACATCTTCCAAAAAACTGCGGGTTCCCACATCAAAAATCAAATAATCGGACAAAGGTCTGCACTCCTCTTCCCCATCATTCCTTTCAGGATCGAAAATTTTCCGTCTGAAATCCTTGACAAGAACCGGTGTTTCATACCTTGTTGCCAAACTGTCTATCGCAGACAAAAAAGCCTCCGAATGCATCCGTTTCCAATCACATCCCTGTATCGGAGCATCACCGAGCACGACAGAAGCAACACTCTGTTTCAGCACAACCTCCAATACCCCCAATACAAAATTGTCATGCGTCCTCAAACAAACTTCATCCCCCTCGCGAACAGAATGCCTCACCCAATTAGGTTTCAAAAAAATTTTCTTCCCTTTCAAACCCTGCAAAAACTCCATACCCACAAGGTCGCCAATCATATCTCTTAACCGCTCTCCATCCTGATATACTGTTTCCAAAATAGGAAGAGTACGTTCCTGCTCACCCTCAAAACAAGATGCAATTCTTACTGTATTAATCATACTTTATGCATAAACAATTTACTTATCCCCCTATAACAAATACATGCCATCACAAACAGATATTTGTTACTAAACAGCCATATTCTGAATCTGCTAACCTTACAAACAGAAAAATTCATAGGATATAATCCTTTATTCTCTAACGCTCTCAAGCACTGAAAAATAAGAAAAAGCGGAAAACGTCTGAAAAAACAATCACATACTATCCAATACACATAATAATTCAAAAAATTCTGCAAATACTTATTCTTTCGAACATCATCTACTTTGATTTCCAATAATTTCTCCAATACCCTAAACTTATTTTCCACCAATTTTTCAAGTCTTTGCCGATCATAATATCCTCTGGAAACAGAATATAACCTCTCTCGATACAAATAAAACCGAAAAGAAAGATTCACATACGCAATATTTGCACTCAATAAAGCAAGTACTAAAAAACAAAAATCTTCATTCTGAGAAATCCCGGCAGGATATCCTAACGATTTATCAAGAAGGAATTGTTTTCTCCAAATATAAGTCATATGACCACGCAAATACTCATTCACTAACAATTCATAAGCCGGTAATTGCCTCCCTTCTTTTGGGTTCGCCGAACTTTTATAAGCATCAACCACCCCGTTGTTATTCTCTAACAATACCCCCAAGACACAATCACCAATTTTTATCAGATCGATATTCGCACGCCGAACAATATTCAAATAGGAAATGGCATCATGAGATATTGCATCATCACCATCTATAAACCACACAAACTCCCCTTTTGCCTTTGCTAATCCATGATTCCTTGCAACACTAACTCCTTTGTTTTCCTGATTCAATAATTCAATATGAAAATTCTGATGTATAGTTCTATATTCTTCAACCAACCTATATGACATATCGGTTGACCCATCATTTACGATAATAACCTCAAATAAATTTTTATCAATATCTCTATTTGCAAAAATAGATTCCAAACAAGGAACAATATAATGTTCCATATTATACACAGGAATAATGATAGATAGAAACAACTGATTATCCATGCCACATTCTATTTACTTCTCAAATGAACCTTCACCAAAAAAACTTTCCAATACCCTCTAAACAAATTACGTTCATTTCGCTCCATGCCAACATTCCATATCAATAATACACTTGCAGGCAATATGAAATCCTCCCCGAACCAATAAGTCAGTGATTGAAATTCCAACAAACACTTTTTAAAAACATATATCATTAGTCCCAGTAATATACTTACCATCAAAACACGCCATATAACTTTCTGCCAAAAAACATATACTGAAAAACCTGTTGCGGACCATACCACATAAAGTAAGGCTACCAAAGCCATAAAAGTAAATATTATGGACACAATTAAAACTACAGTTGCATCCCCACCATCCTTTAACAACCAATAGGACACTGGTATATTCAACAACAGTAATGTTCCATCCATCAATTGATATTTCCTCAGTCTACCTGTTGCATGCATCAAGGTATGCAACGGATTTTGCAAAATCCGGATTAACATCTGAATCAATACCAAACGAACAAATACCACGGAATAATCCGGTACTTGTTTCAACCAGAGTTTCAACAATAGTTCTGTTTCCAGCAAAACAGGTAAAGCCAATAGTAACAATATAAAAAAATAAAATTTGTATTATTAACACACTAACTTAAATATCTTTTTTTTTTTACCCTGCGCATA
>ENA-UOJO01003923-UOJO01003923.1-human-gut-metagenome-genome-assembly--contig:-P57-NODE-3923-length-13390-cov-14.752756_pt1 | contig 13390 bp, 9 predicted proteins | sample MGYA00242351_ERZ723898 | MGnify/ENA metagenome assembly ERZ723898 | reverse complement strand
TAAATAGCAACTTAGCTAAGTACCTTCCTGGACTCCTCATCCGCAAATTGCTGCCGTACCAACTGATAATAGTAGCCTTTCTTCGCCAACAGTTCCTTGTGTTTTCCCTGCTCTACGATCTTGCCGTCACGGACTACCAGGATCAGGTCGGCGTTTCGGATGGTGGACAGGCGGTGGGCGATCAGGAAGGAAGTGCGGCCTTTCAACAGTTTGTCTGTGGCCTGCTGGATCAGCTGCTCGGTTTTGGTGTCGATAGAGGAAGTTGCTTCGTCCAGAACGAAAATGGCGGGATCTGCCAGTACTGCGCGGGCAAAGGAAAGAAGCTGCTTTTCTCCGGTGGAGAGACGGTCGCCGCCTTCACCTACGTCACTGTCATAACCTTTGTCAAGCTTTTCGGCTACCTCATCGGCATGAACTGCCTTCGCAGCAGCCTTTACTTCTTCCTCAGTGGCATCCAGTCTTCCATAACGGATATTCTCCATCACAGTCCCGGAGAACAGATGGGGATTCTGAAGCACATACCCGATGTTACTGTGCAGCCACAGCTGACTTCGCTCACGGTAATCTCTGCCGTCGATGAGGATTCTTCCCTTAGTGGGCTCAAAGAAACGGCAGGCCAGGTTCACCAGCGTACTTTTTCCTGCACCGGTCTCTCCGACGATTGCCACATTGGTCCCAGCCGGAATTTTCAGGTTGAAGTTGCTGAGCACCTCTTCTTTTCCATCGGGATACTGGAATGAAACGTTTTCAAACTCAATGTCGCCTTTAATGGGTTCCCAGTTCTCCTTGTGGGGATCAAAGAAATCTCCATACTTTTCCAGAACCTCTGGGGAGTCTACCACCTGGGGCTTCTCTTCCAGAAGAGAGGTCACCCGCTCAATATTGGCCTGAGCAGAAATGCACTGGGACAAAATTCCTGCAAGTCTCTGAATTGGTTCAAAAATTCCAACTGCATATGCAGTAAATGCAGCAAGTGTTCCAATATCCATACTTCCATTCAGAACCATAATGCCGCCACGCTCCAGCACAAGGGCAGTTGCCAGAGCTCCAAAGAAAACTACCAGCGGAATATAAATTGCATTTAATCTGGCAGCCTTGATAGACGCACTTCTCATCTCCTCAGTGACAGAGGCAAACTCCCGGAAGTTTTTCTCCTCCACAACCAGGGATTTCACAGTTTTCGCGCCCATAATTCCTTCGTTGTAGCCACTTGTGATCTTGGAATTGATTTTTCTCACCTGACGGTTCCATGTGAGGATCTTATTCTGGAAATACCAGGTAAGAACTGCAATAGCTGGAACGATCAGCATGATCACCAGAGCCAGTTTCCAGTTCAGAAACAGCATTGCCACAAACACACCCACTACATAAAAGATAGCCCACAGCATATCGATCACATCCCAGGCGATTAACTCTGTGATCCTGGCTACGTCGTTCATTACCCTGGACAGGATATATCCAACCGGAGTTGCATTGTAGTAGGAAAAAGACAACTTCTGAAGATGAACAAACAATGCCCTTTTCATATCACGGCCTGTTTCCACATCAAGTGTCATGCAGCCTCTGGTGAAACAGATGACGGACCACATCTGAAAGACGATCACTGCAATATACAGCGCAATAAATCCTCCAAGTCCTGCCAGAGTATTTTTCTCGATAAAGGAATCAATGGCCTGTCGCTGAAATAACGGCATGATAATATCCACTACTGAGCAGAGAATATTCATCACAATTACCATAATCAGCACATTTTTCCGGGGTGCAAGGAATGGAAAAACCTTTTTCCAGATGGAAATGTCAATGGACTTTGTATATTCTTTTTCTTCTATTCGCATGCTGCACCTCCTTCCATGAGACGGATGTCACTGTTCATCTGGATCTCATAAATGTCTTTGTATGGTCCCTCCTGGTGGATCAGTTCCTCATGGGTACCCATCTGCTGGATTACTCCCTTGTCCATCACAATAATACAGTCAGCCTGCATAAGAGATGTGATCCGATGGGAAATCATAATAACCGTTGCTTTCTCCATCTCTTTTTTCAGTTCTTTGCGGATCTTGTTGTCTGTCTCCGTATCTACTGCGGATAGGGAATCGTCAAATACCAGGATCGGAGCTTCTTTCATCAGCATTCTGGCAATTGCAACACGCTGCTTCTGTCCACCGGACAAAGTGACGCCACGCTCACCTACGATGGTGTCATATCCGTCTGCAAAATGAAGAATTGACTCATCTACACAGGCAATCTCCGCTGCATGGCGGATTTCTTCATCCAGAAGCTTCTCCTTTGTGATGCCAATATTCTCACGGATGGTTCTGGAGAAAAGGAACGGTTCCTGGAGTACCATTCCGATGTTCTGGCGCAGGTACTGACGGTCAATGTCACGAATGTCTGTACCACCAATGGTAATACTGCCGCAGTCTTCCGGCAGATCATATAAACGGTTCAGTAAATGAACCAGAGTTGATTTTCCACTTCCGGTTGTGCCAAGGATTGCAAAGGTGCTTCCGGATGGGATTGTAAAATTGATATTTTTCAGGACCGGGTGGTCTGGGGAATAACTGAAAGATACATCGCGGAAGCAGATATCGCCATCCATGGCAGGTTTCATTCCAATGATATGTCCCAAAGTCTGCTTTTCTCCACAGCCTTTATTTTCGGAATCCTCACTCGTTCGCTCTGCTGTCCGCGCAGGAATCTTATAATCCAGAGTTGCCTCACGCTGTCCTGCCTTCTTCTTTTTCACAATATTCTCTGCATTTTCATTTCTGTCTGTAGACTTAGCTTCACACTTTACAGCAGCATCCTCTTCCTCAGCCTCCAGAATATAAGCCACACGCTCCATGGAAACCCCAGCCTTACTCATATCTGAAATAATCCTTCCCAGGCTTCGCACCGGCCAGGTCAGAGACGCATTGTAGGAAATAAATGCCATAAACTCGCCCAATGTGATCCGTCCATTCACGGCAAAAACAACACCAGTCACCATAACCACCAGCACCTGCAGGTTGGTGATCAAATCTCCCGATGCCCAGTAAACGCTCATCAGTTTTCCAAGATATACCCACAAATTGGAGTAGGCATTATTTTTCTCATCAAACCGATCGATCTCATACTTTTCTCTACCAAAAGCACGCACTACACGAACTCCAGTCAGATTCTCCTGCACGGTACTGGAAAGTGCCCCCTCCGCCTCATCAGCATCCTGAAAACGTTTCCCGATCCTGGAATAGAAATAGCAGGAATAACCGATGATCACCGGGAAAAAAGCTGCCGCAGCCAGTGTGATCTGCACATTCATGGAAAACATGATTCCCAGATACAGTACGATCAGGAAACAGATTCGAAACACCTCAGGCAGCTGCCTGCACACAAAATTACGGATCACTTCCACGTCAGAGGTACATCTCTGGATGATCTCCCCGGTCTGGTGCTTTACATGCCAGGAAAAAGGCAGATACTGGGTGTGGTGATACAAGGTGTCACGGATGGATTTCAGGAAATTCTCTGAGCCTTTTGCCAGGCACATTTTACTTAAGTAATTAAAAACTCCCGAAAGAACTGCCGAAGCAGCTACCAGAAGTGCTGACAAAAGCAGTGTCTGCCGCACATTCAGACCATCCGGGATTCCATCCAGCACCAGAATATGGTCTGCTGTGTATTTCACGATCTGTGGGATCAACGCATTACATGCTGTAAACAGCACCGAAAATAATAGCGTCCCCACAAAGAACCGGATATTTCCTTTCAGGAAACGGAAAATGATCCGGAATTTCCCGGTTTTATTTTTCGTATTCATACTTCCCCCCATTTTATAAAAAAGGACACTCCCTGAACGAATCAAGGAATGTCCTCCTTCACTCCAAAAGTTTTACATATTCTTTCCAATGCATCATATTCCAAGGCCTTGTTTCCTACATAACTCTCAAAGGCTCCAAAAAATTCCCAGGCCGCAGGCTGCAGATACAGTTCTTTTTTCACATATCCATCCAGGATCACTACTTCGGGCAAAAGGCTTTTATAGGCGGCACTCTGTGCCCCCAGCACATAAATCCTGTGATCCTCCGACAGCTGCTCCAAAGCTTTTTTCTGCTCTGCCGTTGGTGCAAGCTCACCATTTACCAGAATACTTCCCGGAACCGGCTTTTGTACCAGCTTCATGGAAATACGCTCTCCCTGCAGGTTCCATTTTCCACACACAAGGTAAGTCTCACCATTGTAAGAAACCGTTTCCACCTGATTCTCCTCCGGTTTGTCCGCAGCAAGTACCGGAAGGCGCATTATCCGAAGGCGGTTTTCCTTTCCGTAGTCTCCCAGCTGCTGGCAATCTGCCGGAGCATATATCCGGTCAAATACGGTAAGAGCTTTTCGCCATCTTGCCGGATATTTTTCATGGATGTAAGGCAGAAAATCAAGATCCACCAGAACTTTCATTTTCGCCGGTGCCTCTGCTGCCAGATAATATGGCAGATACCCTGTACTTCCAGCCATGATCACCACATCCCAGGAACTGCTGCCGAACAGCCTGCCCCACTCTCTTTGGGCAAGCATTCGCATATATCTTCGTATTTCCGGATTTTCCAGATAAAGAGCCGGATTTTTCTCAATCATACGGTAATTCAGGAAATCTTCCTCACTCAGAGTCATCCTTCCTGCGCCCATCACTTTTGGAAGCTCTTTTTCAAAGGCGAGAAATTCTTTCACATCTCCCTTGCTTCCAAGCCAGCCACTATAAATAACCGTATCATATTTTTCCCTGTCCATACTGTCTGCAAGCTTTCGGACAACAAGCTTAGCCTCCCGCTCGGCTTTCCAGCTGCTAAGGATCAGGACTTTCTTCCTTTCCTCCTGATTTCGAAGGGAGAAAAACTCCATTTCAGGCACTGCATTCTGACTTCGGATACACTCCAGAAGACTGCCTCTGCCTTCTTTTAATCCTTCCTTTTTCTCTATGATCACTTTTCCATCATAGACTTTTCCCAGGGTGCATTTTTCCAGCCATGCTTCCTTCGCTTTACTCTTAGACGGAGCGCAGATATAATCTGTTTTCAGAAGCTCCCTTGCCGTAACTGAGAGAAATTCTGCAGTCTCCACAGACTTCCTATCATAAATTTCCAGCATGGGATTAAAATAAACCTGTGTTTCTTTTTTCACAAAAGAGCCTGGCAGAACCATATTACCGATAATGTAACCTGCCTGGGAAAGCGCCTCCAGATATTCACGACTTTCCTCTTTTACATAGTCCACACCTGTTTTTTTCACCAGATGAAAACCGCCTTTTATGCAGGCCGTAACACTCGCCTTCTCAGAGGAAACATACTTCTTCAGCGCATAGTCCAGCATTTCCAGAAGCAGGTCACTGCCAGGCTTTTTTTCATCTATAAGGAAGAAAAAATGGGAAGCATCCACCGGATTCCCGCATACCTCTGCGTAGGCATAGTTTTTGGAAAGTTCTTTCTTATTCTCATGGATGAATTTCAGAGCCTGACGCTTCACGCTCTCATAATCCTCCATATTATCTTTCAAAATCTTCTCTATCTCATTCATCTGAAGTCCTCTTACCTTCTATCAGCTCATCCAGCTTCTCACACTGTTCCTGATTCCAGGACCTGGCCTGAAAGCTGTAAGGCATCTCTGTTGTGCAGTCTTCTGCCAGCAGCTTCATATTCATGGTTTTTGCAGCAAGGGTACCCAGGCTTTCTTCTTCCCCTTCCGGGCAGATAAAATAATCGCACAGATTCATAAATGCAAAGGGTTTCTCAAGCCATCCGGTAAGGATCACCCTTCCCTCCAGGTGAAGCTCTGAAACCATAGCTTTCAGCTTCTGATACCCTTTCCCTTTTCCGGTAATGTACAGACAGGTATTTTTCTCCAGACGGCAAAAGGCTTTCAGAACGTTCTGGGCTTTCTGCTGGTACATACAGATATAATTGATTTTCTCTGTATCCGGTGCCGGAATGGCTTCCACGGTAATAACAGCTGGATTGCTTCCCTGGTATCTGGCAATAAAGTAGCTTTCTGTGGCAGATACGATTACCTGCTGGCCTGCCAGCTCCTTTGCAATCTGTTTTTCCCGGACAAAACGTGCATTGTATTGGAAAAACCGAACGCCCTCCATCTCCTTTGCCACCACTGAAAACAGGCTCTTTTTCCCGGTAAGGTCAATTGCACAGTCGAATTTCGCCTCTCCAAACAGGCGCCTTGCCTCTCTCTTGTAAAAAGCATGTGGAATATCTTTTATTTTTCCCTTCAAAAACAGCTCATTCTTCGCGATTTCTTCCGCTTTTCCGTTAAAAGGCTGACCACGGTAAAGGATCCGAAGCCCGGTAGGAAGACCTATGATCTGTTCTTCTGCAAAATCGTCTCCACCACCGCACACAAGCAGGGTAACATCGTATTTCTGAAAATCCAGGTTCTCTGCAAGTCCAAGAAATGCTTCGGTGTCATCTCCCTCCGAAAAATCACCGGCATACATCAGAAGCTTTTTCTTTGGTGACTGCGCCTCATCCTGACAGGCTATACACCGGGAATCTTCTTTTCCGTGGAACACAATGTCTGCAAGGCGGCGGCAGACCTCTCCGTCATCTTGCGGACACGCCCAGGCTGCTTCCCTTTCGTAAACCTTCCGGTATGGCTCCATGGCTCTTTCGGCATCCTTCACATAATCTCCAAGCTGCTCATAAGTTTCTGCAACAGGACCCGGCAGCTTATCAATTCCGAAGTATAAGCCTCTGTAATTTTTATATTCTGCAAGATCCGGGATAAAGAACAGAATGGGCTTTTTCGATACCAGATAGTCAAAATAAATACTGGAATAATCGGAAATCAGAACATCTGTAGCACGAAGAAGCTCATTGGTATCTACGGTTGCAGGAATATACTGGCCGGTTATCCCTACTGTGTCTTTAATGTGGTAGTATACAATCTGATGAGGCTTCACCAGCACCTGGTACTCCCTGGTATCCACATTCTCCTCGATAGTGCGGATCATCTTCTCATAGGCATCCAGGCTGGTATCAGGGCTGGAATACCTGCTGCCCTTCCAGGTAGGCGCATAAAGGATCAGCTTCTTCTTTGGATCTGCCTCCACGCCTGCCATCTGCAGCTTCTTAAATATGGCCTCCCGGTCTGTGTGAAAATAGCTGTCATTACGGGGCTGCCCGATTTCCAGAATTTTTCCGGGATAAAGATTTTTCATTTTGAACGCATTCTCATAAATCTCTGTCATAAAATGATTGGGCGCGATCAGATAGTCTGCTGCAAGGAAATTCCTTACTGTATTTCCTGCACTCACCTTGCCTGCCGGAATGTCAAATCCAATGGTTTTTAACGGGATTCCGTGCCAGGTATCCACAAAGATCTGCTCCTTACGTTTGGTAAAATATCCGGGAAAGCTTACATTATTGATCAGATATTTGGCTGTAGCCAGATATTCCCTGTATTCTACAGACTGGAATTTAATAAATTTCACATTTGGATCATCCCTGTAAAGTCCCATCCATGGTTCATTATCCGAAAAATCGTCAATGACCCAGACATGGAGATACTCCTGAAATTCTGTCTGGGTCAGCAAATACTTGAAAATGGCATGAGGGCTGCAGGTCATGCCTCTGCCCCCAAATGCCTCGTATAGTATACATTTTTCTTTTATGGGACTGTCAAGAAAATCCGCGTACTTCTCCCGAAGCTCCTCCGTAAGATTGTATTTTGCCTCATCCCGGGCTCTCTTTAAGGCAGCCTCAAAAGTGTCCTTCTCTTTACCGGAATTTTCATCCGGGCGGACCATCCTTTTCACCAGCTTCTTCAGGTTGTTCACGGTGATCTTCATGTTACTTCCCCCTCTTCTTCGCAACTACACGTTCAAAAAGTCTGTCCCATTCTTTCACTGCCTTGTCGATAGAAAAATCATCAGACTTGGCAATGGCATTCGCAGACATCCGGACACGAAGCTCTTCGTCATGTGCCAGTTTCAGCATGGCCTGGGCAAATTTGTGGTGATCAAACGCTTCAGGAAGGAAACCAGTCTTTCCATCATCAATGATCAGATCCATGGCGCCCATATGATAAGCGATTACCGGAAGACCGAACTCAAAGGCTTCCATAATCACCATAGGCCAGCCCTCCCATCTGGATGGAAGAAGGAAAACAGAAGAATTCAGATAATACTTCTCAGGCTCATTGGTATATCCTACAAAATGGACACGCTTCTCCAGATGACGCTTCTTCGCATCTGCCCTGATCTGGTCAAAAAGATCTCCGTCTCCGATGATATCAAGCTCCCACTCCGAATCCTCTTTGCAGAACTCTTCAAAGGATTCCATCATCAGATCCAGTCCTTTGGCATATACGAAACGGGTCGCCATAAGAAAACGTTTGGATTTCACATCGCACTTCTTTTCACTGACAAAGCTTCTGGGATTGATTTTTACTTCACAATCTATTCCAAGCTTCTCCATATAGTCCCGCTTATCATAATCACTTAACACAATGTAGCGGTCCAGATTTGGCAGATACTGCTGAAGAAGGTTCTCCTGCTGCCAGAAGACGACAGGCTTCACATGAAGATATCCGTCATAGCAGTTATGCTGCCAGCCGATGGTTGCGGCTTTCAGCCGAGGCGCGATCATGGCAAGTCTCAGGCTTAAGGATGCTGTGGTAAGGATCACGTCATAATCCTGGGAATTGAAATATTCCACCCATTTCTCTCTTGTTTTTTTAGGAAAAATTGCTTCTGCAAGAATGGGATTCAGGCTTTTTTTATTAAACAGACCAGATCTGTCATTGAGCTTCTTCACCAGATAGCGGGCGCAGAAAGCCGGGGTATGATGCTTATTCACGAACTGGCTGTTGTCAATGAAATCCACATTGATATCTTCACTTAAATGATACATGGTGCGGTCTTCACGAAAGCGGTCTTCATAAGTCATGATCGTCACTTCATGCTCTTTCACCAGCTCGTTGGCCAACAGGGAAACCACTCTCTTGGTTCCGCCCAGATCAAAGATTTTTGTTATCCAGATACATATTTTCATGTTATATACCACCCCTGCAGGGGCTTCCTCCTTTTGCGGGATAAATCCTGAAGCATGTAAAAAAGGCTTTCGTATTTTCTCTGTTATACCGTAATTTTGAAATAATCCAGAACACGTTTGCAGTAATTATCTGTTACATTATGAGTCTTTGCAAGAATTGCCTTACGCTGATTCTCATAGTCATCTTTTCCATTTTTGACATCCAGAACAAACTGTTCAAACTGCTGTACATTGTAAATATGTTCTCCTGGCATGTATTCCAGTGGATCTTCAAATACCCATCCTCTGGACTCCGTATAGGCATCATAGTCATCCAGGGTAAATCCAATAGGTCTGTTGAGAAGCAGATAATCAATTGCCACAGAGGAATAGTCAGAAATCAGGGCATCCGAACAGTTGATAAACTCATAAAGCTGCAAGCCATTGTCTTCCAGATCCTGATTTTCCAGGTAAACAATGTTTGTCAGCACATTTTCTCCAAAGTCATATGGAATCTGGAGATAATGCTTCTTAATTACCACAAGTACATGATTATCACGACAGAAATTATTAAAAGCAAGAAGCCGCTCCTTATCGTCCAGGATCGGGATATTAAATTCATTGTTCAGCGTTTCCTCATTCAGTCTCTCGCTGCTTGCATGACGGTAGGTAGGCATCCACAGGATCAGCCTGTCACTGTCAGCTGCTTTCAGAAGCTTTTCCTTATATGCTCTTGCGGCGTCGCTGCCCTTCATCATCTGATCGTAACGGGGATAGCCAAGTGCAAGAAGCTTCCTGGAACTGCAGCCAAAGAACTCTTTCTTCGTCTCAATAAACACATCTCCTGGCACCAGACAGTAGTCGAAAAATACCTTGCGGTTGTTCTTGTTCGCCTTGTAGCCGCAGCCATGCCAGAGATTTACAAAAGTCTGACCCTTTCTTGCCATTCCGATCCAGTTAAACGCCTGGGTGTAAAAAATAAAGGCTGAGGTCAATGCATAGCGGTAAGCTGCTGCCCTGCGGATCGTCGTGTTCTTCTTGAAATTGCGAACAAACTTCACATTCTCCGCTTGGTATTTCTTATACTTCTCCGGCTCATGAACCAGCCAGACAAGCTCATATTTTTTATTATATCCATTTGCAACCATATAATCAAAAAGAGCCCGGCAATTGTCTGTAAAATCATCATTTGTCTCAAACAGGATTCTGTTTTTCACCATACGCGGGGGGAATTTACGAAGTCTTCTCACTTTCCAGCGGTCATATAAAGCATAAGTCACATAGCCTTTGAATGTGGTGAACAAAGGTCCTGCGCCCTGCTCTTTCAGGATTTTTGAAAATTTCTTTAGAATTCTCTGTGCTCTTTCCATGGATTTTACCTTTCTTAATATATTACAATCCAGAGCCTGTTTAAAAAAGGCTCTAAATCAGTCCGCATTAATACTCTTTCAGTTTCTCACGAAGCATTGTAGAAGAAGTATCTTTGGTGTAGGGAAGATAAACCAGCCTGGCTCCCAGGGCTTCCATCTCTTTCCCGGTGCGCTCCCAGCGCTCATTTCCCTTCCAGTCATCTCCGATATAAATTTCATCGAAACGGATCTTATCCCAGATTTCTTTTTTATCAAGGGTATTCGTGATGATCACCTCGTCCACATATTTAATAGACCGGACGATCTCAGCCCGCTCTTCCAATGGCACGATAGGTCTTTTATTCTTATAGCTTTCCACAAGCTCATCTGTATTTACGCCTACGATCAGATAATCACATCTTCTCTTAGCATTTTTGATCAGGTTCAGATGACCGATATGAAACATATCGTAAGTTCCCTGTGTGTATCCGATTACCTTTCCCATTTATCCCTCTCCTGTATCTGTTTTTTTCGAAAAAATAATCATAGCACATTGTTTTCTAAATAACTATACCACTCACTTGTCTGTGAATCCGATTGATATAATTATTTACGAAATGATGTACTAGAACCTTTTTGGATGGGTAACTTCTGCTTTTATTTTACTTTATATTCAAATACTCTGCAAGTGCCTCGCAGTAACCTGACTTCTTTGGCATAGTGTGCATTGCAGGCAATAATCTTCTTCTCTCTTCTTTAAAAGGATCCTCTCCCACTGCGATATGGGAAAAATAGTCCTTCAGATCCTCTAAATTGTAAATCTTCTCACCTGGCATATATGCTTCCGGATTTTCAAATACAAATCCTCTTGTATTTCGATAGCTTTCCAGGTCTGTGAGCACATAGCCCAGAGGTCGGTCAAGAAGCATATAGTCTACTGCAATGGAGGAATAATCCGAAATCAGTCCATCCATAAGTCCCACCAGTTCATACAGCTGAATGCCCGATTTCTGAAGCATTTCTTCTGTCACATAACGGATATTGGTATACGCACCTTCATCCAGGGACCAGCCAGACTGAAGGGGATGTTTTTTGATGATCAGAAATATTCCGCATTCCCTTAAATGAACATCCAGTGCTTTCAGCTCCGCCTCGCTCTCCAATGCAGGAAGCTGAAAGGGAAGTTCAATTTCATTCTCTGCGCTGATCAGCACCTCACTTTTTCGGAAAGTAGGCATCCAGATCACGGTTTTCATATCCTTATGGGAAAAAAGCTTCTCCAGCGCCTCCCCACGGCTGACAGATGGATGGAGCATCCAGTCATATCTTGGATAGCCAAGGGCAAGAATCTTCTCTTTCTCACAGTTCCAGTAACGGGATTTTGTTTCCACAAACACAGGTCCCGGCACCATGGCATGGTCAAAATGCATCATGCTTTTTCCTTCTGGCGGCTTGTTGTCTTTGGCTGCATCTTTATAGCCGCAGCCATGCCACATGTTCACTGTGGTCTGCCCTTTACAATGGTAAAAATTCAGGTAAGCTGTATTGTTTGTATAGAAAAAAAATCCTGCAACAGCACCATAATAATAAGAAAGGGGGCTGGACCAGCCATATTTATTCTCTGCCGTTACAAATTTAACATTCTTGCATTTCAGTTTCTTACATTTTTTCTTATCGGAAACCATCCAGATAATCTGATAGTTCTCATTTATTTTATTCTGAATCAGATATTCATAAAAGGCCCTGGGATTGTCTGTCATGTCCTGCATGGTACGGTTTTTCAGCACAATGCAGTTCTGACGGAGCTTCCCGTGATTCCCGAACCATTTTCCCACCATGGCAAGCTCCGCTTTTGAACAAAAGCGACCCAGATAATAAAGAACACTTCCAGCCAGACCCTCTTCTTTTATTTTCCTTTTAAGGGAATCCTTTGTCATCTCTTACCCTCGTTTCTATAATTTGCCTGACAAAAATTACGATACACCAGAGCCTGTATGAAAAAGGCTTTCTGCAATTACATCTCAAAAGACGATTTCTCTGGAAAAATCACTTCAAAGCTTCTCTGAATTTCTTTCTTCTGCTTCTCAAAATCACCCACATTCACATCATCATTAAGGCAGATCATCTTACACGCCTGTCTGCGAATGGTATGGTGGATCTGCTGATCATGTTTTCCTATGGTATAAAATCTTCCAAGCTTCGGTGACTGGGGCGTAAATTTCCCTTCCATGTACTGCCAGTATTTCATCACGTACTGGTTCACATCGAATACTGTACGGAAACGATTCTTACAAACCTCATCCAGAACAGCGCCTTCTTCGTCCCATACTTTCCAATAGGTTGCTTTCAAAAAAGGACTTGGAAGATGTGAATATTTAAAACTGGAAAATTCACGATAAGGCAGCATCAGCACATTGCGGAAGAGCATTGCTCCATAAGCCGGGCTAAACCATTTTTTTGCCTGCTTTTTGATCACTTCTTTTTTATTATAATGCATATTGACAAGAGCTGCATCATTCATAAGAATATTGGCAAAAGGGTTGCGGATATTGTCCTGCACAAGGGCGGTCTCAATACAGCAGTCACAGGGAAATCCGTTTTTGAAAAAATCTTCCGGTCTCACGAAATCAATGAGAAACATATCATCATTAAAAAAGACAAAATGCTCTGACAATCCTTTTATTCGGTGAAGATTCAGTTCTATGGAATTAATATTAAAGGTAGGAAGATAAGCAGGCGCCATAAAATCCTCATGCTTTACAATCTGAATCTTCTCATGCGCTGTATTCAGCCACTTTGGAACATGTCCCCATGTGACAAAATATATTTTATTTACCCAGGGAGCAAATTTCTCCACACCGCGGAACCAGTACTGGAGATTGTCCCAATCGCGGTATCTGCTCTCCCCGGCGTCAGTTCCCCTGCCAGGCTGATATTCCCTGCGCTGTGCAAGCCAGTCAGGGTCACTGCCGTCCACCCAGGTGAGCACAAAATCTATTTTTTCCATTCCTATTCTCCTGCTCTTTAAAT
>ENA-UOJO01003917-UOJO01003917.1-human-gut-metagenome-genome-assembly--contig:-P57-NODE-3917-length-13407-cov-6.487193_pt1 | contig 13407 bp, 10 predicted proteins | sample MGYA00242351_ERZ723898 | MGnify/ENA metagenome assembly ERZ723898 | reverse complement strand
CGCATTCCATCCTTCCCCTTAAATTCCATATCCTTATCCCCTTGTTATTCTTCAACATTTTAAATTATAATATATCAATAAATATCAGTCTACATCATAAAACAAGCTTAATATTACCTTATATATCTAATATTTTGTCTTTAATTTCCTATATGTCAATGACTTTCCGGTAATAATCATATATACCAGTAAAGAAATATTTCCTAAATTCGAGAAAAAAATAATTGGGTGGTAATATATGCTCATAAGGAGGGATAAAATTTAAAAGGCAACCATAAATTTAATTAATAATGTATATAAGGTAAGGTGATGATTATGAGGAATATTTCAAAAGTAAAGAAAAGAAGAACATTAGCGTCCTTGTTAATTTTTAGCATGATTTCTTCATTAACATTTACAGCTCTTGCTGATGATATAAATGTAGATGATTATCATGAAGAAGGTGCATATGAAAACTTGAATAGGGTATATTATGCTAATTACAAAGTAACGGGAAAAATATATTATGAAGAAGATGGCAAAACCATTTATTTTAATAATTCAGAAGAAGGTCTGGACTCTGGCATAATTCCAAGCCAAGCATCAGATTGGGGTGCTACACCTTCACAAGGATCTGCACCATATAGAAAACAACTTAAAGATTGGCTTTACGAAAATGGAGTTGCTGGAAATATAGAAGAAGAATATTTAGACAGTAAAATTGATACAGACTGGGAAGCTAATACAGAAACAACAACTTCTTACTATACACTATGTGCTAATGTTACCATTCCAAAAGATGACGGAACATATATATTTAATGCTAATGTAGAAGATGCAACTTTAGATTTTAATGTAGGTGCTGAACCTATATTTACAGGAAAAGTATCTGAAACAGATAAAGATAAATATTCTATTTTTTATGAACGTTGGGATTTAATTGATGATAATGGAAATCCTGTTGAAACTTGCTATTCGCCTAATTTTAGCACTAGTGAGGAATATACACCATTAACTTCTTTTAAAGAAGGCAAAACTTATCGCTATTCTATTGCATTATCTAAAGATTATTATTCAGATTTCAAATTTGCTAACAGCATTAATTTAACAGTAAATGGGAACAAAGTTATATTGCCATGCGATGAAAATTATGCACAAGAAACAGCAATTAAGACAATGACTCCTAAAAGTGATTTAACATCTATCGATGATAAGGATATTGTAATGACAGAAGATGATAATTCAAATGTAAGTCTTGATTGTAGCCCTTGGTTTTCTGGAAAAATTTCCTCTGATAAATATGAACTTACAGATGAATTTTGGATTAGCGATGATAATAAAGAATGTCATAGTAAGAATTATTCTGCCTTTACATTTGAAGCAGGGCACAATTATTCATATGGAATAAAACTTAGTGCAAAATACGGCTACTATTTTTCAGATATACCAAGAAAATTATTAATTAATGGCAAAGAAATACAAAATGCTAATTTCAATATTACATCAGATGGACAAATTTTAACAATTACAAATATCAAAAATATATCTTTTGGCAAACCAACAGCAGATAAAGTAATAGACACTATTGAACTAAAAAATCTTTCAACAAGATTAGAGCCAAGTACTGTAGGTACCATACCAATACTTGTAACCAACCTTGTTGATAATGACAAATTTGAAATTTGGTCATCAATATTAGAAAAGGGCAACAAAAGTATATGTGATGGACTTAGCGTAAATGCTATGCTTTCTTCGGCTGGAAATTTATTAACATCTATTGAGAAAGATACTATCTATACTTATACTATTGAAATGATGCTATCACAAGATGCAATTAATAAAGGATATAGGCTTAGTGACAATATCAATTTAAAATTAAATGGTAAAGTCATAGCTTCAAGTAATTCTAAAAAAATATTTGATAATGAAAAATTCAATAAAAAAATAGAATTTAATAATGTAGAAATCACACTAAGTGAAGCTAATATTGAACCATCAAAGGAAGATACTGATAAACCTAATACTCCTGGCACAGTAACACCACCAACACAAGACACTGATAAACCTGATACTCCTAGCACAGTAACACCACCAGCACAAGATACTGATAAACCTAATACTCCTGGTACAGTAACACCACCAACACAAGATACTAATAAACCAACCAAAGATAATGACGGAAAAGGTAACCCAACATCTGATGCTACAAGTATTATTGGAATATTCACAATGTTTACTGGATTAATTGGAGCAGCCACATTTAAGAGAAAAAAATAGCATAAAAAAATTAAATTGCCGCATTTTTTAATTATTCTATAAAGATAATCAAAAAATCTAAGCGGCAATTTTTCTTATATTTGTTTCTTTATTTTTTTCTTTCTTTTTATTATTGCAAATACAATTCCTTCTAGTAAAAATATCACAGTCATTGTAGCTGCACTTGATACCATTATTGCTTTTTTGTTACTACCAACTTCATCATTACTTCTTTTCATGAAATTTTCCAAAAGTTCATCTTTGTTATTTTCATCATTACTATTAGATGCTACTCCTTCGTCTATTAAAACCATTGTATCTTTAAGCAACTTTATTCCAAAATCAACATTTTTATTAACAGCAGAAATAAGCATGTACATTTTTATGGAATCATCTATACCATTTATCTTAAATCTTATAGCCATATTACCATCATTATCCTTAGATACAATTTCATATTCTATTTCTTCATTATTAACTTCTACTTTTATATTTCCCATGGAATTACTTCCTGATATTTTTATTGTTAAATAATATTGACCATCTATTTCATCTAGTATACATGTTTTATCTATATATTTACGTGCCATATTTCTTCCAATAGTACTATCACTGATAATTTCATTTTCAATAGTATACTTTTTGTAATAATTTTTCATTTCTATTTTTATATCTTCTGATAGCTCTTTATTATTTATTTTTTCATTATTAACTGTTTCACCACCTAAAAATTCTGGCACAGGTTGAACAGAAGATATACTTGCTAATGGTTTACTTGATTCTGAACTACTTATTAACTCCATTGAATTTTCAAGTAATTGAATTCCAAATGAAATATCCATTCCTATTGCATTTATATATGCATTAACTTTAATATCATCTTTAATAGAATTAACTTTAAATCTTATATCCATAGTATAATTTGAATCATTTTGTCTTACAATTTCATAAGCTATATTTCTATTATTTACAGAAACCCTAATGTTATTCATTACATCAAGATTAGAAATTCCAAGTGTTATATATGTATTATCATCATACTTTTCCACATAAGAGCTTGTGCTTATAGCTGCTCTTGCAGCTGTATACCCTATGCTACTACTTGTCATAATTTCATTTTGAATTTTATATATAGAATAATTTGCATCTTGAGATGGCAAAGATGGTTCTTGCATCTCTGGTTTTTTTTCAGGTTCTTCTATTTTATCATTACTAGGAATATTTTCTGGTTTATTATTTGAAGTATTATCATCTGAGTTATTTTTATTATCATCTTCAGGTGGATTATTATTTATTAAATCCTTTAATGGAATAGTACTAGTATCAAAAATTATTCTAAATGATACAGGCATTACCATAAAGCCTGTATTTATCTTACTTGAAACTTCAATAATATTATCTGCATCTTCTAGCGGAATAGTTGCATATAAATTATCGTTTCCTTCTTCTCTTGTTTCATAATTGACTTCTTTACCATTAATCTTAACAACTATGTTAGTCATAAGTTTTCTTTTATTAAAATTAACTATGGCCTTTACACCATTATCTGTAATTATTATATCTGATTCATTGTCAATATATTTTGCTGCAGATGAAATATCATCTGAGTCTACTTTTAATACATTTGCTTTTACCTTATATTCCCCATTTTTAAATTTACTATTAAATAATATATCCTGATTTTTTTCTGAAATATTACTTACATTAGCCTCTGCAAATACATAATTATTTTCCAAAGTAAAAGTAACTATAAAAACTGTAATTAATATTATCGATATAATTTTTCTCATAATTGTCTCCTTAAATTGTCTATTTTTCTTGCTTTATTGTCTTTATTCTAAAAATGAAATAATAATATTTAAATAAAACTAATAAAATTAAAAATATCTTTATATAAATGCTATTTAAAATTATTATTGGAAAGGCAATCATAAAATCAGCAAAAGCAAGCAAGCATATTTTTTGTTTTAAAGTCATTGCCCTTTCCTTAACAAAGCTATCAAGATGCTTTTTATATAATTTTGTATTAGTAAACCAATTATTAAATCTTTCAGACCCCTTTGCAAAACAAAATGATGCTAAAAGAAGAAATGGTGTTGTTGGAAGTACTGGTAAAACAACTCCTATACTTCCTAAAATAACAGCTATAACTCCAATAATAATATATATGTATTTAACAATCCTTCTCATATCTACTCCTATTTATCTAATAAATGTCTAATAAATTCTATTGGTCTATAAAACAATATTCTTGGTCCTGAAAATCTCATAACTTCTTTTACCTTAATTCTCATATCCTTTTTATAACAATGAATAGGGCATTTCCCACATGTGGTTTTTTCATTTTGAAATTTACAATTTGTAAGTCTCTTATGTGCATATTCTAAAAGTTCTTCACATTCAGGACAAAGCTGTCCTTTTTTTGTCTTATGTTTTTTTTCACAATAAAGATTTATCATAAGTGTAATTACTTCTTTTTCTCTATCAATTCTATTCATATTAACTCCTTGTTATTTTAATACTATTATTAGTGAAGTTGAAAAAATTAAGAGACTTTTTTAAACCTCTATAATTTTTTTATCCTTAAGCTTTAATATCCTATTGCAAATTGATGTTGTACTCATTCTATGAGATATTAAAACTATAGTTTTATCATTGCATGTATCTTTTATTGATTTTAAAATCATTCCTTCATTTAAAGTATCTAAATTGCTTGTTGGTTCATCTAATATAAGAATATTACTATTCTTTAAAAATGCCCTAGCAAGTCCAATTCTTTGTTTTTCTCCCGAAGACAAACTACTTCCAAGCTCAGAAACTTTTGTTTCATATCCATTAGGAAGTGATTCTATAAAGTTATGAATAGCAGCTTTTTTTGATGCTTCTATAATATCTTCTCTTGTTGCCTTTAAATTGCCTAATCTTATATTGTCATATATAGTTTCATTGAACAAATAAGTTTCCTGACTTACTAAAGCTTGACTATTTCTTAATGATTCTGTATTAATATCTTCAATACTTTTGTTATCTAACTTTATATTGCCATCACTTACATCAAAAAACCTCATTATAAGTTTAATAAATGTACTCTTACCAATGCCACTTTCACCTATTAATGCTACTTTATCACCTTTATTTATGTTTAAAGATGTATTATTTAATATTTCTTTACTAGAATTTTTATATGTAAATGATACATTTTCAAAACTAATATTTTCACCTTTTATATCTTCTTTGTTATAAACTTCATTTACAAAAGGCTCCTCATCTAAAAGATTAAATAATCTTTCAGCACTTGCAAATGTTTGAAGAAGAGTGTTTGAAAGATTACTAAGAGCAACTACAGGTCCAAATGATGAAGCTATTAATATAATTGCAATAATCATTTCTGTAAAACTTATATTTCCCTTAACATAAATATTAAAACCACATATAGCAAATAATATAATTGAGCACATAATAGTAAGTTCAACTAAAGCTCTTACTATACCCTCATGCTTTTTTATAACATCTAAATCCTTATTAATATTTTTTGATTTATCATTAATACCTTTAATTCTATCTTCTCCAGCTTTAAAAAATAGTATTTCTTGAAGTCCCCTTAAAGAATCAAGAATATAACTATTGCAATCACCAATATTTTTTCTATAGCTTACTCCTGCTTCCTTTCCCACTGAAGATGAAAAGTATGGTATAAAAAATCCTACAATTAAAAATGATATAAGAGACATTACTCCAAATACTACATTAATCTTTCCAAGAACAATAACTATAATTGTATTAGTAATAATTGCAATTGAAATAGGTGCTATAGTATGTGCATAAAAAACTTCTAAAAGTTCAATATCTGAAGTAATTAACGCAATTAAACTTCCCTTATCCTTTCCTTCAAGCTTTGCTGGCGCTAAACTTCTAAGTTTTGTAAATATCTTATCTCTTAATATATAAAGTATTTTAAATGCAATATAATGACCAGAAAGCTGTTCTCCATATCTTAAAAAACCTCTTAAAGTAGCACATACTACCATGACGATAATTGAAGCTTTAAATGTTATCCATGAAATATCACCATTTAAACTTCCTATTGCTACAGCTGAAAATACAGCAATTGATATAGATGCTAGAAATCCTATTACTCCAAGAAATATTGTTATAAGCATAATAGGTGCAAGAGGTTTTAATTCCTTAATTAGCCTTTTCATTATTTGAAACCCTGACATTCTCTTCATTTATGACACCTCTCTTATCTTTTCTAATTCTTCTTGGCTCATAACCATGTTAAAATAATGATTTTTAAATTCCATTAATTCATCATGAGTTCCTTTCTCTATTATTTGCCCTTTGTTTATAACATATATTTTTTTAGCACCTCTAACATTTGCAAGTCTATGTGATATTACAAGTACAGTTTTATCTTTTGATATTTCATCAATTGTTTGCCATATTATTTCTTCACTTTCCACATCTATGTTAGATGTTGCCTCATCAAATATAATCATTGGAGCATCTTTAAGCATTGTCCTTGCTAATGCAAGTCTTTGCTTTTGACCACCTGAAAGCTTATTACCATTTTGACCAACTTCACTATTTAAACCATCTTTTAGACTACTAACAAAATCAAATAATCTAGTTTTCTTTAAAACTGCTTCTATTTCTTCTTTAGTTGCATCTTTTTTAGCTATTAATAAGTTTTCTAAAATAGTTCCATTAAATATGTAACTATTAGTTGAAACAATAGATATATTATTATATATAGTGTCAAAATCTAATTCTCTTGCATCTATATCATTAATAAATATATTGCCTTCTTGAATATCATATTTATTTAAAATAAGTGACGCTATTGTACTTTTACCAGAACCACTTTCCCCTACAATTGCATTAATACCACCATTATTTATATCTAAATCAATATCCTTTAATATCTGTCTTTCATTATCATAATTAAAGCTTACATTATTAAATGAAACTTTAACTTCACTCCATTCTTCATTTTTAAAACTACTTTTTTTCTTTTCTCTTTCCTTAGAATCGAGTATATTGAAAATTCTGTCACTTGCAGCCATTCCATTCATTGCAATATGAAAATATGATCCTAAAAGTCTTAAAGGGATAAAAAATTCAGATGAAAGTAATATTATTATTATTAAATGCCCCACTTGAAGCTGTCCATTTTTATACTGAATTAAAGCTACTATACTTCCAAGGGCTGATCCTAAAAATGCTACTAAGTCCATAATCGTTATTGAATTAAGCTGCATGCTTAAAACCTTCATTGTTATCTTTCTAAAGTTTTCAGCCTCTTCATTCATCTTTTTATGTCTTTCTTCATCAACATTAAATACCTTAAGGGTTGTTAATCCTTGAAGATTTTCAAGAAATGTTCCTCCAAGATCTGAATAAGATTTCCAATAATCCTTTAAAATTTTCTTTGCTATTTTCATAATTGCAATTATTGAAATAGGAATTAATGGAACACATAGTATAAATACTATAGCTGCCTTTATAGAAATAAAACTCATAAATATAAACAATGTAACTGGTACTAAAAGAGAATAGAAAAATTGAGGAAGGTATTTACCAAAGTAAACTTCAAGTTGTTCTATACCTTCTCCTGCTACCTGAACTACTGCAGATGTGCTTTCATAATTTGAATATCGTGTTCCTAATCTTAAAAGCTTTTTATATATCAATTCTCTAAGTTTAACTCTTGCACTACTTGATGCAAAATTAGAAAACTTCAAATATAAAGTGCTGCATATAAATCTTAAAATTAAAAGTACTGAAATAATAATTACCTTAAAAACACTATTTGAAATAGATTTATAAAGATAAATCTCATTTATAGTACTTCCAATAATAAATATAATTGCCACATTACATAAAAATGAGATCCAATTTGAAAGTATAGTAAGTGCTATATATTTCTTTGAATCATTACAAAGGTTTATTAACCTTTTATTTATCATCATAAAACTTCCTCCATTGAAACTTGTTATTACTTAATAAATATATATTAACTGATAACAACTTTCAATAGTTTTTTTGTTTTATTTTAAATAAAAATATAAAAAATAAAAAAAAGCCACTTTTTTAAGCAGCCTTAATGTATATAACTTATTTATCTGAATGTCACACCATTTTCCACACTCATTTTGTCGATTATTGCAAGAGATTCTAAATGAATGCCTTGTTCTCTTATCATTTTTCCACCATTTTGAAATCCTTTTTCTATTACAATTCCAGCACCTACAACTTCTGCTCCAGCATCCTTTACTAATTGCGATAAGCCAATTAATGCTTGACCGTTAGCTAAAAAATCATCTAATATTAATACTTTATCTCCTTCATTTAAAAAGTCTTTAGATACCATAATATCATATACTTTTTGGTGAGTAAAAGATTCAACTTTAGTTGTATACACATCTCCTGCAATATTAGTTGTTTTAGTTTTTTTTGCAAAAACCACAGGAACATTAAAATATTGTGCAGCTATACATGCAATAGCTATGCCAGAAGCTTCTATTGTTAAAATCTTAGTTACTTCTTTTCCTTCAAAACGTCTTTTAAATTCCTTACCTATTTCATTAAGAAGGTTAATATCAATTTGGTGATTTAAAAAAGAATCAACTTTTAAAACATTGCCTTCTCTAATTTTACCATCCTTTTTAATTCTATCTTTTAATAATTGCATTATCATTTCTCCTTAATATTTTTTGTCACCTTATCTAATTCCATATTTTTAGGAAGTATAAGGTTTAGAATCACTGATACAATAAACACTACTGCAACACAATTTTCAGCAAACACATTTTTAACCATTAATGGAAACACCCCAAATATTTCTGGAACTTGAGTAAAACCAATTCCAATACTTAAAGATAAAGCCACAATAAGCATATTTCTTTGACTATAACCACATTTTCCTATCATCTGAGTACCGCTTACTACTATTGATCCAAACATAATAAGAGTACAGCCACCAAGAACAGGTTCAGGAAGTGTAGCTAAAATTGCCCCAAGAGGAGGAAATAGTCCAGCTAAAATCATAATAATTGCACCTATAAGAATGGTAAATCTATTAACTACTTTTGTCATAGCAACCAGTCCAACATTCTGACTAAATGAAGTAATAGGTAAACAACCAAATACACCTGACAATGAACTTATAAAACCATCACATGTAATTGCACCTGAAATTTCCTTTTCTGTTACATCACGTTCAAGTCCAGCTTCTGCAAGTGCTGATACATCTCCTATTGTTTCTGTGGCAGATACAAGATATATTAACACAACTGAAATTATAGCGCTTAAGTTGAATTCAGGCTTAAAAGGCAAAATTTTCGGGAATGCAATAATAGATGCATTATTAAGTTCTGAAAAATCTACTTTGCCCATAAATATTGCAATTATATATCCTACTACCAAACCAAATAAAACAGATAACTGCTTATAATGTCCCTTTGCTAGTATGGTAAAGCCTAAACAGCATATAAGTGTTATACTTCCTAGAACAAGGTTACTAACGGAACCAAAATCTTCACTTCCATTGCCTCCTCCAAAGGAATACACGCCTACATTTAAAAGCGAAAACCCAATTGCAGTAACTACACTTGCAGCAACAACAGGTGAAATTATTCTTCTCCAGTAATGTGCAAATAATCCCAAAAGGCCTTCAATTATACCACCAATTAAAACAGCACCTATTACTGCCCTATATCCATATTCACTTCCTATAAATGATGTAATAGACACAAATGTAAAACTTATTCCCATTACAACAGGTAACCTTGAACCAATTCTCATTCTTGGATACAATTGAAAAATTGTACCAATACCTGCTATAATCATTGCACTTTGAATTAATCTTGCAGTTTCTGTACTTGTAAGACCTGATGCACTTGCAACAATTATAATTGGAGTAATATTGGCTACGAACATAGCTAAAATATGCTGTATTCCAAAAGGAATAGCTTCTGAAATAGGAACCATTCCATCAAGCTCATAAATGCTAGAATACTTTTTCATTAAGAAAACTACCTCCATATTTCATATCACTATCAATGATAATATATAACAAAACAATTGTCTAGTATAGGTATATATTGTCGAAATTTAAAATAAAATCTCTCAGCTTTTGCTAAGAGATTCTATTTTTAATATTATTATTTTAATTTTTTAAGTATTTTATTCATATCTAGTCCATGAACCGCACAAGCTTCTTCTAATGATTCTGCTTGAGATGATGGGCATCCTACACAATGCATGCCTGATTCCATTAATATATCAGCATTATTTGGGTTAATGCTTATAATATCAGCAATAAGTGTATCCTTAGTTATAGCTCCATCTTTTGATTTTTCTGCTTTTTCATCAAAAAACATTTTCATGTCTTCTTCTACTGTAGAAATTCCACCAATACCAAAGTTATCAACTAACACTTTTAAAACATTTGGTGATAAAAATGCTGGAAGTGTTGGTCCTAAATGTATTTCTTTTACCCCAAGATATAAAAGTGATAATAATACTATTACAGCTTTTTGCTCATACCATGCAATATTATATATAATTGGTAATTCATTAATATCTGATAATTCAAATACTTCTTTTAGCTTTAATGCAATTAATGCTAAAGAATATGAATCATTACATTGACCTGCATCAAGTACTCTTGGTATACCACCAATATCACCTAAGTTTAATTTATTGTATTTATATTTTGCACAACCTGCTGTTAAAATTACAGTGTCCTTTGGAAGTGCTTTTGCAAAATCTGTATAGTAATTTCTCTTTGATGATCTACCATCACATCCTGCCATTACTACAAACTTTTTAATAGCTCCACTTTTTACAGCCTCTACCACTTTATCTGCTAAAGCAAATACTTGCTCGTGAGCAAAGCCACCAACTATTTCACCAGTTTCAATTTCTATTGGTGACTTGCATGTTTTTGCTAATTCAATAATTTCAGAAAAATCTTTCTTTGAACCAGCTTCCCCTTCTATATGTTTGCAACCAGCATAACCTGCAGCACCTGTTGTAAACATTCTAGATTTATAAGAATCTTTAGGTGGTACAATACAATTTGTTGTCATTAAAATTGGTCCATTAAAGCTTTCAAATTCTTCTTTTTGTTTCCACCATGCATTACCATAGTTACCTACTAAATGCTTATATTTTTTTAAATGTGGATAATAATGAGCTGGTAACATTTCAGAATGAGTATAAACATCTACTCCTGTTCCTTCTGTCTGTTTTAATAACTGTTCTATATCTGCAAGATCGTGTCCAGATACTAATATACCAGGATTTTTTCCAACGCCAATATTAACTTTTGTTATTTCTGGGTTTCCATAAGTTTTTGTATTTGCCCCATCTAAAAGCGCCATACCATCAACACCAAACTTACCAGTTTCTAAAGTCAATGCTACTAAATCATTTGCTGTTAAAGAATCATCCATTAATTTTGCTAATGCTTCTTGCATAAATTCATCAATTGCTTCATTATCATAACCCAATGCATTAGCATGTTTTGAATATGCAGATAATCCTTTTAATCCATAAGTAATTAATTCTCTTAAAGAACGTATATCTTCATTTTCAGTTGCTAATACTCCAACTTCTTTAGATTCTGCTTTTTCTTTAAGCATTGCATTTACTTCTTTTCCATTGTTATTTTTAGATACAATGTTCTTTAAAGTAGCTAAAAATCCTGATTTTTTATTTTCTCGAATATCCCATGTAACAGCTTCTGATAAATTATTCTTGTCATTTAGCTTGTTCATTAATTCATTTTTTATTGATAATGTTTCTTTTACTCTTGCATAAAATACTTCATCATCAAAATTTGCATTTGTAATTGTTGTAAAAAGATTTAATGTAATATAGTGATTAATTTCTTTATCTACTTTCTCTCCTTCTTTTCTAAGTCTTGTTGTTACTTCTGATAAACCTTTAGTTACATATATTAACAAATCTTGCATATTAGCTAAATCTGCAGATTTACCACATACACCTACTTTTGTACATCCTTTATTTCCTGCTGTTTCTTGACATTGCATACAAAACATATTGCTCATACTCTTTTCTCCTTTTTTATATCTTTAAATTTTTTATATGAAATTCATCTCTATGAGCACATTATATATTGAGTACAAAGCAAAATCCGTAACATATGTTACGGATTTTGTTTTTAATTTATAATGCTTTTTATATATTCATAACACTCTTGAAGTTCTTTATATGATATAACTTCAGATTTATGTTCAAAAAGTATTTTAAAATTACTATTTGTATTTTTTATTAATTTCAAATACTTTTCTATATCTGCAAAACCTTCTTCACTTTTTAATTTCTTAAGAGGTGGATAGTGATAGTATTTTGTATCCCCAGCCTTTGCATTCCATAAATGTACTAAATAAGTGTATCTTGCAAACCTGCTTACAAGAGCATAAGCATCAAAATTATCGTTAATCATATTTTGTATATGAAGCCTTCCTGTATCTAAACATAATCTTATATTTTTATACTTTTTAAACAAATTATCAATAAAATTATCATTAAATATATATTTATTTAATGCATCTAATTCTAAAACAGGAATAAAATTATATTCTTCTGATTTTAAAGTAAGCCATTTAAAAAGCTCTTCTGAATATAATTTAAATCTTTCTATTGGATATTCATCCTCATAAACATATTCACTCCTATCACTAAATCTCCATCTAGTAAGATCAAAATTTCTATCTATTATTGCAGGTTTAGGAAAGTGAAATAAAATATATTCAGGATTTAATTTATTCTCTTTTATATAATTAAGTTCATCTTCTATTCTTTTATAGCTCTCTGTTCTTACCTTATGATCTAATGATAAAAATGGCACATCTCTTAAATAATTATCATTTTTTATAAGCGGAAAGTGAATTCCATATTTATAATGATTTTTCTTTGACTCTTTTATTAAATTTTTAACATCCTCTTCATTAAAAAGGCATATTTCTAATCCATAAAATTCTTTTTTGAAATCTCTATCAAATTTGCAAAAGTCATACTTTCCATGCATACCAATCATAAAATTATTCATATTATTATCTCCTGTATTTTAAAAATAGTGCATAAGTCATGTACCACCGGCTAAGCCGGAGGCTTGATTAAGCCCTAGAAGGGCATGGT
>ENA-UOJO01003916-UOJO01003916.1-human-gut-metagenome-genome-assembly--contig:-P57-NODE-3916-length-13407-cov-7.850659_pt1 | contig 13407 bp, 11 predicted proteins | sample MGYA00242351_ERZ723898 | MGnify/ENA metagenome assembly ERZ723898 | reverse complement strand
TACCCTCCAAAATCTGCAACCCCTGCGTTAACATCCGTTTTTAAACAGCCTCTTATTATTTAATCCGTAGCGTAAACGTGAAAACCAATCCACCCTCCCGGCGGTTTGCCACCCGGATGCTTCCCCCGTGCCACAGCACGGCGTTCTTCACTATCGAGAGTCCCAGACCCGTGCCTCCGGCCTGACGCGACCTGCCCTTGTCTATTCGGTAGAAACGCTCGAACAGCCGGGGCAGATGCTCGGGCGCCACGCCCGCACCGTCGTCGGCCACCGAGAAGCTCAGACGCTCTCCGTCCGCTTCCGGCTCTCCTTTTATATAAATATGAGTGCATCCGGAATACGCTAATGCATTTTCTATGAGATTCCTGAAAATCGACGAAAGCAGCGTGGCATTGCCGGAGAGGGTGCCATCGTACGCTATATCGGCCTCTATCGTCACTCCATTGCCTGCCGCACGGCTCTCGTACTCGTCGCAGATCTCCTGCACGAGAGCCCGGATGCCCACCGGCTCACGCGTGATACTGGTACTTCCGTCCTCCATGCGCGTTATCACGGCCACGTCGGCAAGGAGCTTGCTAAGGCGCTCGTTGGCGGCGTGGCAGCGCATCAGAAACTCGTCACGCTTCTCCGCCGGCAGCTCCTTGTGGGTCATAAGCGTCTCCAGGCACACCTGCATGAGGGCCACAGGCGTTTTCAGCTCGTGGTTCAGGTTGTTCGTAAGCTGGCGCTTTATGCGTGTCTTCTCCTGCTGCTCGTACAGGGCGAGACGGTGTTCGCGGTCGCGGTCGTTTATCGCCTGCTGTAGCCGCGCGTACAGCCTGACTATGTTATTGGAGATGTCGCCCAGTTCGTCGTGCGGGAACGGCTCCGTGTCGAAGATGCGGTCGCCGCGCTCGGCCTTTTCGGCGAAGCGTTTCAGGCGGCCTATATGATTGCCCACTCGACGGGTGGCGAAATAGCCTATGACACACATCACCGCCGTCAGCGCCAGTATGAACCACAGAAACGCATAGTCGGCGGCGAGCAGCTGATTGAGCGACACCGTATACGGCACGGCCGAACGCACCACATACCCCTCGGCGCGCTTGGCCGCGTAGAAGTACACGCTTCCGGTGCTCTCGCTGTGGCGGCGCAGCGCATAGCCCTCGCCCAAGCGCATGGCCTTGGCTATCTCCTCGCGGCGCAGATGGCTCGAACCGGGCAGCGAGTCCAGCGTGTTGTCGTAGATCACCCGGCCGCTGTCGTTGATGACGCTGATGCGCAGGTCGGGAAACTCGCGCGGTATCACGTCCGCCGGCGACAGCGTGGAGTCGCCGGCGCTCAGAACGTCGATTATGCGGTCGTTCACCGTCTGTAGCCGCAGATTCAGCTCCTCGGCCTTGAACTGCTTCTCGCGGTGGTACTGGAACAGTGCGAAGCACGCCAGCATCAGGCTCAGAAACGTCACCAGCCCGGCGAACAGCCGCCGGTGGTAAGTAAGTTTAAACCTGGAATCCATAGCCGTAACCGGGCCTCGTGATGATATTCCGCCCGTAATCGCCGAGCTTAGAGCGCAGACGCGTTATGTTCACATCCACTACCCTGTCCACCACAACCACTTCCTCGGGCCATATCCGTTTCAGAATCTCGGCGCGGGAGAAGACGCGTCCGGGATTGCGCAGCAGCATCAGCAGTATCTCGAACTCCTTGCGCGGCATCTTCACCGGCTGCCCGTCCACGCAGCATACCTTGCGCACAGGGTCGGCCGAGAGGCCGCGGTAGGCCACCGGCGCCTCCTCGGCCTCCGCTTCGCCGCGCGCATGCTGCGAGGTTCGCCTCAGCACGGCGCGGACGCGCGCGATGACGTTCCGGATGGAGTACGGCTTGGTGATGTAGTCGTCGGCGCCCAGGTCCAGAGCGCCCACCATGTCATCCTCCGAGTCTTTGGCCGTACAGAATATTATCGGAATATGCGCTATGTCCTCCCTCTTTTTTATTATGGACGCGAGCTGTGTGCCGCTGATGTTGTCCATCATTATATCCAGCAGGATCAGAGAGTACGACGCGAGGTCGAGCGTCAGCGCCTCCTCCGCGCTCAGCGCCGTATCCACTGCAAACCCCTCGGCCTCAAGGTTAAACCGCAGAGCCTCGCACAGAGTCTCCTCATCGTCCACTACAAGTATTCTTTCAGTATTGCTCATAACGCCTGGTTAGTTTTCCGTCCGCAAAGATACATTATTTTTCTGGCATGTATTTTGCTTTTATAAAACCAAACGAACGGATGCCATGTTATTTATATAACTCCGCCGTCCGGATAATACGAAAATATCAACACATCACACATATATGAACTTCAACAATTTCACAATCAAGGCGCAGGAAGCCATACAGAAAGCCGTGGAAATCACGCGCGGAAGTGGCCAGCAGGCCATCGAGCCGGTGCACCTGCTCAAAGGTGTCGTCGAGGAAGGCGACTCACTCGTGAAGTTTATTTTCCAGAAAGTAGGTGCCAATCCTGCCACTTTGTCAGCCGGCATCGAGCGCGAGATTGCAGCCCTGCCCAAGGTAAGCGGCGGAGAGCCCTATCTGGGACGCACCGCCAACGACGTCCTCCAGAAGGCGCTCGACGTCAGCAAGAAGATGGGCGACCAGTACGTCACCCTTGAGGCCATGCTCACGGCCATCTTCGACGTCAACTCGCCCGCATCGACGCTGCTCAAGACTGCAAACCCCTCGGCCTCAAGGTTAAACCGCAGAGCCTCGCACAGAGTCTCCTCATCGTCCACTACAAGTATTCTTTCAGTATTGCTCATAACGCCTGGTTAGTTTTCCGTCCGCAAAGATACATTATTTTTCTGGCATGTATTTTGCTTTTATAAAACCAAACGAACGGATGCCATGTTATTTATATAACTCCGCCGTCCGGATAATACGAAAATATCAACACATCACACATATATGAACTTCAACAATTTCACAATCAAGGCGCAGGAAGCCATACAGAAAGCCGTGGAAATCACGCGCGGAAGTGGCCAGCAGGCCATCGAGCCGGTGCACCTGCTCAAAGGTGTCGTCGAGGAAGGCGACTCACTCGTGAAGTTTATTTTCCAGAAAGTAGGTGCCAATCCTGCCACTTTGTCAGCCGGCATCGAGCGCGAGATTGCAGCCCTGCCCAAGGTAAGCGGCGGAGAGCCCTATCTGGGACGCACCGCCAACGACGTCCTCCAGAAGGCGCTCGACGTCAGCAAGAAGATGGGCGACCAGTACGTCACCCTTGAGGCCATGCTCACGGCCATCTTCGACGTCAACTCGCCCGCATCGACGCTGCTCAAGGACGCCGGCCTCACTTCCCGCGAGCTCGAGGCCGCCATCGAGGAGCTGCGCAAGGGACGCAAGGCCACCGACCAGAGCGCCGAGGACACCTACAACGCACTCTCCAAGTACGCCATCAACCTCAACGAGCGCGCCCGCCAGGGCAAGCTCGACCCCGTCATCGGCCGTGACGAGGAGATTCGCCGCGTGCTCCAGATTCTGAGCCGCCGAACCAAGAACAACCCCATGCTCATAGGCGAGCCCGGCACCGGTAAGACGGCCATCGCCGAAGGCCTCGCCCACCGTATCGTGCGCGGCGACGTGCCCGAAAATCTGCGCAGCAAGCAGATTTTCTCGCTCGACATGGGCGCCCTCGTGGCGGGTGCCAAGTACAAGGGCGAATTCGAGGAACGCCTCAAGGCCATCGTCAACGAAGTGCAGGCGGCCGACGGCGAGATTATCCTCTTCATCGACGAAATCCACACTCTCGTCGGCGCAGGCAAGGGCGAGGGAGCCATGGACGCCGCCAACATCCTCAAGCCGGCGCTCGCACGCGGCGAACTGCGCAGCATCGGCGCCACCACCCTCGACGAGTATCAGAAATACTTCGAGAAGGACAAGGCCCTGGAGCGACGCTTCCAGAAAGTGATGGTCAACGAGCCCGACGAGGAGAGCGCCATCGCCATCCTCCGCGGACTGAAGGAACGCTACGAGAACCACCACCACGTCCGCATCCGCGACGAGGCAATCATCGCCGCCGTTCAGCTGAGCGAACGCTACATCACCGACCGCTTCCTCCCCGACAAGGCCATCGACCTCGTCGACGAGGCCGCCGCCAAGCTGAAACTGGAAATCGACTCCGTGCCCCAGGCCCTCGACGACATCACCCGCCGCATCGCCCAGAAGGAAATCGAACGCGAGGCCATCAAGCGCGAGGGCGACAAGGCACGCATCGCCGACATCGACAAGGAGCTCGCCCAGATGCGCGAGGAGGAGAAGGACTTCAAGGCCAAATGGCAGACGGAGAAAAATCTCATCGACCGCATCCAGCAGAACAAGGTCGACATCGAGCAGCTCGGCTTCGAGGCCGCCAAAGCCGAACGCGAGGGTGACTACGCTCGCGTGGCCGAGATTCGTTATTCTACCCTAAAGGCCAAGGAGGACGAGAACAAGCAGATACAGGAAGAACTCAAGGCCATGCAGGGCGAGCGTGCGCTCATCAAGGAGGAAGTCGACGCCGAGGACATCGCCGACGTTGTGAGCCGCTGGACCGGTATCCCCGTCAACAAGATGGTGCAGAGCGAGAAAGAGAAGCTCCTGCATCTCGAGGAGGAACTGCACAGCCGCGTCATAGGCCAGGACGAAGCCATCCGCGCCATTGCCGACGCAGTTCGCCGTTCGCGCGCCGGACTCGCCGACCCGAAACGCCCCATCGGCTCGTTCATCTTCCTCGGCACCACCGGCGTAGGTAAGACCGAGCTCGCGAAAGCCCTGGCCGAATACCTCTTCGACGACGAGAACATGATGACGCGTATCGACATGAGCGAGTATCAGGAAAAGCACTCCGTAAGCCGTCTCGTCGGAGCGCCTCCGGGCTACGTAGGCTACGACGAGGGCGGACAGCTCACCGAGGCCGTGCGCCGCAAGCCCTACAGCGTGGTGCTCTTCGATGAAATCGAGAAAGCCCATCCCGACGTCTTCAACATCCTCCTTCAGGTGCTCGACGACGGACGCCTCACCGACAACAAGGGCCGCAACGTCAACTTCAAGAACACCATTATCATCATGACCAGCAACATGGGCTCCTCGCTCATCCGCGACAACTTCGCGAAAATGACCGACGAGAACCACGACGAGACGGTCGAGCAGACCAAGAATCAGGTGCTGGAAATGCTGAAGCAGACCATACGTCCCGAGTTCCTCAACCGTATCGACGAAATCATCATGTTCACGCCCCTCAACCGCGTGGAAATTGAGGAAATCGTCGGCCTCCAGATCCGCAGCGTGCAGCGCATGCTTGAACACAGCAGCGGCATCCGCCTCGAAATCACCCCCAAGGCCCTCAGCCTCCTGGCCGACGAAGGCTTCGACCCGGAATTCGGCGCACGTCCCGTCAAGCGAGTCATCCACCGCAAGGTGCTCAACGAGCTCTCCAAGGACATCCTCGCCCAGAAAGTCGACCGTTCGCGCCCCATCATCATCGACGTGAACGACGACGCCACCGACATCGTCTTCAAAAACTGACATACCTACCCCTCTCCCCCTACAGCCCCATGCCCTCCCCGCATGGGGCTTTTTCTGCACCCCGGCCGCAAAATATTGGTTACAAACCAATTGTAGGGGCGCGACACATCGCGCCCGCATCAACAAAAGAACACCATTCAGCATACACACCCGGCACAGATACAGCATCCCGCATATGGCCGGAGACCATGGATATTGCTACCGCGGACGTTTACGCCCGTGGCCGGGACGCCACCGCCAATCATTCGAACATCAGGCGATTACCCGCCGCATGGCGGGTAAAATATGGTTAGCCACGGGTTAAGGCGCATAGCGCCGTACCCGTGGTATGTACGCAAAAACGCATCTACCCGCCGCATGGCGGGTTGCACCCCACACGTATAACAGCCTGCTATATTACTGACCCTAAAATTTGGGTTACAATCATATGCAGCTTTCGGAAAAATCTAATTCGTATGAAATATTACCACTATTATCAGCTTTGAAAACCACACTACAAATATAATCGGAAAATAGACTCTTAGTCCATGCTTGAACTTCTAAAGATTCATTAGGAGGTAATGATATTCTCGATATCAGCTGTTCAGCATCTTTTCGCACCATTTTTTCAAGCCTATCAATACCATCTTCTTCTTTTCCGCAGCGGATTCTCCATTCGCCAAAATTGTTTTCAATCATTTTATCCTTAATTATCTATTATGTCTGATTCTTTCACAGAATATTGCATATCCAATACCGTAGAACGCAATTGTTTTTGATCCTTCAAAATAAAAGGACCACCGTTACTTATCGACACACGGCCATCCAAATGAAGATTAGGATATGGCATATCGACTGTGGCCTTTAACCGTACTGTTGTATATTTCTTAAACGGTCCGAAGGTTCCTTCCCACCAATCCGAGGAAGGTCTTAATGTGAATGAATTGAGACCATTCTCCGTAACAACAGTTACCTTAGCTTGTTTTGCAAGATTGAGATATGAACCAAATTTGAATTCATACTTTACGTAATATTCAACCTGCTTATCGGATGATATACCGGGATGTTTGGGCTCATCCTCTTTATCACACGAGCACATAAATAGTACTAACATGATAAATACAAATTTCACGTTAAATCTTTCTATCATTTTCATATATTTTTAGATGTTTATTTTTCGTTTTACAGACAAAAAAGAGGCGTGGACTGTTATGCCACGCCTTTACGGATAGGTGGTAGGAGAACCTGTATATGAAGATGTGGGAATAACAGCTCCACGCCATATGGCATGGAGACTGTTATGGCATTCACTTGCATATACCTGGATTTAAGTTTCCTACGCTTTATCCGTACAAGCAGACGACATAACGCCTCTTTGTTTCAATGTATTGTGAAATGGCTTTCCATTTCATTCGCAAAAATAATAAATAATACTCGAAATTGCAAAACAAAAAATCAAAGTCACTTATTACATACAACAGACGCGCCGTAAATAGCGCGTCTGTTTTGTATTTGAACCGGATTCTTCATCCAGGATCACTCCTCCCCGAGGTCATCCCAGTCGAAGTCCCAGCCGTCGCTGATGTCGTCCTTGAAGCTCGCAAGCTCGCGGCCCTCGCGCTTGGTGGGACGGCCCAGACCCTTTCGGCGGTCCACGAAACCGCTTATCTTCACCACCTCAAGCAGGTCGAGCTGCTCGCGGGGCGTGATATTCTCCAGATACTCAGGCACAAGGCGTGCGCCCAGGCGGTTCTCCGTGAGCGCCAGCACGCGGAAACTGTACGTCACCGGCGGCTTGCGCACATTCACCACGTCGCCCACACGTATAGTGCGCGCCGGCTTCGCCACCGGCGCCGTTGACGGGTCCGGCCCGATTGTCACGCGGCCCTTCTTGCAAGCCTCCGTGGCGATGGTCCGCGTCTTGAATATGCGCATGGCCCAGAGCCATTTGTCTATGCGTACCTCGTCCTTCATTTGTTGTTATATTTACACATGGCGCTCCCGGCTCCGGCCAGGACATATTCGCGGATGGCATCGCACGCCACGGCTATGCGTTCCGGCAGCTCCTTGCGCTGCTCCGGCGTGAACGTGCCCAGCACATAGTCCACCTGCGCACCGCGCGGGAAGTCGTTGCCTATGCCGAAGCGCAGGCGCGCATAGTTCTGCGTGCCCAGCATCTGCGCTATGCTCTTCAGGCCGTTGTGGCCGGCGTCGCTGCCGCGCTGCTTGATGCGTATGGCGCCGAAAGGCAGCGCGAGGTCGTCCACCACGACAAGGATGTTGTCGGGGTCGATTTTCTCCATGTCGCGCCAGTAGCGCACGGCGTTGCCGCTGAGATTCATGTATGTGGAGGGCTTTAGCAGCACCAGCTGCTTGTTTTTCAGGCGCATACGCGCCACATCGCCGTAACGCTCCGTGGCAAACGAAACATTGGACGCCTCTGCAAAGGCGTCCAATGTCATAAAGCCGATGTTGTGGCGCGTGGCGGCATATTCGCTGCCTATATTGCCGAGCCCAACAATGAGGTATTTCATCCGCTATTCTTACTTCGCAGCTGCGGCGGCGGCACCGCGGGCGGCACGTGTCAGCTGAACGGCGCAGACAACGGCGTTCTTGGCGTTGACGAGCTCGAGGCCGTCGATGTGGATGTCGCCTACCTGGAGAGTCTTGCCGAGGCCGAGGTTGTCGACGTTGATGACCAGACGCTCGGGGATAGCCGTGTAGATGGCTTTCACGCGCAGTTTCTTCATGCTCAGCGAGAGCTTACCGCCGGCCTTCACGCCCTCGGCGTGGCCTTCGAGCTTCACGGGCACTTCCATTACCACGGGCTTGGTGTCGCTCACCTCGAGCAGATCCATGTGGAGGATGGTGTCCTTCACGGGGTGGAACTGGATGTCCTTGAGGATGGCGTTACGCTTCTCGCCGTTGATATTGAGTTCGATAGCGAAGATGTCGGGAGTGTAGACAAGCTTGCGCACGTCCTCGGTGTTCACGAGCAGGTCGGTGGTGATAAGACCCTTGCCGTTGCCGATTTCCACGAGCTTTTCGCCGGGCTTCAGAGCCTCGTTATAGGGGAGTTCGATTACTTTGCCGCCGTTGAGGACAACGGGGATTTTGCTGTCGGCACGCAGTGCCTTGCTTGCCTTCTTGCCCAGGCTGGTGCGGGGCTCGGCATTGAGCTGAAATGTCTTCATTTCTTCAGTTAATTTGTTGTGTTACTCAAAATTAAGTGTTTTGCTCCTTAATTTCCCATCACACGGGATGCTAAAAAGCGGCACAAAGGTAATATTTTTTCCTCAGAAACCCAAATATTCCGAGTCGGAAAGTGTTATAAAGTATTACCTTTGTATATAATTTCATACAGCCTCTCACTATGGACGGACTGACTTTAGGATTGCTCCTGCCTCTGGCGGGAACGACTTTGGGCGCGGCCTGCGTATTCTCCATCCGGCGCAGGATACCTGACATGCTCAACAAACTGCTTACGGGCTTTGCGGCCGGGGTGATGGTGGCGGCATCGGTATGGTCGCTGCTGATTCCGGCCATCGAAAGCGGGCCGGATGGCAGTTTTCTGCGTGTGGTTCCCGCCGCGGCAGGCTTTATCGCCGGCATGGCGTTCCTGCTGGTGCTGGATATCGTCGTGCCCCACCAGCACATCAACGGCTCGCTGAACGAGGGACCGAAGTCCGGACTGTCGCGCACCACCAAGCTGATATTCGCCGTCACCATGCACAACATTCCCGAGGGTATGGCCGTAGGCGTGTCGCTGGCGGCGGCGATGGAAAACAACGCCTACATCCCCATGGCCGGCGCGCTTGCGCTCTCGGCGGGTATCGCCTTGCAGAACATTCCAGAAGGAGCCATCGTGTCCATGCCTCTGCGTGCGGCCGGCAACAGCCGCCGGCGTGCGTTCGTGATAGGATGTCTCAGCGGAGTCGTCGAGCCGGTGGCGGCCGCGCTTGCTGTCTGGCTCACAGTCTGGACTCTCCCGCTGCTGCCATATATGCTCGCCCTTGCCGCGGGCGCAATGATGTATGTCGTGGTCGAGGAGCTGATACCCGAGACGCAGGAAGGCCGCCACTCCAACATGGGTACCGTTGGCTTTACCGCCGGCTTCGTACTCATGATGATGCTTGACGTGGCTCTGGGATAGCGCCGAAGGTCAGCTCAGGTCGAGGACTACGTTGTCGTTGCCCTTGTGGTAGTATTGGCGGCGGAGGGGATTGGCTGTGGCCTCGTCCTCGCGGCGGCGGTTGCGGTAAATGTCGATGGCGGCATAGATGGCGCTGCGCATCGACTGCTCGGAGGCTTCGCCGCGGCCGGCGATGTCGTAGCCGGTACCGTGGTCGGGCGACGTGCGCACGTAGGGCAGTCCGGCGGTGAAGTTGACGCCGGCTTCCATAGCCAAAGCCTTGAACGGGGCGAGACCCTGGTCGTGGTACATGGCGAGAACGCCGTCGAAGCGATGGTAGAGGCCGCTGCCGAAGAATCCGTCGGCGGCATAGGGGCCGAACGCGAATATCTTCTTGGCGCGCGCCTCCTCGATGGCGGGAGCTATGACCTCCGCCTCCTCTTTGCCCAGAAGGCCTCCCTCGCCGGCATGGGGATTGAGCGACAGCACGGCGATGCGCGGCGAATGGATGCCGAAATCGCGGATGAGCGAACGGTTGAAGATGCGGAGTTTCTCAAGCACAGCCTCGCCGGTGACGGCGGCGGGCACTTCGCTCAGGGGCAGATGGGTGGTGACGAGCGCCACGCGCAGGTCGTCGGAGCAGAGTACCATCAGCGCCTTGTTGTCGGTGTCGCTGTCGGCGCCGAGCGATGCCTCCAGGTATTCAGTGTGTCCGGGGAAGTGGAACGCTTCGCTCTGTATGCAGTGCTTGTTGATGGGAGCCGTCACAAGCACGTCGATGTGACCTTGGCGCAGGTCGGCCACGGCGCGCTCAAGCGATGCGAATGCGGCCTGTCCGGCAACCGGACTTTCCACGCCGGGCTCCACCTTCACGTCCTCGTCCACTACGTTGACGATGTTTACGGCGCCGTCGCGTATCTCCTCGCCGCCGGCACACTGCGTCATCTGCACGGCAGGCATGTCGAGGGCCTTGCGGTAGAACGCCGCGATCTTGGCCGAGCCGTAAACCACGGGGGTGCAGAGTTCAAGCAGACGCGCGTCGTCGAGCGTCTTAAGTATTACTTCGTAGCCAATTCCGTTTATATCGCCGTGGGTGATTCCCACTCTTATCAGTCGTTCCAAAGTTGTCAGTTTTTAGGGTTGTCTAAATCCTTGCCGGCCAGCATGCCGCAGGCGGCCTCGATGTCCTCGCCGCGCGAGGCGCGGATGGTGGCCGTGACGCCGCGCTGGTTCAGGCGGTCGCGGAAAGCTTCCATGCCCTTCTGCGACGGCGGCACGAGCTCGCTGCCCGGAATGGCATGGTAGCGGATAAGATTGACGCGGGCCGAAGTGCCCCGCAGCAGCCGCGCAAGAGCGTCGGCATGGCGCATGTCGTCGTTGACGCCCTGCCACATGGTGTACTCCACCGAGAGGCGCCGCTGGTGGGCGAAGTCGTGCTTCCGAAGCTCGTCGATCACGTCGGCCACGGGCCATGCCTTCTCCACGGGCATCATGGACGCGCGCTCAGGAGCGAACGGCGAATGTACGCTCAGGGCCACGTGCACCTTCGACTCCTCGATGAGGCGGTGCAGCTGCGGCTTGTAGCCCACGGTGCTGACCGTGATGCGCTTCGGGCTCCACGCAAGGCCCCAGGAGGACGTGAGCACGTCAATGACGGCAAGCACGGCGTCGATGTTGTCCAGCGGCTCGCCCATACCCATGAACACGATGTTGGTGAGCGTGTCGCTTTCCGGGATGGAGAGAATCTGGTTCACGATCTGCGCGGCGGAGAGATTGCCGTGGAATCCCTGGCGGCCGGTCATGCAGAACGAGCATCCCATGCGGCAACCGGCCTGCGAGCTCACGCACAGCGTGGCCCGGTCACGGTCGGGGATATACACGGCCTCCACATCGCGTCCGCCGGCTCCCCGGAAGAGGTATTTCACAGTTCCGTCGGCACTGCGCGACGCCGCCTTAGGCTCCTCGCGCCCGGTACACCACCCGGCGTCCAGGGCCTCGCGTCCGCGCTTACTGAGGTCGGTCATGGCGGAAATACGGGCTTCGCGCTTGCCGTAGAGCCACCGGGCTATCTGTCCGGCAGCGAAAGCGGGCAGTCCGCACTGCGAGGCCACCTCGCGCAGCTGCGTCAGATTCATGCCTAACAGGGGCGTTTTCTCTTGTGGATTCATGACACAAAAGTACAAAAAAATCTGATAGCCACGCGTCGCGGAGGCGATAAATTACAGCCCTCCACGCAAAATCAGCGGGAACGGATTCCGAAAAATCCGTTCCCGCGACGTTATGGCTGTCGAGTAAATACTTATTTCTCGAATTTCTTCACAATCACGGTAGCGTTGTGACCGCCGAAGCCGAAGGCATTGCTGAGAGCAGCGCGTACGGGACGGTTCTGCGCACGGTTGAAGGTAAAGTTGAGGTTGTAGTCAATGTTCTCGTCCATGTCGTCCGGCTCGTGGTTGATGGTGGGGGGAACGATGTCCTCCTGCACAGCCTTGATGCTGAACAGAGCCTCGAGAGCGCCTGTGGCGCCGAGCAGGTGGCCTGTCATCGACTTTGTCGACGAGATGTTGAGGTCGTAGGCATGCTGACCGAATACTTCCTTGATGGCTTTCACCTCGGAGAGGTCGCCCACGGGAGTGGAAGTGCCGTGAACATTGATGTAGTCGATGTCCTCGGGCTTCATGTCGGCATCCTCAAGCGCGTTGGTCATGGCGAGTATTGCGCCGAGACCCTCGGGATGAGTAGCTGTCAGGTGGTAGGCATCGGCCGAGAGACCGCCGCCGGCCACTTCGGCGTAAATTTTGGCGCCACGTGCCAGAGCGTGCTCAAGTTCCTCAAGCACGAGTACCGCAGAGCCCTCGCCCATCACGAAGCCGTCGCGGCTGCCGCTGAAGGGGCGCGAAGCCGTTGCGGGGCTGTCGTTGCGGGTGGAGAGGGCATGCATGGAGTTGAAGCCACCCACGCCCGCGGGATAGATAGCAGCCTCGGCACCACCGGCGAGAATCGCGTCGGCCTTGCCAAGACGTATGAGGTTGAAGGCGTCGATAATGGCGTTGTTGGAGGATGCGCAAGCCGACACCGTGCCGAAGTTGGGACCATGATAGCCATATTCCATGGAAATATGACCGGAGGCAATGTCGGCAATCATTTTGGGAATGAAGAACGGGTTGTACTTGGGCCCGTTGGCTTCGTTGAGGGCATAATATCCGGCTTCCTCCTCGAATGTGTGAAGGCCGCCGATGCCGGCAGCAACGATTACGCCGACGCGGTTCTTGTTGAGATTCTCGTCAGCCTCGAAACCGGAATCCTCGACAGCCTGACGGGCTGCGACCACGGCATACTGCGCATAGAGGTCAAGCTGACGCAGCTTTTTGCGGTCGAAGTGGGCTGCGGGGTCGAAGTCCTTAACTTCGCAGGCGAACTGCGTCTTGAACTTCGAGGCGTCGAAGTGAGTGATGGGGCCGGCGCCGGAGCGTCCTTCCACGGCGTTATGCCACGTAGTGGCCACATCATTTCCGAGGGGAGTGATAGCGCCAAGGCCTGTTACGACAACTCTTTTTAATTCCATCTGAAAAATGTGTTGATTGATAGCTTACGCTCCGACGTCACCGTCGCAGGCGTCGCATACATGATGCAAACGCGGCGGGCGCAGAGGCGCCCGGCCGTGTTTTGCAATGATGTTGGGGTTTTTTTTGGTGGCTTCAATGGAAGCAACGGCGTCGGCTACAGTGGGAATCGTCTCGGCCTGGGCGTCAGGTATGGTG
>ENA-UOJO01003895-UOJO01003895.1-human-gut-metagenome-genome-assembly--contig:-P57-NODE-3895-length-13463-cov-5.218079_pt1 | contig 13463 bp, 12 predicted proteins | sample MGYA00242351_ERZ723898 | MGnify/ENA metagenome assembly ERZ723898 | reverse complement strand
TGCCTTTGGGGCGGATTTACGGTATACTATATACACTGATTGATATGGGAGGCTCTTTCTATGGATGGTTTATTTTCGTTTTTGTTCTGCGGCCTGATCGCTGTCGGTGCGGTTTTGATCATTTCCCTGACGATACTGCGCATCGACTGGGCGCGTCATCCGGAAAAGTACGAAAAAGACGTGGAAAATTACGAGAAAGAGCAGTATTGGAAGAAGAAAAGACAAGATAAAGAGGCCGCCATCAAAAAGGCAAAGGAAAAAGAAAAGGCCAAGAAGCGGCAGGCACGGGTGGATAAGCTGAACCAGTACCGTGCCATCAACGGCAAGGGCCCGCTGGCGGAAAAGAATAAGGACAGCAAGAAGAAGTAACAAAAAAGGATACCGCAGGATTTTTCCTGCGGTATCCTTTTTATACTCCCTGCGCCAGCAAACGCAGCGCCTGACCGATATTTGCCACCGGCAGCAGTGTCAAGCCTGGCAGCGGCTTCAACTCACCTGCCCGATGAGCGGGGATCATACAATGGGTGAAGCCCAGCCGATGCACCTCGGAAAGTCGCTGCTCCAGATGGTTGATGCTGCGCACCTCGCCGGAGAGGCCGATCTCCCCTACTGCCGCCAGCGTATCCGGCACCGCCTTATCCAAGTAGCTGGAGGCTACCGCGATCACCGCCGCCAGATCGGCGGCCGGTTCATCCAGCGTCAGTCCGCCGATGATATTCAGATAGGCGTCGCACTGGCTGACCTTCAGCCCGCCGCGCTTTTCCAGCACCGCCAGCAGCATGGAAGCGCGATTGTAGTCAAAGCCGTTGCTGGAGCGAAGCGGCTTTGCTCCGGCTGCTGGGGCGACTAAAGCCTGTACTTCCGCCAATACCGGGCGTGCGCCCTCCATGGCACAGGTGACGCAGGTGCCGGGCGCTTCCGTAGGCCGACCGGACAGCAGCATTTCCGAGGGATTCTCCACCTCTCGCAGCCCGCAGTCCATCATCTCGAACACGCCGATCTCGTTGGTAGCGCCGAAGCGGTTTTTCGCTGCCCGGAGGATCCGGTAGGTCATATGCTGGTCGCCCTCAAAGTACAGCACACAATCCACCATGTGTTCCAGTACCTTAGGACCGGCAATAGCGCCCTCCTTATTGACGTGGCCGATGACAAAAATGGTGATATTCTGGCTCTTGGCAAGCTGCATCAGTGTTAAGGTACACTGCTTTACTTGACCGATTCCGCCAGGGATTCCGTCGCTGTCTTCGTTATACAGCGTCTGGATCGAGTCAATAATCAGCACGTCCGGCTTCTCCTGCTCCACGCAGGACAGCACATCGCCCAACTGGGTTTCAGACAGCACCAGCAGGTTGGGGGTATCGACCTGCAGCCGCTTGGCCCGCATCTTCAGCTGACGGGTGGATTCCTCGCCTGAGACATACAGCACGCGGTAGGATTGGCCCAGCGTCTGGCAGATCTGAAGCAGCAGCGTTGACTTGCCGATACCAGGTGCGCCGCCCACCAGAACCAGCGAACCCATGACAGCGCCGCCGCCCAATACTCGATCCAATTCCCCCATTCCGGTCGAGAATCGAATCTCGTTTTCAGACGCTAATTCTGTAATGGGAAGCACCTTTACAAGCTTTGCGGTATAAGAAGCTTTGCCGCTCCCCTTCCCTTTTTCTGCTTTTTGCTCCACCATGCAGTTCCACGCGCCGCAGACAGGGCACTTCCCTGCCCATTTGGGACTTTCGCTGCCGCATTCGGTGCAGAAATAGGTCGTTGTTTTTTTCATTCGTATCACCTGTGTTACTGATATTGCAGATAGCCACAGCCAATGGCCGCCGCCAATTTTGTCTGATATTCCGGTTTCAGCAGCAGCGCGGTTTCGCTGCTGTTGCTGAGAAAACCACACTCGATCAATACCGCCGGACACTCCGCGTGAGCCATAATGTAGATATCGCTTCCGATAGGCTTGGATACCTTTTCGTTTCCGGGGTTGACCGTATCGTTTAAGGTCTGCTGAATGGCTGCCGCCCGTGCGTCGCTATCGGGAAGTTTTCCGTAAAACACCTGTGCACCGTGTACGTTCGGATGCCCCGGCAGGGTATTTTGATGGATGCTGATGAGAAAGCCATTGGCAACGCTGTTGATTCGCGTGACGCGGTTCTTGGTGTCGCTGACCTTTTCCTTTCGCAGCGTGCCGCTGTCCGGATCAGCCAGCGACGCCTCTCCTGTCCGAGTCAATACCGTCTGACAGCCTGTCAAGGCGAGAAAATCCCGCAGACGCAGGGCAACCGCCAGATTGATGCCGCTTTCCGGCGTACCGTCCGTCGATACAGCACCGCCGTCGGAGCCGCCGTGCCCGGCGTCAATAATGACGACCTCTCTTGTGGGAAGCGCGTCGTAAGAAAACGCGGGGATCGCCGCACGAGGCCGCTCTGCCAGCGACAGCAGACTTACAACGGCCAACAGAAGCGCCGCAGCGCCCAGTACCCATTTTCGGCGGATCAGCAGGATCATCACACCACTCCTCTCCGGGACAATCTATGATGTGACGCTCTACAATATGCATTGTACCATAGCCAATAGCAAAAATAAATCCCCAGTTTACAGGCGGCGGCATATACTGGCATGAGCTGTTTTGGCTTATTGATGATAAAAGGAGGAACACCTTGTTGTATATTGAACAGACTATGGCCGGAAGATCACCGGCCGAAGCGGCTGCCCCGGCTGCCCCGCAGCCTTCCACGCCGGTCGCTTCTGAAAAAACGACTGCCCAGCAGCGCAGTGAAGAAACAGGTTGCAGCGGGATGAATGGCAGTCTGCCGGGGACGTGCGCCCAGATGGCGTTTCCGTATATTCCCATGCAGGATCAGAATCCCAAACGGTACGATAACCGCGAGGCCTTGCAGCGGGGCACGCTGTTTCCGGGACTGGATCTTCCCTTCCACCGTGAGCTGAAGACCCGCTTTCCTGCCGCCAACACACACCTTTCCGAGCTGATGGCGCTGGACTTTGCAATTTTTTAGCGGGGGGTTTATATGACCCCCCATGGTTACGATCAGGAGGCGCTGGGGCTTTACTGTAACTATATCCGCTTGGTTCAGGAGGGCCGCAAGAGATATGAGGAAATGCACGGGCCACTGTTCCAGACCGATATTACCGAGGGCTCTTTCCGCTGGCTGGATGACCCGTGGCCTTGGGATGAAGGAGGGAACGAGTAATGTTTGTCTATGAAAAGAAGCTGCAATACCCAGTGAAGATCAAAAACACCAATCCCAAGCTGGCAGCGCTGATTATTAGCCAGTACGGTGGCCCTTATCCCCATAAGCTACGAAAACACCCGCTACAACGGGTGCTTTCGTGCTGTATCCATTACCTATTCAGCCGCCGGACATTCGCCAGCATCTCCGATACTGTGAGATTGCTTCCGGAAGAATAACCTCCGACCGTCCTACCATTCAGCCGCCGGACATTTGCCAGCATCGCTGATACCGTAAGGCCACCACCGGAAGAATAGCCTCCGGCTGTTCCGCCATTCAGCCGCCGAACATTTGCCAGCATTTGGGAAACTTCGGAATTTGTGTTGCCCTTCCCCAAATAGCTGTTCAAGCTCTGCTGCCACTTTGGGGTGTTGTCCTCATCATCCTCCTCTTCGGCCAGTATTTCAGCCAGCCGGACGGTGGACTGCTCTGCCGTCATCCCCTGCACCCACGGCGCTTCCCCGTGGGTACTGCTGGCATAACTGTTCAGGTAGTACAGCGCGTCCTTCTGGCTGTCCGGCAGATCAAGGGTGTTGATGGCGTTCAGCTTCGCTTCCTTCTTCGTCAGGCCGCTGGTGGTAAGCTTATATTGGAAATACTGATAGTCGCTGATGTCGGCATCCAGCAGCGCATAGATCTTTTTCAGATCCTCTTTCCCGGCCACAAGGTTCTTATAGAGGGATGCTTTCTGCTGCTCTGTCAGGTCACTGCTGTCGATCAAGCGCATTTTCTCCGCATCGGTCTCCAGATCCTTCATATCCATCAGCAGGTTCGTGACGGTGCCGTAGTCGGCCTCGGAATGATATTCCACTGCGTCCATGGCCTCGATCTCCTTGTCACTGGCCATGGTCTGGTAATAGGCCACCCATTTGCCGCTGTCATTTACCTGGGACTGCCGCAAGATTTCCCGCTGCCATTCTGCTTCCGTGAATTGTTCGGTTTCTTCGGCTTCCTTCAGCTCCCGGATCAGGTCATAGCTGGCCTTGGCAGATACTCCGACGTCCTGCATCTGTTGGAAGGTGTCGGTCTGCTTTTCCGTGAAGTCGCTGGTGCGTTCGGCGTAGTATGCCTGGGATTCATCCAGCGCGCTACGGCCAAACAGCAGGCCCTTGGCGACGTTCCATGGCGTCTGGTCCACCTGATACCGCAGCTTGCCCTTGGAGTATACGCCGCCCTGGCCCACAGCGATACCGCCTTGCAGCGTCTTTCGTGCCTGGTTGCCCGCATAGACGAACTCGCCCGCCGCTGTCAGCCCCTTATCCAGCGTGTCCATGCTGAGCAGGCCGTTATTTTTCACGGATTCCGCAAAGTCCTTCACCTTGGAAAGGTCTGTGGTCGGCAGCGTCTGGTCTCCGACACCCAGCAGCGCCGCCACCTGGCCCACAACGGGAACGTCGTTGGCAATATCGCCCCACAGACTCCCCAGAAATGCCCACCAGTCCTTGTCGGCGTCATCTTCATCATCGTCATCCTTTTTGAACAGCCGTCCGTCAAGGAGCTTCTGTATCACATCCTCCACCATTGCCAGCTTCGACACGCCCATAGACTTGCCCAGCGCTTCCATGACGCTGCCAACCACGTCATACGGTACCGGCGATCCGCCGGACAGCGCCCCGATGCCCAGATTCAGCAGAAACGCATACGTCATGTACTTTGCCACCCGCACGCCCATGGTGCCTGCGGCGTAGGCCTTTCCTTTTTCCCGTGCCATCTGCCGCACTTCGTTGGGTAGATCACGACTTATATGCTCCCAACTGTTCAGTGCCTCCAGCTGGAACCGCGTCACGATCTGCCAGAAGGGATTTTTCGTGTCGAACAGCATGGGCTTCTCACCTCTGGCGCGAGAACCCATCACATGACGTCCGAATTCGTCCGCCAGCTTCATGGCGTCCTCGTGGCTCTTCCCGGCTCTGATCTCCTTCAGGTACTTGCTGCGCACCGCCACGTAGGACGTGAAGCTGTCCACCGCCTCGATTGGGGAAAAGCTCCATTCCTTTACCTGTTCCCACGTGGTTTCCGCTTCCAGCAGCCAATCGATGCCCTTCTTCCCTTTCAGGAAATTGCTCTCCTGCACGAAGTCGGCCCGATCCTTCTTGCTCTTGAAGAAGTCGCCTATGGCGTGCAGCGTGGCTCTCTCGCCGTTCTCTGCCGCTACCATGGGGATCTGCGAAGTCTGGTTCAGCGCTGAACTGACGTTAAAGGCCAGCTTGGCCCCGCCGTACTTGCCCGTCAGGGTATTGATCCAGTTCAGCGAGCCGCGCCCCGTGGCCGCCTCTGCCCCACGGTCTGCCATGTTCTGCTTGCCCGCCAGCCGGTTGGCGTAGTTGTCCAGATACTTTGCCATCTCGCTGTATCGTGTCACGTTGCCGATCTGGTCATACAGCTTGCCAATGTAGTCCTCCAGAAATACTCTGGCGTCACCCGGAGCCAGCTCTGTGCCTTTCTGTACAACGCCGCTCACGCGCAGAAAGTCCGCGATCTGGTCATTAGAGAAGTCACGTGCGCCCTCCGCCTGATTGATCAGTTCGCTGGCCTCCTCGCTACTGTAGGTCTTGCGGATGTACTTTTCCGCCGTGCGGATACGCATGATATCGTCCGTGTGATAGAAGATGTTGCTCAAGTAGTAGATGTACTCCTCAAAGCCCTTGGCGATATCGTATTCCGTGTTGACGCCGTGCCGCTCCTGAAAGAACGGGTTGTACTGCTTATAAGGCTTCAGGTCTGCCGTTTTGCCGGAGATAGACGTGGGCAGGCTCATGGCCGTGTCGTCCAGTCCCAGCAGCTTCAGCGCCTTGGAGAAGGCGGTTTTCTCTGCCTCCGGCTGCATGTGCGGGGCATATCCTTCGATGAAGCCGATGGGCTGATACCCATGCGCCACAAGGAAGCTGTTGATGCCGTCGTACAGTTCCCGGTAAAGGCCGCTGTATGCCTCCACCGCGCTGTCCACCGCCGTGCTGTCGGCGCTCTTGCTGTCGTGCAGCTCCTCCAGTGTCCGCAGATAGGTCTGGTAATTTTGCAGGTCTTGATATTCCTGATAAGACGGATCAATGCCGAACTCCTTGGCGGCGTCCGCTGCCGACGCGCCGTTCCGCACGTTTTCCACAGCGCCTGTGTACTGCTCGTCGAAAGCGGCCACCCGCTTCTCAGATGCCCGGTATTCTACGATCTTCTGTACCAGCTCACGCTCCTTGCGGTTCAGCGGCCGTTCCTCGCCCTTGCTGTCCTTAAAGGTGCGCACCCGGTCAAGCATGGAGTTCACCCAGTCGATCTGCCGCCCGTTGTTTTCCGTCACCGGATAGAACAGCGTTTCATAGACCTTCTTGCCGTGCTCTGTCCCCCATTCTGTGGCGCAGATACGGGCCGGGGTTTGTAGGTTTCGCCGTAGGGTGCTGGTCGTTTTAGCGATCCTGCCGCTGTTCTTGCGGTCGCCTTTCCCGTTTGTCCGCAGACCGCCCTCGTCATAGGCCACATCCATGCCCAGCAGCGGCTCCATCTTGGCTTCCTCCCGCTCCATGATGGTGGCCCGGCGCTGCCGCAGCAGCATGGTCTCCGGTGCGCTGTCCAGCGTGCGATAAAAGTCGGCCAGCGTTTCCACCGTTTCGCGGTTCACTGTGTTAGGAATGTCCGCCGCGTCCAGTGTGCCGTCCGCCAGCTTCCGGGCAAAGGAGCGCTCCTTCTCTGTGGCGGGTATCTTGTTCATCTGCCGTTGTGTCTGCTTCCGGGCGGAGCCGTTCCACTGCATTTCCTGTGCCAGATTGTCGATACCCGCATAGTCCGCCTCCGAACCGAACGGAGCTACCCCCAGCTTTTTCAGCGCCTCCGGCATTTCCCGGCCCTGCTGTTCCTGCTGAACTCTCTGCTCCACGGCCCGCTCCGCTGCCGCGTCGGTCATGGCGTCCATCTGCCGCACACGGTCCCGGACACTGGCCTTTTCAGCCTCTGCCTTGGCCCTGGCGCGCTCCTCGTAGGTGGTCAGCTGTGGACTCCGCAGGCCGTTGTCAACGGCTTCATGCAGCGCATCGATATTATCCACCAGATTAGCGACGCGTTCCGCTCTCTGCTCTGCCTGCCGCTCCTCATAGGTGGTCAGTCTGGGGACTTGCAGCGGAGCCGCCGGTGCTGCCGCATATTCTCCGCCGTTCTGCATACCCTGTGTATTGACAGCTGTTCCACCTTGTGGTACACTTGTCTCAGAGAAAAAGCTTTGCGGCGGGCCGCTTTGGACGTTAATCACAGGGACGGCACTCTCAGTAGTGTTGGGCATTGTGTACCGTGACATGCGAGTTTTTTCCGCATAAGAGAGTGCAGACTTGGCCGCTTCGGGCGTAAAGGTGTTGGGCGCATTTGTGCCATTCCCCTCCAAGATAGCGCTCTCTTTTGCATACAGCGTATTAAGCTCCAGCGTCCCCCGTCCCTTATTGTCGAACTGAATCGTGATAATTTTTCCGCCGGGAAAGGCCTTGCTGAACACAATGCCGCGTTTCCCGGCATTTTTGTTTCCAGTCCCCAGATTTCCCGGCTCAATGCTGTCCGGGTTTGTTACAACATCAGGTAAAGCATCCAGCATCCATGTTTCCAGTGGAATGTTTCCCTTCGCTATTTCTGCATCAGAATTTCCGTGCTGATCCATCACGTGCTTTACGTCGTCACTCGTAACAATGAAATCACGGCCATTTACATTGTAGCCAACAATTTTCGATATGTCCTCTGCCATATTATTCGGCATCGGGGCAATGTAAAGCTGCTCCAGCTTTTCGCCGAGGTGACTTTTTCTGCCGCTCTTCCATCTGTCGAAAAAGTCGGAGATGCTTGTGTCGATGCCGGCAATGATATTTCGAAACGTCCGTGCGTCCTTGCGTTTCGCTGCGGCTTCCTCCGCCGTATACCTCGTTGCGGTACGTTGTCCGCTTGCTTCCGCCGCCATCCGCTGCTCATATGTCCGGCCCTGTTCGTCGACCAGCCGCGGCATACGCAGTCCGTCCCGCGTGGGCATGATCCGCCCCATGGCGTCGCTGGCCCGCTGAGCGTTAGCTGCTCTGTTCGCGCTGCCAAGACCGTTGCGCCTCAGATCGGCGTAATAATTATTCTCCGCCGTCTGCGCCTGGCCCTGCTGTACGCCCCGCACCAGCTGCTGGCCGCCGCCGAACATACCCATGGCTGTGCCCAGCAGAAAATCATAGCCCCATTGGGCCAGATCATCTGTAGACCAGACGGGGCCTTTCCCGTCATCCAGCCGCAGCAGACGGTCAGCCAACGGATTCAGCAGGTCACTGGTCACTTCCTCCACACCTTCACCTACTGCGTTGACGATCCATGTCAGCAGCGCTTGCCCTGTTGCGTTCTCCGTTAGCTTGCCCACTAGCTTTTGCACCAGTTCATCCGCTGCCGCGCCGCCGTAGATTTTGGAGAATGCGCCGAACATCTTTTCCGTGAAAACCTCAATGCCGGCGCTTTTCAAGCCGGCAAGAAACTGCTGGCCTTCGCTCTTACCTTCCCGCCGGGCCTCGCCCGCCGCCTGTCCATAGCTGCGCATGCCCATCATGACAAGGCCGCTGCCAGGCAGGATTAGGTTGGCCAGCGCGTCCCCGGCCATCTGTGTACCGGTCACGCCCATGTCCACCAGAAACTGGCCCACCGTTCCCAACCCCTGCTTGGCTTCCTGCGTGTACTGTTGCCCTCTCTCCGTCAGGCGGATGGCGGCGTCAAATATTTTCTGCTGGCTCTGCTTTTGCTGAACCCTTCGCTGCCGCTCCTGCAAAAGAATGCTGGTGTTGATATCCGTTCCCTTTTCACGGTTTTCCCGCACGGCGCGGCCCAGATCGCCAAAGCCGGAGAACTGCCCCATGCTCTGCTGCCCTGTTGTCGGTCGGAACTGTCCGGCGATTTCCGCAAAGCCGCTGGCGGTCTGTGCGGCGCCTGCTTGTACCGTTTTTGCGATCCGATCCATGGCCTTTCCGGCTTTACTGTAGTCCCCCGCACCGAAGGCCTGAATGTTGGGCAGCTTCAATGTCAGCGCCTGCGGTGTCTGTGTCTGCATCGGGGTGGCGGACTTTGTCAGCTTCGGCACTGTTATCTGCTGCACAGGCAGCTGTACCGGGGTCACGCTGCTGCCGCCCAGCGCGGTGCCCTTCGTGGTGCGCGGCGTGGCCGACGGCGTATTCGTCTTATTTTTGCTGTTCTGCGCAAAGGGAAACAGAGAATTGCCGGAACGGGGCGCAGAAAGCGCCCCGTTTTTCTGCTGCTTTTTCTTCTGCTCCTTGCGCGGATCGTAATCATCCAGAAAGCGCATGCTGTTCTCCTTCCTGTGTTATCTCACGCGCAGATACGACACCGTTCCGTCTTTATCATTCACAACTTTTTTCACCTCGCCCCTATCGATCATCCGCTGGATCTCGGCGTAGGTGAAGCGGCCGCCGCCGGAAAGGGCGATCCAGCCTTTTCCATTGGGGTTGTTGATGTTAGAGTTGCCTCCCATGATCTGGTCATACGCCGCCTGTGTTTTCGGCCCCATTATGCCGTCCACCGTCAGGTTCGCGCCCCTGGCGTTCAGCTCCTGCTGAAGGGCAGCTACCTCGGCATCATACCCGCTTCCGCTGTTGCCACCACTGGAATAGGACGCCGCCCGTGCCTCCTGAGCCTGCTGGGCGGCCAGCTGGCGGTTGAACATATCGATCTCCGCCTGAATGCTGCGCTCGTTCTGGAGGTAGCTGGCATACTGCGCCTGAATCTGGCTGAGATAGTTTGCCATAGCCTCCGCCGCCTGGGCATCACCCGCCATTTTCGCGCTGGTGATGGCCTGCTGCAAGTCGGAGATGGTGCTCTGGTACTGGTTGGTCAGGCCGGTCAGATCGTTTTCGTAGTTGGTCTCGCTGGCAATGCGCTGGCTGTCCGCCATGCCGCCGTACACGCCGTTGGCCGCCAGCTCCTGATCCATGTTCCGCTGGCTCATCATCTTGTTGATGTAGGCCCGCCGGGCGTTTTCCTCATAGTCCTTGCCGGCGTTCTCAATCTGGCTGTTGTATTGGTCGGTGGCGGCCTGCACCTGCGCCTCAATGGCTTTCTGCACCGCCGCCTGATAGTCGTCTCCGCCCACCCGCTTCAGGTATTCGCTATAGCTCATGAGTCCGGAGTAATCCGTCCCACCGGAACCGTAGTAGTCATCATAGCCGCCTTGCCCTATGGCCCCCTGATATTTTGTCCATGCGTCCGCCGCGCTCAGTCCACCAGCTGCGGCAGTGGAGTTTTTGCCCCACATACCGTCTGCCGTTACGCCGTAATAATCTTGCATCTCCTTGATTTGGCTTGCCGTCAGACTTCCGTTGTTGTAGTTGGTGCCACTGGAGGGCGTATAATCACTGTAACCGCCTTTTCCCATAGCTTCCAGATACTTTGTCCAAGCATCCGCCGCGCTCAGTCCACCAGCTGCGGCAGTGGAGTTTTTGCCCCACATACCGTCTGCCGTTACGCCGTAATAATCTTGCATCTCCTTGATTTGGCTTGCCGTCAGACTGCCATTGTTGTAGTTGGTGCCGCTGCCCTGTGTATCATTCCGCCCGCCGCCATAGGACATATAATCCGTGTAGCTGCTGTAGCGTCCCTTGTTGCTGCTGTACAAGCTGTAAGCGGCTCCGGCGTCCCGTCCCCCCGCCGCCGTGGTGGATTTACTGCCCCAGATGCCGTCAGCCTTGGTGCCGTACCAGCTCTGCATATCCTTGATTTGTTGTGAACTCAGTGCCATTTTTCTGGTCTCCTTTCATCCTAAGCATAGCGGCCCCGGCCCCACATCGGGTGGCCGGGGCCTTTTCCTGTATGTTTACTTTTCTGCGGTATCGTTCTTGGCCAGCTGCTTGCCGATCTGGTTCACGCCGGTGGCCGTCAGACCGGACATGATACCCACCGCCACGGCGGTGAAATAGTCCTGCGCCGGGAACTCCGGCATACCGAACAGCAGCGCCAGTGCGCCGATGGCGCCGCCGCACACGCCGCAGACGATGGGGATCCACTTGTCCTGAAGCGGACTTGCTTTCACGATCATGCCGATCAGATAGCAGATCACGATGATAGCGGCCACAGTGGCCACGCCGATGGTGTTGATAGTCTCGTTCATGATGGTTGTCCTTTCCGGGCCTTTAGCCCTGTCCGATGATGTTATGTACGTCTCTTTCCAAATCCGCAATGCGGTGATTGGCTACCTTGATGCTCTCGTCTACCACGGCCAGATGCTCCTCCAGCTTATAGGTGCGCTCCACCAGATTGTTGTGCTTGCTGACCTTCTGCTCCAGCTGCTCAAGGCGGTAGGCGATCAGGGCGGTGCTCTTGCGGTTGGCGAAATAACTTCCTGCCAGCGTCCCCACAAGGCCCAGCACCGCCACGATGATGGCTTCCGTCATGTTGTGACCTCCTCCCATCCATATACACCCGGCTCCCACACGTTGTTGTCACAGATGCTGCGCCATGTTTTGCCGCCGTGTGTCACCTTGTCGCCTGTCATGTAGGGGTTGGTGCTGTCTGGCTGCTGCCACGCGGGGATGACGGCGGGGTCGGGGATCAGCACCTGTGCCCACAGGCTGGGCGCGTCCGCCGGGTTCCAGCCTGACTGCGATGTGTGGGCCTGTAGGCACTTGTAGACGTATCCCCCATACAGCCGCCGGTCTCCCGCGGCATAGGCCACCCCCTCGCCGTCCCACGGGCGGTAGAGCAGCGGCGCTGCCGCCGCCTGTGCGTCCGTCAGCACCACCGCTGCGGCATCCATACTGGCCCGAATGGCCTGGGCCTGCTTCATGATGTCAGTCCTCATCCGTCACCACCCCCAGCGTCTGCAAAGCCGCCTTGTACTGCTCAATTTCTTCCTGGGCGGTCAGGACTTCTTCGCCGTCCCGGTAGAACTTGCCGTCGCTGTACGTATCTCCAATACCCACCGGGCGGTCATGGAGCGCTACTGCACCGGGGAAATCCCCGGCGTTGATCTCCCGCAGAACAATGACGTTGGTCACCGCGCCGCCTGTCACGATCGCGTATCTCATGCCACCACCTCCTTGTGCTGTCGGATGACCACGATGCCGTCGGCAGGATGAATCGGATGCGTCATACTAAAGAGGCCGCCGTTACCAGAGTTAGGTACGGTGGCGGTCAGGTTGCGGCCGCCGCCGGAAGCGTACAGCGTGCCGTCTGCTTCACCGAATTCGCGGGTGGTAGTACCCTGACCCTTGCCGCCATTGCTGCTGAGGGAGCCGGAACCATTTGCTCCGTCACCACCATCTATGCCACCACCACTGGCAGCATAACCAGCACCACCGGAGCCACCATTGGCACCGTTCTTTACAGAGGTTTTGCTCCCCTTAACTGAACGTTCGCCGCCATTTGCTACTGCGGCGAACGCCGACGTTGTGCCACCCTTTGTGGCGGCAGTGCCGCTGTAGTTACCATTTGTGCCCGCCGCACCTATCACGAGGGGATAGGCGGTATTGGCCGCCAGCACCACAGACCGTACTGTGGTGGTGTAGCCTGCGCCACCAGCACCGCAGTAATCACTGCCACTACCACCACCGGCACCTAACAGAAATGCATCAATCACCATGTCTTTTAATGGCGTGAACGTGCCACTGGACAGAAACTTGATGCGCCAGTTGCCGCCGCCGTCGTCCAGCACCTGATATGTGCCGTCGCCGCCCGACCAGTTGAAGTCCTCGCCGATGATGGGCGCGGAAATGGCGCTGCCGCCCACAAAAATACCCTCTGTCTGGATCATACCATCACCACCTCCACCGGAATATCGACCGCGGGCACAGCGCCCGCCGCCTTGACCGTCAGCGAACCCGCCGCCTGCGCCGTTACACGGGGCTGCGCCGCGCCCCACGCGGCGAACTGCTCGTCGGTGGCGCTCTGGGCGATGCGCAGGCTGCCGTTGGCGGTCGCCGTCACGCCGGAGACGGGCAGCGACTGTACGCCGTCGCTCCACCCCGCCGCCGTCAGCGTGGCGGCTTTTGACACAGACTTGTCGGCCTTGTCCTGCACCAGCTTGTACACGCTGTTCAGCGCCTTGGGGGTGACGGCCTTGTCGGTGTCGGTGCGCTCGTAGCTGTCCACCAGATAAGTGATGCCCTTGCTGCCGGTGCTGGCGCTGGGCAGGCTCATCGCGCCCAATGTGTCGGTATCGGTAAAGGCCAGATACTGACCCTTGCTGCCGGACACCTCCACCCCGTCGCCCTTGGGGCCTTG
>ENA-UOJO01003892-UOJO01003892.1-human-gut-metagenome-genome-assembly--contig:-P57-NODE-3892-length-13465-cov-21.282177_pt1 | contig 13465 bp, 12 predicted proteins | sample MGYA00242351_ERZ723898 | MGnify/ENA metagenome assembly ERZ723898 | reverse complement strand
TTACAGCGTCTTGCAGAACTCTTTCAGGTAGGCGCGGAATGCCTCGCCGATCTCGGGGTGCTGCAGGGCCAGCTCCACCTGTGCCTCAGCGACCTTGAGCTTGTTGCCCATGTCGTAGTGCTTGCCGGTGAACTCCACAGCCGTCATGCCGCCGTAGCTGCGGGCATACTCGGCCATGGCGTCGGTCAGCTGGATCTCGCCGCCGGCACCGGGCTTGGTCCTGGCGAGGATGTCATAGATCTCCGGGGTCAGCAGCACACGGCCCAGAATGGAGTAGTTGCTGAACTCCTGACCCTTCTTGGGCTTCTCGATCATGTCGTCCACAAAGAAGTAATTGTCATGGATGGGGGTGGTCTTGAGGCTGCAATAACGGCTCACGTCGGCCCAAGGCACGGCGGACACGCCGGCAACCGGACGGCCGAACTCCTCGTAGGCACGGATGAGCTGGGCGCAGACCGGGTCCTCGCCCCAGATGACGTCGTCACCGTAGATGACCACGAAGGGGTCGTCGCCGGTAAAGGGCTTGGCCATGCTGACAGCGTGGCCGAGGCCGAGGGTCTGCTGCTGGCGGACGAAGAAGATGTTGGCCAGATTGGAGATGCCGAGGCACTCTTCCAGCATCTTCTCCTTGCCGGGAGCGGCAAGTTTTGCTTCCAGCTCAGGGCTGCGGTCAAAGTGGTCCTGGATGATGTCCTGATTGCGGCTCACGATGATAAGGATGTCGGTGATGCCGGAGCGGACAGCCTCCTCCACCAGATACTGGATGGCGGGTTTGTCCACGAGGGGGAGCATTCCTTTGGGCATCGCCTTGGTGGCGGGCAGCACCCGGGTGCCCAGACCTGCTGCCGGAATGACCGCCTTGGTGATCTTTTTCATGATTCAGACTCCTTTGGTTTATAGTCTCGGCTGAGGGTGCCTCAGCCGGCAAGAGCAGTAAGCAGAGCCTGCAGATCGGGGCCCAGCAGCAGGGTAAAGGCGCTGCCCCCCACCATCAGCAGCAGCATACACAGCAGCACGGCCCCAAGGCTGACGCCTCCCTGGGCGCGGAGCACGGCCTGACGCTGCTGGGCATCGGGGAACTCGGACTGGATGCGGCGGATGTGGTCGGCGGCGCTCTTGCGGTAGAGCCACTTGCCGTACATACCGCGCACCAGCATCAGCACAAAGCTGAGGACAGAGCAGACCCGGGCAAATACCGTCAGAGCGGAAGCGCTCATGGCCGGGGCGAGGGCGCTGCCGGAGAGCTGCAGCATCTCGATAAAGGTGGGCGCTGCCAGCAGAAGCTCAGCGGCCAGAAAGCCGAAGGCCGGCTTCCACGCCTTGCGGTAGAAGAAGTAGAAGGGGCCGAACAGCAGAGCCGAAAAGCTCATGGATACTTTGCTCTTCTGGAGCTGCATCCGGCTGTAAGCGGCGAGGTAAGCGGGGGCGGCGGGGCCGATATAGTCCAGCCAGTCCTGACGGGCGATGCCGTCCATCTTGGCCTCTTTGCCGAAGGCGTCCTCAAAAAACTCCTTCTCCGGGTCGGCGGAAGTGCCGAACTGACGGTACATCTGGGAGTAATCGAAAGTCTCTTCGCCGCTGTCGCGGGAAGAAGGAGGCTCCTGCCCCTCGGGGGGCAGCACAGCACCGCAGCAGCGGCACGTTTCCTCATCCCGCAGGGTGCGCTCGCCGCAGGACGGACAGGTGCGGAGCTGGCTCTCCTCGTAGGGGAACTTCCACTCGTAGCCGGCGGCGTGGGCGGGGCGGTGGATGCACTGGCCCAGCTTCTCGTAGCAGACGCGGTGATAAGGCGCGCCGCAGTCGGGGCAGACCACGATGTCATCCTGAAGTGTGAGGGGCTTGCCGCAGCCCTCACACGGACAGCCATAGTATTTTGGCATAACATCCTCCAATGAATAGGGTAGTTTATCAGTATTATACACTTAAAATGCGGAAAAGAAAAGGCGAAAATCTTCAAATTTCCAGCACAATGGTATTTTTTCCTCTTTACTTTATCATGGATTCTGGGTATACTAATGAAGTATCTGTGTATAAACTGTATCTTTTAGGAGTAAATCTCTCCGTCATTGGCCGAGTCCTCGGGCAGGCTTTCCTTCGTACAACCTCTCCGTCACGCCTACGGCGTGCCACCTCCCCTGGTAGGGGAGGCTTTGGCAGTCCCCGCAAAGTGAACGGTTTCGCCAGAGGCTCCCCTACTAGGGGAGCTGTCGAGCGCCAGCGAGACTGAGAGGTTGTACTAAGACGGGCCTGCCCGTGTGCGTGGCTGATGATGAAGAGGCTGCTCCTGTTCTTTGAGACGAGAGGAATAAAACGATGATCACCACTGATGAACTGAAAGTACAGCTGGCTGAATACCACACCGCTGTAAAGGACTTGGAGGAGGCGCTGGCCATCGACGCTTCCCGCAAGCGCGTGCAGGAGCTGGAGCACACCATGTCCCGCCCCGGCTTCTATGACGACGCTGAGCTGAGCAAGAAGGTCTTCGACGAGGTGGGCGACCTGAAGGGCAAGCTGACCCGCTTCGAGAAGCTGCAGGGCCTGTACGATGACGCAGAGACCATGCTGGTCATGCTGGACGAGGAGTACGACCCCGAGATGGTGCCGGAGGCCGAAGAGGCCGTCAACGCCGTGGGCAAGGCTGTGGACGAGCTGCAGCTGATGACCATGCTGAACGGTGAGTACGACCACAGCAACGCCATCCTGACCTTCCACGCAGGCACCGGCGGCACCGAGGCACAGGACTGGGCCGAGATGCTCTACCGTATGTACAACAAGTGGGCGCAGGCTCACGGCATGACCGTCGAGGTCCTGGACTATCAGGACGGCGACGAGGCCGGCATGAAGAGCGCTTCTATGATGGTCAAGGGCGCCAACGCCTACGGCCTGCTCAAGAGCGAGAACGGCGTCCACCGTCTGGTGCGCGTCTCTCCCTTTGACGCCAACGCCCGCCGTCAGACCAGCTTTGCCTCGCTGGAAGTCATGCCCGAGCTGGACAACACCATCCAGGTGGACATCCGCCCCGAGGACATCGAGATGCAGGTCTACCGCTCCTCCGGTGCCGGCGGCCAGCACATCAACAAGACTTCTTCCGCTGTCCGACTCATCCATAAGCCCACCGGCATCGTGGTCAGCTGCCAGACCCAGCGCAGCCAGTTCCAGAACCGCGACTACGCGATGGAAATGCTGAAGGCAAAGCTGTACCAGATCGCCAAGCAGCAGCACATGGATAAGATCGACGACATCAAGGGCGTCCAGAACGAGATCGCCTGGGGCCACCAGATCCGCTCCTACGTCTTTATGCCCTACACGATGGTCAAGGACCACCGCACCAACTACGAGACCGGCAACGTGGACGCTGTCATGGACGGCGACCTCGACGGCTTTATCTTCGCTTACCTCAAGGCCGCAAGCCGTGGTGAGCTGCAGGATGCCTAAAATCAGAGCATAAGAAAAACGTCTGTACTTCGTTTGGAGGTACAGACGTTTTCTTTTTATTCGAGGTCGCCGAGTATCCCCGGCCAGAGCGCTTCCTCCTGCCGCATGGCGACGAAGCAGCAGTCGAGGTACATCTTGTTCACGGCGGCGACGATGGTGCCGCGCAGCAGACGCTTTTCGTCGTCGGCATCCGGGTCGAGGCCGCAGATGGTGCTGCTGGCACCGAAGATGTAGGGCAGGCAGTTCTCCACCTCGTCGCAGAAGTAGTCGTAGGCTTCGGCGGCGGTGCAGTGAGCCCGCTGCATCTGGAACAGGGTGTCGATGTTTTCCAGCGAGAGGACATTTTTAGACAATACGATATAGATGAGAGAAGCCAGCTGTTCGCGGGAATACTTCTTTTTGACGGGGTGGGAGATGACTCCTTTCTTGACGTAGTTGCTCACCATGGAGGGGGTGAGCTCCACCCCGGGGAAGCCCCGGAAGCAGCTGTTGACGAGCTGCACGGTCTGGTCGAGATACAGCCCCACGGAGGGCAGCTCCCGGTAGCGCGGCAGGGAAAACCCGGCGGCGCAGGCCGTGACACGGCGTTTCATTTCCTGATTCATGGTGGTAGTATATCGCATTTTTGAGTCGGGGTCAACCGTTTATGAAAACAATATTAAGAATTTTGCAAATCGCTTGACAGGTTTTTGAAAAACTGATATAGTGGAGTCACCGAATGTAAAAAACGCGGCGGACACCCGCCGGAATGGAGATAGATGAGATGAAACGAATCGTTGTGGACTCTTCTGCCAGCCTGTACAAGCTGGACGGCATTGATTTTGCTGCTGTGCCTCTGAAGATCGTGACCGACGAGAGGGAATACCTCGACGACGGCACGCTGGACGCCGTGGAGATGGCGACTGCCCTGCGCACCTATAAGGGTAAGACCAGCACCTCCTGCCCCAACATCGGCGACTGGCTGGAAGCTTATGAGGGCGCAGATGAAATTTATGCCATCACCATCACCGGCACCCTGTCGGGCAGCTGCAACGCCGCCCAGCTGGCCGCAGAAGAGTATCAGGCAGAGCACCCGGGTTCTCAGGTCTTTGTGCTGGACAGCCTGTCTGCCGGCCCGGAACTGGTGCTGCTGGCAGAGCATATCCGTGCGCTCATCGAAGAAGGTAAGGACTTTGACGAGGTGTGCGAAGAGATGCTGCGCTACCGTCACCACACCCATCTGCTGTTCTCGCTGGAATCGCTGGCGAATCTGGCCCGGAATGGCCGGGTGAAGCCCGCTGTGGCTGCTGTGGCGCGGATGCTCAACATCCGGGTCATCGGCAAGGCCAGCGATGTGGGCGAACTGGACGTCCTCTGCAAGACCCGCGGCGAGCACGGCGCTCTCGAGCGCATCGTGTTGGAGCTCAAAGGCCACGGCTACACCAACGGCAAGGTCATCATTGCCCACTGCGGCAACCCTGCCGCCGCCGAGCGCCTGATGCATATGGTGAAAGCTGTCTTCGAGGGCGCACAGGTGCGGGTGACCGAGTGCGGCGGCCTGTGCAGCTACTACGCCGAGCTGGGCGGCCTCATGGTGGGCTTCGAGGACGCGGACGCCTGAGCTTGAAATCTCCGCATCTCTGCGCTATACTATTCCCATAAAATTGCTGCCGAAAGGCAGCGGGGGAGGCGCAGATGTTCTTTCGGCTGCCGGTCGTCCGGTTCTTCAATCGTGTCATCAACAGGGCCACGGTCACAGTGGCCCTTGTTTTGCTGCAGATCGGCTGGCTGCTCTGGGCCTTCTTCTCCCTCACCGCCGGAAAGGTGTGGGTAAATGCGGGGCTGAACGTCCTCAGCCTCTTCATCACCCTCTACCTCGTGCGGAAGGACGAGAACAGCGACTATAAGATCATCTGGCTCGTCCTCATCGGCATGATGCCGCTGCTGGGCGGTGCGCTCTATCTGGCCTTCGGCAACAAGGCCCCCGCCAAGCGGATGCGCCAGCGGATGCAGGCGGTGGAGCGCCAGCACACCGCCGACCTCGCCCAGCAGCCGGGCCAGACCGACGCCCTTGACCCCGCCAGCAGGGGACTGAGCCGGTATGTTTCGGAGTACGGGCCGTACCCCGCATGGAAAAACTCCACGGCAAAATATTACCCCTGCGGTGAGGCCATGTACCCTGACCTGCTGGCCGACCTCGAAAAGGCAGAGCGGTTCATCTTCCTCGAGTTCTTCATCGTCCGCACCGGCAAGATGTGGAAGGGGGTAGAGGACATCCTCGTCCGCAAGGCGGCGCAGGGGGTGGACGTCCGGCTCATCTACGACGATTTCGGCAGTCTGCTGGGTCTGCCGTCCGATTTCGTGGTGCAGATGGAGCGGGCGCATATCCGCTGCATCCCGTTCAACCCGGTGGTGCCGCTGGTGTCGCTGGTCATGAATCACCGCGACCACCGGAAGATCGTGGTCGTGGACGGAAATACAGCCTATACGGGCGGCATCAATCTGGCCGACGAGTATATCAATGAAGAAGAGCGGTTCGGCTACTGGAAGGACGCAGCCCTCCGCACCGAGGGCGCGGCGGTCTGGAACTTCACGGTGATGTTCCTCGACCACTGGAACGCCTTCCGCCCCAGCGAGGAGGATTATGCGCCCTTTATGCCTCAGGCTGAGTCCCTGTCTGCCCAGTCGGACGGAGTGATCCAGCCCTACGGGGACAGCCCGCTGGACGAAGAGGCTCTGGCCGAGACGGTCTACCTGAATATCATCAATCAGGCCCAGCGGTACGTCTATATCTATACGCCCTACTTCGCGGTGGGCGAGACCATGCTGGAAGCCCTCAAGGCGGCGGCAAAGCGGGGCGTGGACGTCCGGCTGGTGCTGCCGGGCATCCCGGACAAGAAGCTCGTCTTCCGGCTGACCCGCTCCTATTATGTGCCGCTGCTCCGGGCGGGGGTGCGCATCTACGAGTTCACGCCCGGCTTCCTCCACGCCAAGTGCTACGTCAGCGATGACCGCGCCGCCGTGGTGGGCAGCATCAACATGGATTACCGCAGCCTCTTCCTCCACTTTGAGTGCGGGGCGCTGCTGCTCTATAACAGTCAGGTCATTGCTCTGCGGGACGATGTGCTCCGCACCCTGCCGGAGTGCCGGGAAGTGCAGCTGGCCGACTGCCGCACCTCGCTGGCCGGGACGCTGCTGGACAGTGTGCTCCGCCTGCTGAGCCCGCTGATGTGAGCGATACTGCGGTGGAATAAGTGGCGAAGTTCTATAAAATAAACGATATATAGTTTAATATTGGATGTTCGCCAACTTGGCGAAGTTCCCCTGATTGGCGAAGTTCGAACTTCGCCAGCTGACCCGAAGTTCGCCACTCTGGCGAAGTTTGTTTTACGGCGTTGCTGCGTCATTATTTTGGAACTTCGCCAGATAACACGTCGGTCTCAGAGCACAGTTGTAAATTTTCTGTGCGGTGCTTGACTTTTGCAGGGAATCGCATATACTAGAAATGGAATCGTGAGAAGTTCCATTGGCTTCACCAAAAGAAAAGCCCCCAAGGAGTTGCAGCTCCCCGGGGGCTTTCCGTTTAGTCGGGCTTGCGGTCCTTGTCGAATCTGTTAAGCCACTTACAAATATAATGCGAGATTACATTTGCCACAACAGATTCCAAAATCGTGAGAATAGGTGCCATTACCTTCACCTCCCTTCCCATAAAACTGGGCGGGGTAGGCCGCAGGACAAGTATAACACAGTTTCCAACAAAAAGATACATAAATAAATAGACTCCTGTCGGGCTATACTACTCCCAAAGAGATGAAAGGGAGCGTAACGCTTATGACACAGAGACAAAAAGCTCTTCTGAGCTGTGCCGTGGCGGCGGCACTGCTGCTGTCCGGCTGCCGCAAAGGCAGCAGCGATTCCGGCAGCATGAGCAGCTCGAACGCCATGTCCGGCTCGTCCGGCAGCGCCAGCACCACCCAGACCGGCGGCTGGAAGACCGGCCTCGGCATCCTGACCGAGGCTTCCGATGAGGCCCGTACCGGCACCATCCATACCATCGCCGCCGCCGTCCTGCTGGATGGAGACGGCAAGCTGGCCGACGTGATGCTGGATGAGCTGGAAGTGGAAGTTACCGCCGACGGCAAAGGCGTCGTCACCATGCCCACCGACTACCGCACCAAGCGCCAGAAAGGGGACGACTACCCGCTGGCAGCGGCATCTTCGCTGAAAAAGGGCTGGGCCGAGCAGGCCGATGACTTCGCCGACTACCTCACCGGCATGACGCCGGAACAGGCATCCATGCTGGAAACCGATAAGGATGGCAAGGCTGTGGACGCTGATCTGCTGTCCGGCTGCACCATCCGGGTGGATCAGTACCGCGACGCCGTGGCGAAAGCCTGCACGAACGCGTCCGCCCTCGGCGCGGCGAAGGGCGACCGGGTGAGCCTCGGCGTGGAGGCGGAGAATGCCTCTTCGGACATCACTGCCACCGACGACAAGGATGTGAACGCAGAAGTTGACCTTACCGTCGTGGCCCTGACGCTGGATGCCGATGGCCGTGTGACCAGCGCCATCGGCGACATGGCAGAGCCTGCGCTGACCATCGCGGCAGACGGCGGCGTCACCGCCCCGGACACCGTCCGCTCCAAGCTTGAGCTGGGCGACAGCTACGGGATGCGGAACGCATCCAGCCTCGGCAAGGAGTGGTACGAGCACAGCGAGGGCTATTGCAGCTACCTCAAGGGCAAGACGGAGAAAGAGGCGGCGGACATCCCCGCCGACGGCTCGGACGCCGACCTCGCGGCCCTCTGCACCATCTCCATCGACGCTTTGCAAAAGGCCGCAGGGGATGCGTTTGAGAATGCGTCATTATAAATTGAACGGAAAGTCTGACCGTCACCGTGAGGTGGCGGTTTTTTGCGCCTGCGGGGCAGGCCAGAGCCTCTCCCTTTGGGAGAGGTGTCTGCGAAGCAGACGGAGAGGGCAAGCCCGTCTCCCGAGAGCCGCCGCGCAGCGATAAGCAGGCCCTTTGTCAGAGCGTATCGCCGCGCTTGTACATCTCCGTCAGCGTCCTTGCCCTCTCAGTCTCGCTCCGCTCGCCAGCTCCCCCAGAGGGGGAGCCTTTTCACCCCCAAACTTGCGCGAAAGGGCCTGAAACCTGCGTGAATCGCGCTTGCCCGGGGGGAGGGGGGAAGTTCCGGCCGGACTGGCTGGATGGTGGAGGAGATAGGCTGACCGAGGATGCACGGAACATCATTATAAATGAATTGGGAGACTATCTGGGGACAGGCAGCGTTTGGCTTTGGTATGGAGAAGTGGAGCCAGGCCAGAGTGCGCAGGCGCAGGCGGAGAGCATGAAGAGAAATCAGGGGATAGAGATTGCTCTGCTAGATTCCGGCATACCGACTCTGCAAGCCATAGCCTTTACAAGGACGGACAAGAAGAGCGACGGCCACCGCTATTACCTTGCACTGGAAACATACGCCACCATCAAGACCCCGCAGACTTGACACAGGAGGAAACGACGATGAAATTGAAAAAGCTGTTTGCCCTTGCCCTTGCTGGCGTGATGGCGCTGGCCCTGCTCACCGGCTGCGGCGATAAGCCGGGCAATAAGCCGGAGGACACCCTCCGGGCCGAGGCTCTGGCAGACATCATAAATGTGTGGTATGGTAAGAACATCACCTGCGAGGTCGACCCGCAGCTGAGTGAGGCGGCGGAGAGGTACACACACGTGAGCTCTGGGGAGGGAACTCTTCTCATTAACAAATTGAAGCGGGGCAATTACCACTCTTGCGGTCCTGAGCCTCGCAAAGCTCTCTTGGATACCATCGGCATCGCCCCCGGCACCGCCAACAAACAGGTCATCTTCTATACTGGAGTGGACAGAGGCTCGGACGACCCCGTCAAGCAGGCCACCGACCTCTGTGACCAGTACAGACCGGTACTGCCGGAACCGAATGAGAATAATTGGACCACTATCAGCTTCCTCGCATCCAGCTACCGGGTCGGCTTCGGAAGCTGGACGGATGATTACGGCAAACCCAGGCTCTTCGTCATCATGGTAGGCGACATCCCGGAGAGAAGCTGACGCTCCTGCGGCGGGAAGATAAGAAAAACGGACAGCCCCCTCGGAGAGACTCCCCGAGGGGGATTTTTGCGCCTTGCGGAGCGCCCTGTCCTTCATACAACCTCTCCGTCATTGCTTCGCAATGCCACCTCTCCTTGTAGGAGAGGCCTTGGCATACCGTAAAGCCTTGCCTCTTCGCCAGAGGCTCCCCTACTAGGGGAGCTGGCGCGAAGCGCCTGAGAGGTTGTATGAAGATGGGCCTGACCGCCACCGTGAGGTGGCGGTTTTCTTTTTGTCCTTTGTACAAATACACCGAAAACCCGATCGGAAAGGGGCGGTCTGCGGGCAAAACGCGAAAAAATCGGTTTTCCTCTTGCCAAACGGGGCAAAACGCGCTATTCTATAGTCACAGTTTAACAATTTAGCATGGTAAAGCGGTAAAACGAAGCGCCGCTTCTGAAGTACTGCTTCTAAAGGAGGAAATTGTATATGAAACGTCTGGTCTCTGCTTTTCTGGCCGGTGCGATGGCACTGAGCCTTGCCGCCTGCGGCGGTTCTGCATCCACTTCCACGGCTGCTTCTTCTGCCGCCGCCTCTGCCGCCCCGGCAAGCTCCGCGGCCGCTGACAGCGACCTGGCTTACATCCAGTCCAACGGCAAGATGGTCATTGGTTACACCGTCTATGAGCCGATGAACTACACCGACGCCGACGGCAGCTTCACCGGTTTCGATACCGAGCTGGCCACCGCTGTCTGTGAGAAGCTGGGTGTCGAGCCGGAGTTCGTGGAGATCAACTGGGACACCAAGGAGACCGAGCTGGCGGCAAAGAGCATCGACTGCATCTGGAACGGCCTGACCTTGACCGATGACCGCGAGGAGAATATGGCCTGCACCAAGCCCTACGTCAAGAACGCCCAGGTCGTCGTGGTGAAGGACGACACCGACTACACCTCCACCGCCGACCTCATCGGCAAGACCGTGGTGGCCGAGGCCGGCTCTGCCGGTGAGACCACCATCACCGAGAACGCCGACCTGTCTCAGGCTGATTTCATCTCCAAGGCTGTTCAGACCGACTGCCTGATGGAAGTCGCCGCCGGTACCGCTGACGCCGCCATCCTCGACCTGACTCTGGCTTCTGCCATGATCGGCGAGGGTACCGACTACGCAAACCTCAAGATGGTGGATGAGCTGAACGTCGAGGAGTACGGCGTGGCCTTCCGCAAGGGCAGCGACGTGGCCGAGGCTGTGGACAACGCTTTCGACGAGCTGAAGGCTGACGGCACCATGCAGACTCTGGCCGACAAGTACGGCCTGACTCTGGCTGAGTAACTTACATTATAAACGGATAGGTGTAGTGATTCTGTGACTGTGATTTTGGAGCGTCTGACCGGCGCATTCGCGCTCAACTGTGAGCTGTTCTTTCTGACCTTGCTGTTTTCGCTGCCGCTGGGCCTTGTGGTGGCCTTTGGCTCCATGAGCCGGTGCGTACCGCTGCGGGGCGTCGTCAAGACCTTCGTGTGGGTCATCCGCGGCACGCCGCTGATGCTCCAGATCATCGTCATCTACCTCGGCCCCGGCCTGCTGGGCATGACCAACCCCTGGCCCTCCGGCTCTTCGGGCCGTCTGGTGGCGGCGGTGGTGGCTTTCGCCATCAACTACGCCTGCTACTTCTCTGAGATCTACCGCGGCGGCATCGAGGATGTGCCGAAAGGCCAGACCGAGGCCGGTCAGGTGCTGGGCATGACCAAGAGCCAGATCTTCTTCAAGGTCACGCTCCTGCAGGTCGTCAAGCGCATCCTGCCCCCGATGGGCAACGAGGTCATCACGCTGGTGAAGGATACCTCGCTGGCGAACGTCATCGCCAACAAGGAGATCATCATGATGGCAAAGGAGTACAGCGCCAAGGGCCTTATCTGGCCGCTGTTCTCCACCGCAATTTTCTTCCTCGTCTTTGTCGGCGCACTCACCCTGCTGCTGGACTGGGCCGAGAAAAAGATGGACTATTTCCGCTGTTAAGGAGGATACTGAATTATGGCATTACTCGAAGCCTCCGGCATCGGGAAGAATTTCGGCGAGACGAAAGTTCTCAAGGACATCTCGCTCACACTGGAACAGGGCGAGGCGCTGGCCATCATCGGCTCGTCCGGCTCGGGCAAGACGACGCTGCTGCGCTGCCTGAATTTCCTTGAGCGGCCCGACACCGGCGTCATCCGGGTGAACGGCGAGACCATGTGGGACGCCGCCGACCCTGCCACCCAGCGGGAGAGCGAGGTGCGGAAAAAGCGACTCCACTTCGGCCTCGTGTTCCAGAACTTCAACCTCTTCCCCCAGTACACCGCGCTGGAAAACGTGATGCTGGCGGGGGAGCTTCTGGCGAAGGAGCAGCCCGACTACAAGGCCAACAAAAAGGCCATCCACGCCCAGCTGGAAGCACAGGCCCGCGACCTGCTGGCCCAGATGGGCCTGTCGGAGCGGGCGGGACACTACCCCCACCAGCTCTCCGGCGGTCAGCAGCAGCGGGTGGCCATCGCCCGCGCACTGGCGCTCCACCCGGACATCCTCTGCTTCGATGAGCCCACCAGCGCCCTTGACCCGGAGCTGACCGGCGAAGTTCTCCGCGTCCTGCGGGACCTCGCCGACCGAAAGACCACCATGATCATCGTCACCCATGAGATGCACTTCGCCCGGGACGTGGCCGACCGCATCCTATTCATGGACGGCGGCGTCGTGGTGGAGGAAGGCCCGGCCCGCCAGCTCATCGACCACCCCCAGGAGGAGCGCACCAAGCAGTTTTTGGCGCACTACTCTGAATAAGACAGGCTATGGCCCTCCCCGCTCGGGAGGGCTTTTTTGCGCCATTCACGCCGAAAACACCACGATTCGCGCAGTTTTTATTTACATTCTCCGGATTTTTTGGTAAGCTTGTATCGAAAAAGGCTGATTCTTCAAAAGACGAACAGACCAAAGGAGGACGGACTATGAGACTGAAGAGCGCACTCCGGCGGGGCGTGGCCGCCGCCGTCATCGCGGGCATCGTGGTGAGTTCCGGCATCCCGGCCTATGCGGCCCGGTGGGACATCGCCAACGGCGACATCACCGTGAAAGCGGGCGACGCCGAAGGAAAGAACAAGGTCTCACAGGGCGAGACCATCGACAAGGACGACACCAACACCGTCATCACCGGCGAGTCGAAGGAGCATACCGTCGCCATCGACACCTCCGGCGGCAACGTGGACGTCACCTTCGACGACCTGAAAATTGACGTCAGCGGCAAGACCGAGGTGGATGGCAGCGGTGACGGCTCAGTCTATACGGGCAAAGCCGCCGTCACCGTGAAGGGCGGCGGCGATGCCACCATCGAGCTGGACGGCGACAACAAGCTGAAAAGCGGCAGCTGCAAAGCGGGTCTTGAGAAGGACGATGAAATGTCTGAAGATGGCGAAACCATCTCTGGCACTCTGACCATCAAGGACGACAACGATACCAAAGGCGCGCTGACCGCCGAGGGCGGCTTCGGCGGCGCAGGCATCGGTGGCGGCATCGAGAGCACCGGCAGCAACATCACCATCCGGGGCGGCACCATCGAGGCTGTGGGCGGGAGCAACGCGGCAGGCATCGGCGACGGAGCAGGCCGCGCGTCGGACGACACCGACGACCCGAACCCGGGAGACCTCTACATCTGCGGCGACGCCGAGGTGACGGCCAAGGCGGGGAGTCAGATATTGGACGCCAAGGCCCCGGCCATCGGCGGAAAGTACGGCGAAGTACCCACGGAGAACCTTTCTGATGAGGAACACAAGGTGACGGGAGGACGGCTGACCCGTCTGAACGCGGACGGCACCGTGATGGAGGGGATGGGCTACGACTACACTTCCGTCCCCACGCCCCAGCCGGACGACGAGGACGACGATGACGTCCCGCCCCCGGCACAGGAGAACGCCCCCGAACCCCTGCCCGGCGGCATGGTGGTGGGCGGCTTCTTTT
>ENA-UOJO01003888-UOJO01003888.1-human-gut-metagenome-genome-assembly--contig:-P57-NODE-3888-length-13489-cov-18.245273_pt1 | contig 13489 bp, 10 predicted proteins | sample MGYA00242351_ERZ723898 | MGnify/ENA metagenome assembly ERZ723898 | reverse complement strand
AAAATAAGTGTGGAAAGTAAGAAGAATGAGTATACAATTTTTAAAATTAAATATTTCAAATAATAGTTTACTTTAACACGAGTATTGTGTATAATTAAATACAAGAAAGAGGGATTTATATGTTAAATGATATCATTAAATTTTTAAAACCAATATTTGAAGAATTAGAATTAGGTGACTACCTAAAAGTATCTAGTAGTGATAAGGCTGACTTTCAAATCAACAGTGTTTTTCAAATAGCAAAAGATAAACACGTTGCACCTAAAGAAATTGGAGAAATGTTAGCTAGCAAAATTAATGAAAACGATAATGTTAGTGACTATTTTTCTAAAGTTGAATTTGTTATGCCTGGATTTATTAACTTATTTGTAAGTGATAAACTAATTAACAAGCACATTAATGGATACATCACAAACGGTTTTGTTGAAAAGACTACAAGTAATGACGTGTATTTTTTAGATTATGGTGGACCTAATGTTGCTAAACCTTTACACATTGGACACTTAAGACCTGCAATTATTGGAGAAAGTATAAAAAGAATTTTAAATTTAAAAGGGTATAAAACAATTGGAGATGTTCATTTAGGAGATTATGGTTTACAAATAGGTGAAGTAATTTATGGACTTAAAAAAGAAAATATTCCACTAAGTGAATTAAATATAGACTTATTAAATAGAATATACCCACAGATGAGCGCGTTAGCTAAAAGTGACGAAGAAGTATATAATGAATGTAAAAGAATTACCAGTGAATTACAAAAAGGTAACGCTGAATATAAAGAATACTATAAGAAAATTAAAGAAGTTAGTGTTAATGATATTAAAAGATTATATGACTATCTAGGAGTAAGCTTTGACTTATGGCTAGGAGAGAGTGATAGTGAGCCTTACATTCCTAAGTTAATGAATGAACTAGAAAGCAGAAACTTAGTTGTAGTGGACCAAGGAGCTAAAATAGTTAACATTAAAAGAGATACTGATAAAAAAGAAATGCCACCAGTAATAGTAGAAAAAAGTGATGGTTCAGCAATATATGCAACAACTGACTTGGCTACAATAATGCAAAGAGTAGAAAAGTATGACCCTAAATACATACTATACGTAGTGGATGCTAGACAAAGTTTACACTTTGAAGGAGTATTTAGAATTGCACAGATGTTAGGTTATACTAATAATTTAGAACACATTGCATTTGGTACTATTAACGGAAGTGATGGTAAACCATTTAAAACAAGAAGTGGTGAAACTTTAAAATTAGATGAGTTAATAAATAATACTAAAGAAATATTCTTAAGTAAACGTGAAGAAAATAAGAATATGAGTAGTGTTGACTTAGATAAAATAGTTAATTCAATTATTAAATATGCAGATTTACAAAATAACAGAGAAAAAAGTTATAACTTTGATATAGCTAAATTTAGTGAAGTAAGTGGTAAAACTGGTCCTTATATCCTTTATAGTGCACTTCGTATTAGAAAGATACTTACAACAAATACATTTAACAAGGGTAATGTAAGTGATATTATTTATAATGATATAGACAAGAATTTAAGACTTAAACTACTTGACTTTAACAAATATTTAGACAAAGCTATAGAAGATAGATTACCTTCTGTAATAGCAGAGTATGTTTATGATTTAGCTAACTTACTAAATAGTTTCTATCAAAATATTAATATAAGTAAGATAGAAGACGAAACAATGAAAAATGATTATTTAAATATATTAGATTTATCATTTAATGTATTAAAGGAATGCCTAGATTTACTAATCATTGAGCTTCCTAGCGAAATGTAAGAAGTTTAAGGGCTTCTTTTTTTGAGAATAAAGGATGCGATAATATGGAAGACTTTTATTTAGAAGTACCATCTATTAATAGAGAAAAAGAAGTAATAGAATATTGTAATGAGTTAGTTAAATATAATTCTGATATAAATGGTATAGAAGTATTAACTAGAATACTACATGGTTATACATTTCATGATACATTAGATTACTCTTTAAGATTAGGTACAGAAGAGTATGCAAAGAAATTAGGAAAAGCTCAAGTAAAAACTTATTTACTAGTTAGAAAAAACGATAATGTAGTTGTTGGTGCTTCAAATATCCGTTTTAATTATCCAGGTGGTATTAGGAAGTTTGATGGTAATATCGGATATGGAATTAGACCAACTGAAAGAGGAAAAGGATATAGTAAAGTTCTTTTATACTTAACTTTATTAGAATGTAAAAAGCTAGAGTTTAAAGAAGTAAAGTTAGTTTGTGAAAAAAGTAATATAGCTTCAAATAAAACAATTTTATCGTTAGGTGGAGTATTAAAATTATCTCAAGTAGACACAAGTGATAAAATATTAACAAATGTATATAGTATTAATTTAGAAAAGATAAATGAATAGTGAAAGAAAGGTGGAAAAATTATGTATGAAAAAGTGTTGTCATCAGATAATATTGTTTATGTTAAATTAACTGAAAGTTTAGTTAATGAATATTTAGAATTAGTTAATGACCCTGAAATTCAGGAGTTAGTCAGTACTAAAAAGAAAACAATATTATTAAGTGATGAATTAAAATGGATAAAGAGTAAACTAGAAAACAATGATTATGTTTTTACTATGATAGAGAAAAATACTAATGAGTTTATTGGAAATGTTGAATTAATGGATTATAATGGGGTAAGTGCGGAACTTGCAATATCTATATGTAAGAAAATGCAAAACAAACATTATGGAATGGAAGCTATGAAAACAATTATAGAATACGCTTTTAATGAATTAAAACTTAGTACTTTAAATGCAGTAGTGTTTTCTAATAATTATAGGAGTTTACATTGTATAGAGAAATTAGGTTTTGTTAAATATAAAGTTGTGCCTAATGTAAAACAAGTAGATGATTTAGAAGTTGACGATGTTTATTTGAAACTTGATTATTCTCGCCAATAACTGGGTTGCCGTTGGAGTTTAAAAAGAAAGATATAAGAAAGAAAGCAAACAAAACATTTTTTAAAAATATATTGTCATAAATGTTTGATAAAAATATAAAATTATGATACAATTTACTTAGAAAGAGAGGTGCACTATGACAGTTTTAAGTCAAAATGAAAAAGTTCTTTACTCTTGCGATTGTAATAATAAAGGACATTCATAATAATTTGGAGAGGATTTTTTAATCTTCTCTTTAATATATTAATTTTAAACTGTTATCTAATGAAAGTATCAAATTACGTAGTAAGTAAAAAAATAAAAGATGGATATATTTTGTTTTCCACTATTTCAAAAACCATTATTAAAGTTAACGAAGAATTTTATAAAGAATGGATTAATATCAAAAATTCTCCTTTGAGAGAAATAACTAATGAAAATTTAAAATTTTTGAAAGAAAATTATTTTGTTATAGAGGATAATGTAGTTGAAGAGGACATAATTGATTATGTAATGAATAAAGATAGGTTGGACCAAGTTATTTTTTCAAGTTATATTGCATTTTCAACATTGTGTAATTTTTCTTGTGTTTATTGTTATGAGGAAGGTCAGACAGAAAGAAAACATGTTATGGATATTGAAACAATAAATGAAACTTTGAAATGGTATGAAAGTAGAATAATTGAAAATAATTATAAAGAAATGAGAATTACGCTATTTGGTGGAGAGCCTTTGATACATAAGGAACTTATTAAAATTTTTATTGAAGGTATACATGTTATTGCAAAAAAATATGACTGCGTCTTAAGTTTAGCAATAGTTACAAATGGATATTTACTTGATAATGATATAATTGACTTTTTAAATAAATATAATTTAGTTGAAATTCAAATAACACTTGATGGTTTAGAAGAAAAACATGATCAAAGAAGGCCTTTAAGGAATGGTGGTAGAACATTTCATAAAATAATTGAAAATGTTATTAATGCTAAAAAATTTAATGGTAGGTTTTTATTTAGGGTTAGTTTTGATAGAAATAACTCTAATGATGTAAAAGAATTATTAAATTATATTTCTAAATTGAAAATTTCAAATGAATATCAAGTATATCTAGCCCCTATTCACAATACAACAAGTCAAGAATGTATGCATTGCTCTTTTTGTAATACAAATGTTTATGATGAAGCAACTGATATAATTAAACAATACAAGGAACTGTATTCGTATATGAAATATTTGGGACTATCAATACCTAAATATTATACTAATGGCCCATGTATGGTTGTTTCTAATGATACTGTATTAATCGATCCATATGGTGATATTTACAAATGTGTAGAAATGATCTCTTTAAAAGAAACGTGCGTGGGTAATGTAAAAGACAAAAACTATAATCAAACTTATTATAGTTTTGTTGGGTTACCATCATATTACAAATGTATAAAAAACAAATGTAAATATGTTTGTCTGTGTGGTGGTGGCTGCCTTATGGCAAATTATTTAAAATGTAAAAAAATAAAAGGTATCAATTGTGAATACGAATATTTTAAAGAGCTAATACCTTTCTTTTTGGAGGAAAATTATGACGAATGAATTTGTTTATTACTTAACTCAAATTTTTAATGAAAATGTGTTAAAAATAGTTATAAGTAATAAAAAAGAAAAGAATTATAAATATAACAAAATTGTTTTGGAATTAAAAAGTGATTACTATTACGTTAGTAAATATACTGAAAAGCAAGTTTTTAATGAAAAAGTTAATGTGAGTAACATAATTTCGTATATGAATGAAATGATTTTCTATTTTAAACAATACAACTTTTTTACAGAAAACATAGAATTTATGATAAAAATATCTAAAAAAAATAAAATTTTTTTCAGTAAACGCACTTCTCAAAATAACATAGTTTTAAATTTAAATAATAATAGAGAAAAAAAATATATTTTAAATGAAGGAAATAAAATAGAACCTTTAATTGATATGGGAATATTTACTAGTGATGGTCATGTGGTTAACTCAATGTATGATAAATTTAAACAGATAAATCGTTTTTTAGAAATAATAGATGATGCATTAAAAAACAAGGAATATAAACAATTAAATATAATAGACTTTGGTTGTGGAAAATCATACTTGACTTTTGTGGTTTATTATTATTTGACTGAAATTAAAAATATCAAAGCAAATATAATAGGTCTTGATTTGAAAAAAGACGTTATTGATAATTGTAATAAAATAGCTGAAAAATACGGATATACTGGTATCAAATTTGAAGTCGGTAATATAAATGGTTATGAAGTTAAGTGTGATGTTGATATGGTAATAACCTTACATGCCTGTGATACTGCTACTGATTATGCCTTATATAATGCCATAAAATGGAATACTAAAATGATTTTTTCTGTTCCATGCTGTCAACATGAATTAAATTCTAAAATTGCTCCTAATCATTTGAAAATCATAAAAAGATATGGTATTGCTAAAGAAAGGATATCAGCATTATACACTGATATAATTAGGTGTAATTTACTAGAGATTATGGGATATAAAACGAAGTTGCTAGAATTTGTTGATTTTGAAAATACTCCAAAAAATTTGCTTATCAGAGCCTATAAATCTAATATTCCAAAGGCAGTAAAAGATGAATTATTAGAAGAAGTTTTATTACTTCTTGAAGAGTTAAATTGTGATCAAACATTATTTGAACTCTTAAAAGAACAGTTGGACAAAACTGAGAATTTATAATTTACATTATCAGTGAAAGTGTGCTATAACAAGTACACTTTTTATTAAGAAAAAAATATTAGTTATTGATTTTTAAAATGTAAAAAGGTATATTAATCATATAATATGTGATAAAATTATAAGTGAAAAGAATGAGAAAATTGATATTTTTGAGTTTGAGGAGTGTAGTTAATATGATGGAAATATCTAAAAACAATGAAAAATTAAAAGAACTAAAAAAATTAAGAAATAAGGGCACTGATAATTTGATGGTGGTGGAAGGACTAGATGTTATTAAAGAAGCAATTTTAAATAATGCTCAAGTTATAAGTGTTTTCTATAATGACGAAGACTTAAAAGAAGATGGTAAATTGTTACTAGAAAATTGTAAAAAAGTTTGTAATAATTTATATAAAATTTCAAATAAAACTTTTGAAAGTATAAGAACGAAAGAAAATGAAGTACCAATTATTCTAGTTATTAAATTTAAAGAATATTCTTTAAATGATATTGATGCAAATAAACATAAACTAATTTTAGTTAATGACAGAATAGAATTACCAGGTAATTTAGGTACTATTTATAGAAGTGCATATGCAAGTGGTGTTGATTTAATAATTAATGTAGACCCAGTTACTACTATATATAAAGATAAGTTTTTAGCTAGTTCTAGAGGATGCGTGTTTAGTGTTCCAACAATTAATACTACTTATGAAAAAGCACAAAAAGCACTTTTAGAAAATGGTTATGATATATGTTTATGTGAACCAGTTAATGGAGTATCTTATACTGAAAAAGAGTATGACAAAAATACTGCAATTGTTGTTGGTAATGAAAGATTTGGAATTAATAGTAAGTGGTATGACAATAAAAATAGCAAAGTTTTTATTCCAATGAAAAGTGGTATTAATTCAATAAATGTAGGAGTAGCCGCGTCAATAATTATGTTTGATGCTGGAATTAAAAAGGAGAAAATATAACAAAAACTTATAATTTGCATTATAAGTAAAAGTGTGCTATAATAAGTACACTTTTTATTAAGGGGGAAAGTATGAAAAAAGAAATAACTAATTATCCATCAAAAGAAAAACCATGGCTAAAATATTATGATTATGATACTGAAAAATTAGTAATTCCTAATATGTCAATTTATCAAATGGCTAGTTTATATAATAAAGATAGACTTGATAATATTGCATTAGATATTAGAACAGGAAAAAATAATTTCAAAAAAGGTGTTACTATAACATATCGTGAATATTTAAAAAGAATGAGAGAGTTTGCTAAGTCTCTTAGTTTGCTTGGAGTAAAAGAAAACGAAATTATAAGTTTAGTTCTTCCAAATATAATTGAAAGTAGAGTATCTATTTATGGCTCTAATATTTTGGGTGCAACACCTTATGCAATTACACCACTATTGGCGCCAGAAAAATTTAACACAATAATAGAAGAAAATAATATACAAAATATTTTTATGTTTAGTATGTTCTATGAAAAATATAAAAATGTTTTAAATATTAGAAAATATAAAAATGTTATATTTTTAGATGGAATGGAAACTATGCCAACATTTTTAAAAACATATTTAAGATTTAAAAATAACATTAAAGTACCTACTGGAGATAATTTTATATCGTATGAAGAATTTATAAGAGAAGGAAAAAAGTTAAAGAAAGAAATCACACCTTATTATGATGAAGAACATACTGCTATAATTGTAGGTACAAGTGGTACTACTGGAGTACCAAAAGGAGTATGTTTAACTGATAAAAATTTAAATGCTGCTGCAACAAGCCATATTAGTACTGGATTATTTGAAGAAAATGATGTATTTTTAGATGTTTTACTTCAGTCAATTGCATATGGTGTTTCTGCAATGCATTATACTACATGTGGTGGATTAAAGTCAGTATTGATACCTGAGCTCGTAAGTGATAAACTTGCATATTTATTAAAAACAATTAACCCCGACCATTTTCTAGGAGGGCCAATTCATTGTTTAAATATAGCAAAAAGTGAAGAGTTTAAAAATGGAGAATTAAAACCAATTAAAAACTATGTTTCTGGTGGAGCCACTTTAAAAAAAGAACTTGAAAAAAAACTTAATAAAGTTAGTGAAGACTTTAAAGAAAATGGAACTAGAAGTGACTTGTTTGTAAGACAAGGATTGGGTTCAACAGAAAATACAGGTGGTGGTTTATATCAAATGCCAGGATCTTATAAATTTGGTAGTGTTGGAATTCCACTTCCATTAAATACAATTGGAGTTTTTACTCCTAAAACAGATATAGAACTACCTTATAATACCATGGGTGAATTATGTATAACTGGTCCATGTGTAATGAAAGAATATTTAAATAATGAAGAAGAAACAAACAAAGTTCTAAAAAAACATAGTGATGGTAAAGTGTGGCTTCATATGGGTGATATAGGTTATATAGATAAAGATGGATGTTTTTTCCACAAGCATAGATTAAGTGACATATTTATGAGAAGAGGATTTAATGTACATCCAGGTAAAATAACTGAGTTATTAAATACAATTCCTGAAATTAAAGCAGTTGGAGTAATTGTAGTAGAACATCCAATTGAAGAAATGGTTCCAATTGCCTGTATCTCATTATATAATGAATTTGATAATGATAAAGTAAAAGAAAAAATAGAAAATATTTGTAGAAATAATTTAGACGATATGGCTATTCCTTATGAGTATGTTTACATGGAAGAATTACCTTTAAACGCAGGAGGAAAAGTTAACTTACCTGTACTAAAAAGTATGTATGAAGAAAGAAATAGTTTAAAACTTAAAAAATGAAATTAATAGTTTCATTTTTTTTCTTAGTATAGTATAATTGTATCATAAGGAAGTGCATAGAATGAGTATAGTAAGTTTTTCAATTTGTAGTTTTATATTCGTATTAATGTTCATAATATTTTACTTTTCAAAAGAAAGATTAAATACATTAGATACTAAAATGTATTCATATATTTTGGTGACAAATATAATTGGAATAATGATAGATGTTTTTGGCTATTTCATTTTTAAAATATATGGATCAGAGTCTTTTATTAGTATAATGGTGTCTAAGTTTTATTTGGTTTATTACTTCTTATGGGCTTACTTCTTTCTTTTATATATATTTGTTATATCTTTTAGAGAAAAATCAGAATATTTATTACAAAAGAAGTTTACAAAGACAATAATTATTTTAACATCTTTATTCATTTGCCTTATCATATTAATAATGCCAATTCAAATAACTTATGAAGATAATGTTGCTTATTCAAGTGGATTAAGTGTAAATATGGTTTATGGCTTGTGCTTTATAATGGTAGGTATAATGCTATATTGCTTGTTGAGAAATTTAAAGAAAATCAGTACAAAAGAGTATATTCCACTTTTAACATTTATGGTTTTATCCACGTTCTGTATGATTATTCAAAAAACTTATCCAGAAATTACCCTTATGTTAATGTGTCATTCAATAGTAACAAGTTTAATGTACTTCACAATAGAAAACCCAGATGTTAAAATGGTTAAAGAACTAGAAGTGGCTAAGAATGAAGCTGAGAAAGCAAATCATGCAAAAAGTGAATTCTTAAGTAGTATGTCTCATGAACTTAGGACGCCACTTAATGCAATAGTTTGTTTTAGCGAATTATTAGAAAGCAAAGAGGGTTTAGATAGTGAAAGTAAAGATTTTGCAAGAGATATAGTAAGTGCTAGTCATAACTTGTTAGATTTAGTAAATGGTGTACTTGATATTAGTAAAATTGAAGCAGGTAAAATGGAGTTAATTAATAAAGAATATAATTCATTTGAGTTATTTAATTCACTTAGTACAATGGTAATTCCTAGAATTGGGGATAAACCAATTGACTTTAAAACTGTTATAGCAAGTGATATACCTCCAGTACTTAAAGGGGACACTGGTAAATTAAAACAAATAATATTAAATTTACTTACAAATGCTGTTAAATATACTGATAAAGGTTTTATAAAATACAGAGTAGAGTGTATTAATGACTATAAAAATAATCAAACTAAATTAATAATAACTGTCACTGATACTGGTCGCGGGATTAAAAAGGAAGATATTGATAGATTATTTAAAAAGTTTGAAAGACTAGAAGAAGACAGAAATACTTCAATTGAAGGAACAGGACTAGGACTAGCAATAACTGAAAGCTTAGCTGAATTAATGGGTGGAAAGATAACTGTTATTTCAGATTATGGTAAAGGGTCAACTTTTAAATTTGTAGTAGTAGAAGAAATAGTAAATAAAGAAAGTAATTTAGTAGTTAATGAACAAACAACTTTAAACTATGAAACATTTGAAGGAAAGAAAGTTCTTGTAGTAGACGACTCAAAATTAAACTTAAAAGTAGCTGAAAACGTTTTAAAGAATTTTAAAGTTTCTACTGAAACAGTTACAAGTGGATTAGAATGTTTAAGTTGTGTAAAGAGTAAAAAGTATGATATAATATTTATGGATATAATGATGCCTAATATGAGTGGGGTAGAAGTATTAAAAAAATTAAGAGAAGAAAAAGTAAATATTCCAGTAATCGCTTTAACTGCTGATGCGATAGAAGGACAAGAAGAAAAATATATAAGTGAAGGATTTGATGGTTATTTATCAAAACCAATAGATAAAACTAAACTTAAAGTTATATTAAATAAGTATTTGAAAGGAGAATAGTTATGAATAGTGAATACTTAAAAAGTGCAGGTATTAATGTAGAAGAGGTACTAGAGTTTTGGGGAGATATTGATGCTTATAGTGAAAATCTAATTGAGTTTTTAAACACTATAGATACAAGAATTAATGAACTAAAAAACTATAAAGATAACAAAGAAATAAGTAGTTATACAATGCTTTGTCATAGTTTAAAGAGTGAAGCAAGATATTTGGGGTTGAATGAATTATCTAAGGTATTTCTTACTCATGAAGAAAAAGGAAGAGAAGGTAATACTACTTATATAGAAAGTAATTTTAGTGAAATAGAAAATGCTATAGCTAAAGTTAAATCAAAATTAAAAGACTATGTTAACAGTGGAAATATTAAAAAGAATTTACTTGTAGTAGATGACTCAAATATTATAATTAATTATATAGAAAATATAGTAAAAGAAAATTATAATGTAGTAAGAGCAAATAATGGAATTGAAGCAATAAACAAATTAAATGAGAATATCTATGCAATGCTTCTTGATATAAACATGCCTAAGAGTAATGGAATAGATGTATTAAAATATTTAACTGATAATGATTTGATGGATAAAGTTCCTGTGGTTATTATAACTGGAAATGATACTAAAGATGCCATTAAAGAAGTACTTGGATATAGTGTACTTGATGTTTTAAATAAGCCATTTAGTGTAGATAATATAAAAAGAGTTTTATCATTAATTGAGAATTTTCATAATAATTAGTTAATGTAAATACTTTTCACACAATTTTCAAAATTGTGTGGTTTTTTTTAATATATTATGATACAATTGATAATAGGAGGGATAGAAATGAAAAGTTTCAAAAAAGTGGTTTTAACTTTCATTAGTGTTGCATTAGTTTTAGTGCCATCAACTCTATTTGCGGCAACTGTTGAAGTTAAAAACGAAGAAGAATTATTTAAAGCTATAAGTAGCGATAATACTATAATTCTTCAAAGTGATGTAACATTAACTAAAACTTTAAAAATTAAAGGTAGTAATGTTACGATTGATTTAAATGGTAACACACTTACTGTTGAAAATGGATACATTGATTTACTTAAAGGTAAACTAGAGTTTACTGGTAAAGGTATAGTTAAAGATGTACGTGTAAGAGAAGATGTAACTTCTACTATATGGGTAGAAGGATCAAAAGATGTAAATGCAAAAAACTATTCAGTATTAACAATTGGTAAAGACGTTACTATTGATACTACACAATGGGCTATAACTGTATATCATGATGATTATAAGGCTTATGGTGTAACATTAAACTTTAATGGTACTATAGAAAGTAGCGCTGTTAATGGTGGTGGTATAACATTAAATGGCTTTGTTAAAAATGATGGCAAAATTGAAAATGCACCTGTTATTAACTTAGGCAAAACTGCATCAGTTAAAGTAGTTGGGGATACTGCTTTATATGGAGCTGGTATGGGTGTATGGAATATTAATGGCGGTATATATGAAGGAAAAAGCGCTATTGGTATTAAAAGTGGTAAATTAGTAATAAACGATGGAACATTTACTGCTACAGGGGAAAATAAAACTGGAGAACTTTATGGTAATGGAATGATATCTACTGGAAGTTCAATTCAAATTGAAAATAACAAAGGTTATGCTGGAAATATTGAAATTACTATAAATGGTGGTACTTTCAAAAGTGAAAAAGGCTTAAGTATTTATCATTATCCACCAGCAAAAGACGAAGAAAATGCTTTAAAATCACTTGTTATAAATGGTGGTAGCTTCAAAGCTAATTATAAATTACTAGAAAACGATAACGTAACTATTGAATATGGTGAGTTTGCAAGTGAAATAATTGACTTATTAAAAAATGGTTATGTTCAATTGTTTACAAATGGTGTTTATACACCAAGTAATATAATAGGTGGCTCTGCTGGACTATTAATTAATGGAAAAACAACTATTGATTATATCAAACCAGGAGAAGAAGTTACTATAAGTACAAAGGGTATGTATGAATTAGAAAGTTTAGACATAACAACATCTGATGATAAAGAAGTATCTGTTAAAGATAACAAATTTATTATGCCTAGTAAACTTGTTAGAGTAAACGCTAAAACTATTGAATTATATGAAATATTATTTGATCCAAATGAGAATGTAAAAGTTACTTTTACAGTTGATGGAGTAGAAAAAGATATAGCTAAAGAAGGAAGTAAAGTTAAATTTAGTTATACTGTAAAAGAAGGTTATGTTGTTAAGAGTATTTCTTTAGTAAATACTTATACTGAAGAAGAAGTAGAAGTTAAAGATAATACTTTCACAATGCCTGACGGTTCAGTTGAATTAAAAATAGTTACTACAGAAAAAGGCGATATTAAGGAAGTAACTAAACCTATAGAAGTTAGCAAAGATGTTGATAAAGAAATAGTAGAAGATTTATCTAAAGTAAAACTTGATAATACTAAAACGGGATTATTAGAATCAGTTGATACTTCTAAATTAGAAGGTGTAACAGAAACTGATAAAGTTGAAGTTTCTATTAAGGCTACATTAAATAGTTATGATAAAGAAAAAAATACTTTAGTATTTGATATTAAGCCTTTTTATAGTATTAATGGTACAGAAAAAGGAATTATCCCTAATAATCTATTAACTAAAACTATAAAAATTGAATTACCTGTTCCTAGTAGTGTTACTGATACTCATGTTAAAGTAATACACAAATCTGGAGAAAAGGTAATTGATACTAAGAATTACGAAATTAAAACAAGGGAAGACAGTAAGTATATTACTATTGAAACAGAAAGTTTTTCAACATTTGAATTAAGTTTTTATACACCAAGCACTGTAGAAAACCCAACTACAGGTGATGGTAGTATTGGTTATATCTTACTTACTATAATTTCATTACTTGGTTTAGCAAGTGGATATGGTTTACTTAAACATTCAATGAATAAATAAGTAAAATATTAACAAAGGTACTTGAAAAAGTATCTTTTTTTTGATATTATTATAATGTAATAGCGAGAGTAACAAAAAAAATCTCAAGCTTTAAAAAATAGAGGAGAGATACACATGAAAACAAAATATGCTGTAAAACCTAGTATGGGGGGGGGTATATTAAGACTAATAATTAATCTTAATGGTTTTTCATGTGCAATAA
>ENA-UOJO01003887-UOJO01003887.1-human-gut-metagenome-genome-assembly--contig:-P57-NODE-3887-length-13497-cov-3.970614_pt1 | contig 13497 bp, 10 predicted proteins | sample MGYA00242351_ERZ723898 | MGnify/ENA metagenome assembly ERZ723898 | reverse complement strand
CAGCGCTGCATATCCCGTGAAGACTCGCGCTATTCAGGCTGCCGTATCTGCCGCAGCAGCCGACGCAGAACTCAAAATCGATCAGGCCTCGTCGCAGACGCCGGGCATTCCGCCCGCCTCGCTCTTGGCATCGGCCAATACTGCGCCGCAGATGCAGTTCCAGTACCGCTTCAACGAAATTTCGGGCTACGGCAACTACACCGTGCCGGCTGTCGGCCCGATTATCCTTCAGGCCGTTATGCTCATGGGCATCGGTATGTCGCTCGGCGGCTGGCTCTGGCGTCATCCGCGGCGCAAATTTGTGTGCGATGCCGTCGACCGCCCCTGGAACGAAGGCCTCGGCATAGCCTTCGGACTTTGGATGATTGCTTTTGGCTGGTTCCTCTACATGGAAGGCTTCGGCTTCTGGTTTGGCCAATACGGCGCGATGGCAACACCCTGGGGTGTTATTCTGACCGGGGCGTGCTATGCCGCAGCCGTCGTCGGTTTCGGCTTCATGATTGTTACACTCATCCGTTCGAACTGCTGGACAGCGCCAGTTACCGTGGTCATGTCAGCCCCCGCACTCTTCATCTCCGGCGCAGTATGGCCAACGGCCAACCTTCATCCTGCCGTTGCCGCCCTTGCAGAACTGATTCCGTCAACTCACGCCATCCGTGCCTCCGTTGCCGCGGCTCAGGACGGAGCGCTCTTTGCCGATATTCTTCCGCACTGCCTGTTCCTCTTGGTGCTCTCAGTCGTATATGGTCTCTTTGGGCTCCTCAATCTGAAGGTCATTCCCGAGAATCCGCGCGAACTGGCTGCCAACGATGTCGTTTGACTTCCTTGCAACACTCATGACGCCTTTCATTGATTCGCACTGTCACCTTACCGATCCCGCATTTGCGCAAGATCTCGACGCGGTTATCGGCCGCATGAAAAATGCCGGCATGACGGCGGCTGTGACGATCGGCTGCGAAGACCGGGATATCGAACCGCTTCGCGCACTGCTGGATCGTTTCCCCGGCTTTCTCTTCGGCGCCTGGGCAGTTCATCCGGAATATCCGGATGCCCGCGAAGCCGATGCGGATGAAATCGCCGAACGTGCTTCAGAACCCGGCATGGTAGCGGTCGGTGAAACCGGGCTCGATTTTTATTGGTGCAAGGAACCCTTGGACTGGCAGCGCGATCGCTTTCGCCGTCACATTAAAGCTGCACGCCGCGCTCAAAAACCGCTTATCGTCCATGCCCGTGATGCTGAAGCCGCGGCGCTCGACATTCTCAAAAGCGAAGATGCCGGCGAAGTCGGCTTTGTAATGCACTGCTTCTGCGGAACACTTGAAACCGCTCGAGGCGTTGTCAACGCGGGCGGACATGTCAGTTTTACGGGGAACCTAACTTTCAAGAAGAATGCCGAGCTGCGCGCCATTGCCGCAGCCCTTCCGCTCGAGAGACTCATGATCGAAACCGATGCCCCCTACATGGCACCGGTGCCCTATCGCGGAAAGCGCTGTGAACCCTGGCACAGCATGGAAGTCGCCCGCGCCATTGCCCTCGCAAAGCACTTGGAGTTTGACGAAGTGCTCGCGCAGACCTGCTGCAATACGGTGAAGTTTTTCGGACTGCCGGAAGCGGTTCTTTCATCTGCTCCGCAGTGAAATTGAGCGTGAACCGCTCTTTGAGGACGCTGCGAACGCGCCTCGGCATGGCAATACTCGTGATGCGATGACCTGCCCTCCAAGCATCGGCCGCAGCAGTACGACGCTATAAACGGGCAGTTAATTGCCAGAATTGTCTTGGCCGCTTTGCCTTAGCATTCAAGGAAGATTTGGAGTCTTTTCCAGAGCTTGTGATGAAATCTGGGCCGCCATTTCTTTCGGGATGTCTTTCTGACCGCCAAACAGCACTTTTCGGAGCGCCTTGATGAACCTGCGTCAACTCAAAGCCTTCCAAGCCGTCTGTCGAACCGGCAGCATTACGCGCGCCTCGGAACTCATTCATCTCTCTCAGCCTGCACTCACGCGTCAGATTCAGGACCTCGAGTCCTTTTGCGGATGCAAGCTTTTCGAGCGTACTCGCCACGGCATTGTTCTCACCGATGAAGGCGAACTGTTCCAAGTCCGTGCGGAAGAAATGCTTTCGCTTGCCGAGCGCACGCAGCGCGAACTCAAAGAAGCCGGCGGCTTCACCGGCGGCATCGTCCGGATCGGCTGCGTTGAATCTTCTGCTGCGCAGGAACTTTCACAGCTCCTCGCGAAGTGGCAGCAATCAACACCCGGCGTCAGGAAAGCGGAATTTGAGCTTTATTGCGCCGATGGCGACGATATTCGCAGCAGTCTCGATGAAGAGCGTCTGGACGTCGGCATTCTGCTTGAACCTGTCGAGACTGCCAAATACGATTCCTTGCCGCTCTCTTCAGCGGACCGATGGGGTGTCGTGGTTCGCAGTGATTCCCCAGAAGCCCAGCTTCCCGCGCTCACGCAAGATGAACTTGTGAAACTTCCGCTCATTCTGCCTCGGCGGCATATCGTCATCGATACACTGCATCAATGGTTTAACGGCGGGCCGGAACCACTCAAAATTGCGGGCTACCACAACCTTATGACAAACGCGCTCACACTGGTGAAAGCAGGACTGGGCAATTTGCTCTGCGTTGAAGGCTCGTGGACCATTCGTGAAACACCCGGCTTTGTCTTCATCCCCGTTTCGCCCGTTCGGCTGGCTCGGCACCGGCTCGTGCGAAAGAAAAACCGTCTGCTTTCACGCACTGCGGAAAGTTTCTGGGCCTATGCCGCGGACCACTGGCGATCCGAAGAATCAGATACGCAGCTGTCGCCGAAGATGTCGGACAGCCAAAATCATTAAAGGATTTCGTTTGGCCAAACCGCCGCTCAAGTGAGCGGCTACCAGTCTTAACAGAAACCTGGAATCCCGATGACCAAGCGTCATCCGGTTCTAGTGTTATCCTTTGGGACGTTTTCTATCGTGAATCCGTCTGCGCTATGGCTCTTCGACAATTCGCCGCCACGCTTCTGTGCGGCTCGCTCCTTCTGGCTTCTTCGGCTTCTTCCCTTTTTACGGAGCCCGTTCTTGCGGCATCCGCAGCCGGCAGTTCCGGCCTTGGATGGGACGATATCGCCTCCAAGAATGAAGCGGAAAACCCTTTGACTTCGGCTCAGCTTGAGACCATCCGTCAGGCTGTCCGCAGCGCAAATACGAGAACATTGAAGCAGCTCCTGCAAAAGGGACTGTCACCCAACTTCCGCATGGAAAACGGTGACACGGGCTTTACTTATGCCGTTCGAGCGGAGAACTACGACGTCGCCGAAGCGCTTTTAAAGAGCGGCAGACTCAATGTCAACGACCTCAATAAGTTCGGCGAAACCCCGCTGATGCTCGCTGTTTTCAAGGGGCAGGACGAGCTCTTTGATGAGCTTATCGCTGCCGGAGCCGATCCTCAGCGCGGCGGCAACTGGACGCCGCTGCACTATGCCGCTACGGAAGGCCGCACGGAATTCATTGAACGGCTGCTGAAGGCGGGAGCTTCTGCGAATATCCAGACGTCGTCGGGGGTAACGCCGCTGATCATGGCGGCAAGAAAACCCTCCCGGGCTGCCGTCACGATGCTTTTGAAGGCGGGCGCCTATCGTGACTACTGTACGGATACCGGTCAGTCGCCGGCAGACTTTGCCCGCCGCGCAGGCGATAAAGAACTCGCCGAGTATCTGGCCATTCCGAAATGTGCCGTGAAGGGCCGCATCGCACAGGGAGCGGCCAAGTGACCCTTCACGCCGGCATCTGGACTGCTCCGGCGCCGACTGCGCTCGAGCTGCTTGCGCCTGCTCGCGACGCCGATGCCGGCATAGCCGCCATCGATCACGGCGCCGATGCGGTTTATATCGGCGGTCCGGCTTTTGGCGCTCGGGCAGCGGCAGGCAATTCACTCGACGATATTGCCCGACTGACCGCTTATGCCCACCGCTTCAACGCTCGGGTATTTCTTGCGCTCAACACGCTCTTTACGAATGAGGAGCTCCCGCTTGCGCGCAAACTAGCCTTCGAGCTCGCCGATGCCGGCGCTGACGTTCTCATTCTTCAAGACATGGGACTGCTCGAAGGCCCGCTTCCCGACATTGAACTGCATGCCTCAACGCAGTGTGACATTCGAACGCCCGAAAAAGCAGCGTTTCTTGAATCCGTCGGGTTCTCTCAGCTCGTGCTCGCGCGCGAACTTTCGCTCCCGGAAATTGCCGCCGTCCGCGCCAAGCTTCAGCACGCCCGCATTGAATTCTTCGTGCATGGGGCTCTCTGCGTGAGCTATTCGGGTCAATGCTGGATGAGTCAGGCGCTTACCGGGCGGTCGGCCAACCGCGGCGAATGCTCTCAGCTCTGCCGTCTGCCCTACGATGTTTATACCGAAGCCGGCACCGAGCTCGCCAAATCCAAGCACGTGCTCTCGCTCAAGGACAACGATCAGAGTGCGAATCTGGAAGCTTTGATCGATGCGGGCGTTTCCTCCTTCAAAATCGAAGGACGGCTTAAAGGTGCGGCTTACGTGAAAAACGTCACGGCGTTCTACCGCCGCAAGCTCGACGAAATCATTGCCCGCCGCCCGGAACTCTCCCGCACGTCGCAGGGCGACTCCGTCTTCACGTTTGAGCCCGCCCCCGAGAAAGTTTTCAACCGCGGGCAGACGGACTATTTCGTGCACGGCCGCCAATACGACCAGCCTTACGAGCTCGCCGAACTTGAAAGTCCTAAGCATGCGGGCGAACCCGCTGCAGTGGTCGAAGAGGTGCTGCCCGGGTGCATCATCGTCAAAAGCCTCCCAGGCGTCACCTTCGCCAACGGCGACGGTCTCACGTACCTGGCCGACGATGAAGAAATTCGAGGCATTGCGGTCAATCGTGCGGAACCCGTCCTCAATAAGGCCGGCAAGCCCATCCCCCATCTGTGGATGCTCCATACGCTCGAACGGCGCCGCATGGACGGCCTGCGTCCGGGCTTAGTATTGAAACGCAATCGAGATCATGCTTTTCTGCGCATGATGGAAGGCAAAACGGCCGAACGCAAAATCCCCATTGATCTCATCTTTACGACGCACGAAGACGGCCTGGATCTGGTCGCCTCGGACGGCGTCCGATGCGCCGCTGCAAGTGTTGCACTCGACCTGCAGACGCCCTCGGATTTGGTCAAAAACCGCGCCAATCTGCGCGCGCAGCTCTCACGTTTGGGCGATACGCCCTTTGCGGCCGCCAACATATTCATTCCAGAAGATCTGGATGTGTTTGTGCCGGCAAGCGTTGCCAATCAGCTGCGTCGCGCCGCTGCAGACGACCTGCTAGCGCTTCGGGAAGCGGAACGCGAAAAACCCCGCCGAGCTCCCTGGGATGATGCTTCGCCTTACCCCGAACGTATTCTGGGCTTCAAAGCCAATACTGCCAACGATCGGGCTGCAGCCTTTTATGCTGTTCACGGCGCTCGGGTAACCATGCCGGCCTTTGAAATCAAACCGGCGCCCAAAGCCGACCTGATGACCTGCCGGCACTGCGTGCGCGCTTCCCTGAAGCTTTGTCCCAAAATGCTCAAGGCGTTCCCCGAAATCCTTCAGACCACGGCCCGAGCGCTGCTTCGGCCTGAACCGCTCGTTCTGGTCAACTCGGCCGGCGAACGCTTTAAGGCGTATTTCCACTGCAAGGCCAATCCCTGCGAAATGACCATCACGCCCGAAGGCGACTTCGTTCGCGCCCGTGCGCCCCGAACGATGATAAAGACCGCTCCCCCCGCCGAAGCGGCCTGCCGCAGCGCATACACACATCCAGACGAACGCCGCAGCAGCTATGAGAAAAGGATCTCCATCAAGCGAAGCTTGCCTGAAAAGCGTTTTACCCGCGACAATCAGTCGTCAAGACGTTCAGGCGCTTTCGCCAAGTTTGACAACAAACACCGCAAGAGCGGACGCACGCGCGGACGATGATCGCTCTGACTTCTCCGTTTGCCCGCCGAAATCATCGCTCCCAAGCGCTTTATTTTCCTGCCTTGAGACTCTGAGACATGCAGTTTGAAGAAGAAACGCTCGAAATTCTCGAACCCAATGCAGCCATGTCGCCCATTCTCAAGGCGCTGGATGCCGCCCTTGCCGCGCATACCGGTCCGGATCCGCAGCCCCCGCGGGAATGTGCTTGGGAAGAGATCCCGTTTGCTGAAGTTGCGCGCACGGCCGCGGCATTTCCGCTGCTTTTTGAAGGCTGGGCCGAAGGCGCTATTCCCGCAACCGAATATTCCGCGGGCGATCTGCTGCATGAATTGTCCTCGGACCTTGACATCATGAGCGCCGAGGATCTGCACGAGCGGTTCTTGCTTTTGGTGGAAGGATCTCGCGCAAGCGCAGATTTCCGCCGCATCATGGCTGCATCGTCAGTGAAGCACCTCGTGCGCAACGAAGCCGGTCTCGGCTGGAGCGGCTTTGAAGTGGTGCCTAAAAATACTGAACTCCTCGAGCGCATGCGCCGCAAGCGGATGGCGGCTGACCATTTCCGCGGCAAACTCGACTGGACGGCGCTTCGCGGCTGGGATCTGGCGCTCGGTGCAGCGCTGATCACCAAAGCTCAGGCTGCGGATATGCTCACCGACGAAGAAGCGCTTGACTATTTCCGCCGAATCGCCGGAGAGCTGCTTTTACGCATGACTTCCCGACAAGCGCTCGCCCGCGCAATGCTGCTCGGCACCTTCTGGACAACGCTCGAAGTGGGCGAACAGCAGGCTGCCGAAGGACTCCGGCAGGCCGAGCAGGCGCTCGACTCGCTGCACTCTCCCGAAGGCGTTTGGGGGAGAACGCCGTGGGTGCAGCAAAAAACGTATGCCGATCCGCCGACAGTTTACGTATAAGGCGCACAATCCCTATCGCCTTTTTGGTCCTGTAATCGCGTAAAGACACATTCAAACTTTGAGGCGTCCCCAGACTCCTCATTAAGAGATACCTACAACGGATTAGACTGTGCGGGTTCATCACAAATCTAAAGCGTCCAAGGCTTGCCCTCGCGAAGCACTTGAGCCGCACCCGCCACCATGGAATCCGTTCTCACCTCCCCCACGTCGATCGCGCACATCGTCTTGGTGTACGCGCTCGTCATCTCCGTCGGGCTTGCACTCGGGAGAATAAAAGTCTTCGGCGTCTCTCTGGGCGTCACATTTGTGCTTTTTGTCGGACTTGCCGCCGGACACTTCGGCATGGCGATCGAACCGCACGTTTTAACCTTCCTGCGCGACTTCGGTCTGATACTTTTCATTTTCTTCATCGGCCTGCAGGTCGGCCCTTCGTTTTTTTCGAGTTTTAAGTCGGGCGGCATCATCCTCAATGGGCTTGCTGCCGGTGCCATTGTGCTCTCCATCTTGGTGACGATTTTGCTCTGGGCACTCACAGCGGGCCTGATTGACCTGCCGACGATGCTCGGCGTGCATTTTGGCGCCGTCACCAACACCCCTGGCTTGGGTGCCACGCAGGAGGCGCTCGCCGTTATGGGCTGGGAAGGAGCGGACATTGCGGTGGCTTATGCCTGCGCTTATCCGCTCGGCGTCGTCGGCATCATTGTTTCGGCCATCATTATCCGCATCATCTTCCGCGTGAATCTCGCCGAAGAAGACAAAGCCTGGGAAGCCGACGAGGCGGACAAAAATGAAGCCCCAGCTCCTTTTATGTTGAAGTCGTCAACGACTTTCTCCACGGCCAGACGATTCAGTCGATTCGTCAGTTCATCAACCGTCCGTTTGTCTGCGCCCGCATTCAGTCTCCCGGCGGTCCAATCCGCAGTCCCGGCCCCGATACGGAAGTCTTTAAGGGCGACGTCCTCCGCATTGTCTCGGAGAGCGAACACAAGGCCGGCATCGTCGCTTTCTTCGGCAAAGAGGCGCTCGGCGTTGACCTGCAGATTCAGCACTCGCCGATCCACTCCGAAACCGTGCTCGTCACCGACCCCAAGGTGAACGGCCTCAAGATCAGCGATCTGCACCTGTCGCACTACGACGGCCTCAACATTACGCGCCTTTTCCGCGCCGGCATGGAACTCTTTCCCTACCGCAGCATCCATCTGCAGCTCGGCGACCGCCTGCGCGTTGTGGGGCCGGAGCGCGCCATCATGCGCTTTACGGCTCGCGTCGGCAACCAGTCGCACAAACTCGACCATCCGAACATCATCTCGATCTTCGTGGGCATCGCACTGGGCATTCTTGCCGGCGTCCTGCCGATTGCCATCCCCGGCATTCCGGTGCCGGTGAAGCTCGGCTTGGCGGGCGGTCCGCTGATCGTGGCCATTCTGCTAGGCCGTTACGGACCGAATCTGCGGCTCGCCACCTACACCACCAATTCGGCGAGCCTGATGCTTCGCGAACTCGGCATTGCATTCTTTCTGGCAAGCGTGGGGCTTGCCGCCGGCGACGGCTTCCTGCAGGCGTTTGCCTCCGGCGAGGGATTTGCCTACATGGCGCTTGGCCTCTGCATCACAATGCTTCCGCTGCTGGTCGTAGGCTATGTTGCACGCAAGTTCTTCTCGCTCAATTACCTCTCGATCGTCGGCATGATGGCCGGCACTACCACTGATCCTCCCGCACTCGCCTACGCGGCAACCCTTTCAGAAAAGAACAGCTCCGCTGTGGCGTACTCAACGGTCTATCCGCTCGCGATGTTCCTGCGCATTCTGACCGGTCAGGCACTGCTTCTGATCTTCTGGGCTGAGCTCTAAGAATTCCTATAAATCCCTCCCAAAACAAAACGGCGCTCCCTCAGAGCGCCGTTTTTTTGACTTGACCGCAGCGATGAGCTTCCCGAAGATGCTCAATCGCCGCAGAGCCGGATTTAAGGCTTCACTTCCGTTTTTTTCTGGTCAGCCGCCGCCTTGGCACGCGCCTCAAGCATCACCAGCGTTTCACGCGCCTGCATATATTCTCCGCTGTCGGGCGGAATTCGCGGGAGCATCGCACGAACCACGTCAACGGCCCATGCCCAATCCTCGGCAGCAATAGCCGCCATCACCGCGAGACGTTCTGCGCGCGGATCATCTGCCATCAGTCCGTACGCTTCCTTAACCACGCGGTTGGCGTCGGCATACCAATCGGACTCCTGAGCTGTGAGCACTGCAGCGCCGTATTCGAGCATCACGTCACGGTCACGAGCAATCTTCGGTTCGACTTCTCTGGCCGTGCGAAGCGCACGTGCCGCAGCACGGAAGTCGCCCGCCTCAATTTTCTTGTGTGCGAAGAGCACCCAGGCACGGCCGTCTTTGGGCGCAGTCTTCAGATACGCTTCGATGGACTCTGCTGAGGCGTTGCCCTCCATCACCTTTTGGGCATTCGTTAATTCGAGCATCTCGGGAGACCCGAGAAACGCGTAGGAGCCCCCCGCAACGACGGTGATGAGCACAGCTACCGAAACGGCCAGCTGCACGCGGGAAAGCCGCGTCGAGGGCTTGGCATTCGCTGAGGACGACGGCGCTCCGGTCGGATCCGCAGCGGGCTTTTGCTCCTCAATCACGCGGCGGCGCAGGTCTGTTAAAAGCGACTCGTACTCAGCCTCTGAGATGCGCCCGAGTGAGCGGTCAGCATCAAGCTTGGCTTTTTCTGCCTGCAGCGCTTTGGTGGCCAAAGCGGTCGCTTCGCGATCAAGCGCTTCGCCGTTCACATCGTTCTTAGCGCGCAGAACCGTTGGGAGCACCGCAACGATGGCGGCAAGCAGCATCAAAGCGCAGATAACGTAGAGAAGCCAGGTGGAGGTCATGGTGTTGGCGGAAAGATCAGTGGAAACGCTACTGTAGCGAAAAAAAGCGGCACCGGTGCGGTGCCGCTTTTCTTTCTCTAAGTGAGAGCGTCGTTTTCAATCGACACTCTCACTTGACTCAGCCTTCAAAGGCCTTATTACTTGCCGGCTTTGGCGGAAGCCTTGGCAGCGATGGCCTTGCGGAGCAGAGCGGTCGCATCAGAAGCGGCCTTGGCACTCTTGGCGAGGCTGCGCTGAGCTTCTTCGGGATTGTGGAAGTACGCACCGTTGACGGCCGTCCAGTATTCCCAATTGATGTGAGCTGAAGAGTGGAGCTTACGAGCTTCATCCAGCGTCTTTTCATCAACGCCCGAGGCAATCGCGAGTTCAAAGGCATTGAACATGTCGTTCATGCGGGCTTCAGCTTCGCGAACCTTGCCGTCATAGTGACCCTTCATGGCATCGATCGCCTTGTTCATCTGTTCGGCGGTCTTGTCCTTGTGGCAGGTCAAGCAGGTTTCCTGCATGTAGTGGCGCGGCGAGGTAGCCCAGTGAACCGTGTACATCTTGCCGGTCTTTTCGTCCTTGACCTTAGGCATATGGCAGGTAGCGCAGGTAGCGCCGGCCTTGTCGTGCGTAGAGCCGAAGTACGTTTCAGTGTCCGGATGCTGCATCTTCACGAGCGCTGCGCCCGTAAGGTTGTGCTTGAAGTCACGGAAACCGATCTTGTCGTAGTACTGCTCGATCTCGTCGGCATTGACAAACGGGAAGTGGTTGGTCAGGCGGCTGTCGAAGCCGATCTTGGCGCCCGTCTTGGCATCAAAGCCCGGGTTGCAGATGTATTCGACGTGGCACTGAGCGCACATGAGGTTGGAGTCCGCCTTGTCCATATAGGCGACCTTGCGGGTGAAGCCGCGAACGCCCACATCCTTCACATCGAGCTTCGTCGGATGTGCAGCAACATCGCGGTAGACGTTCGGCACGGACTTGTCGTCACGCATCACGGCATCGATCAGCGCATCGCGGACAACACGCGGCTGAGCAGTATGCGGATCATGGCAGAAGTTGCAGTTGATGGCGTGATTGACCTTGCGGACCACATCAACCGGATTCGAAGAACGGCTGAACTGAGCGCCTTCCACCTTGTCGCCAAGGTAGGCCCAGTCCATCATGACGTCGGTGGACTTGCACGACCAGCAGACGGCATTGGCAGCGGCCGCGGTGCCGGGCTTGTGGACCTTCTGCGCGTTGTTGTCCGGATAGTTGTCCTTCAGAACATCCCAAACCTTGTAGGACTTGCCGCCGTCGAGCGTGGCATAGAGCCAGCCGTCCTTGGGTTCGAAGCGGCCGCCGAATGCACGGTCAACGATGAACTGGTCGATGGCCATCCAAACATGGGCGCGCGGCAGATCATGTTCTACCGTGAAGCCATGGGCGCCGAGCGCGCGGTCAAAGAACGGATCGGGAGCCGGGCCATTAGGCGCCTTCTTCGACTGACGAGCAGCACGGCCGTCATCCTTATAGAGGGACTTGTACTGCGCCTGATGGCAGCCGCCGCAGGTAGCCGGATCCATGTTGACCGTCGGACGATCCGTCACCTTCTTCAAGTGCTGATCAACGCCCGAGTGGCAGGACGTGCAGGCAATGTCCTTGTGCGCGGCGCCGGCGTGCGCCTTGGTGATATTGGAGTGGCAGGTCGTGCAGGTCGACAGATCAGCGGCCTGAGCGGAAACGCATGCGCCCAGCGAAAAGAGCGCGGCGGCAACAGCCGTCAACATAGGCTTCGTGTTCATAAGAGGTCTCCTTCCAGAGCATTTGAATGCTCTGCCGCCGCAGCCCTTCAACGGGTGTCTGATGGGCTTCCATCTCGGCGGAATTTTTTTATTCCGTGTGAAATTGTATTTTTCCTTACAGCATCCTTAAAGATCTCTGATGGGAGAGGTCTAGTTCTATTTGAGAACCTCTCTCAACTCTGTTATTACCTACTGCAACAACCATTTAAAGGCGATAGCTGAGTTCTATTTACCAATTACTAGGTATGTAAGGGGTTTTCTCAGGGGTTAACCCGACTCCCCCTGTCGACGGAGTACAATCGAACGGCCGCCGAATGCAAACACATTCGACGGCCGCAAATCATGAAAGTTGTGAAGCAAATATTACGAAATGCTTCCACCCAACTAATTCACTTCTTCATCCTTCTTGCGAGGCCAGCAGACGATGCCGCGGGTGGCCGGCAGCACAGACGGATCAAACTCGGGGTTCTCCACCCCCTCTGAGCGCTGCTTGAAATAGTCCTTCATTGCCGCAAACGCATAGCGGCCAAGGAGAGCGATGGCTGCGAGGTTGAGCATCGCCATCAAGGCCATAAAGAGATCGGCCAGATTCCAAACAATATTGAGACTCGCGACGCTGCCGAAATACACCATCACCAGCACGCAGCCGCGGAAAATCCAGCTGGCTATCGGCCGACGGCTGATGAAGTCCATGTTCACCTCGCCGTAAAAGTAGTTGCCGATGATCGAACTGAAAGCAAAGAAGAGAACGATCACCGTCATAAAGGTGTTGGTCCAAGCACCGAGCTGCCCCGTAAGTACATGCTGGGTGAGTTCGATCCCAGTGAGCTGAGCGCCGTGCCAATCCGGCGAGAGGAGAACAATCATGGCCGAGGCCGTGCAGACGAACATGGTGTCGACAAAGACGCCCAAGGCCTGCACCAAACCCTGTTTGACGGGGTGGGACGCATCCGCCGTCGCCGCAGCATTAGGCACGGAACCCATACCGGCTTCGTTGGAAAAGAGACCGCGCTTAATACCCGTCATGAGCGCCATGCCGAAGGCCGCCCCGGTTACTGCGTCCACACCGAAAGCACTCTTGACAATCAAGAGCAGAACTTCCGGAACGAGCGTGATATTCATCACGGTGACCACCGCAGCAAGGAGCAGGTAAGCCCCTGCCATCAGCGGCACCATCCATCCCACCACTCGTGCGATGCGGTTCAAGCCGCCGAAAATCACCAGACCCGTCAGAACTGCGATGCCTAACCCCGCCCAAGCCGGATCCACATCGAAAGATGCCTTGAGCGAAAGCGCCATCGTGTTGGCCTGCACTGAATTAAAAATGAGGCCGTAAGTGACGGATATCAGCACGGCAAAGAGCCAGGCGCCCCACCGAGAGCCCAGGGCATTCCCGATGTAGTAAGCCGGACCGCCCACGAAGCCGCCGCCGCGGCGCGGAACTTTGTAGATCTGAGCAAGAGTCGACTCCACAAACCCCGTTGCCGCGCCTAAGAGCGCTATGACCCACATCCAGAAGACGGCACCCGGACCGCCGACCACAACAGCAATGGCAATGCCCGCAATATTGCCCACGCCGACACGCGACGCCGTGGAAACGCAGAAGGCCTGAAAGGTAGAGATATGCCCTTTCTTTGTCTTGGCTGTTGCGCCCTCCGCAACAAGACGCACCATCTCACGCAGATGGCGGATCTGCACAAAACCTGTGCGGAAAGAAAACCAAAGTCCCAATCCCACCAGCATGACGATCAGGACGTATGACCAGAGGACATTATTGACGGCAGAGACGAGCGTGTTGAGAAGTTCCACGGCGAGGATGTTCCTTATCGAATCATTTTTGTTGTTTTCAGCACCGTATCGGGCGCCTCGAACGGAATCGGTCATATTAACAAAACGACCCGGCCGCCGTCCGTCTTTGACCTTTTCCTTATGGCTTTTGATCCTGCCTATTTCCGATCCTCATCTTATCTGAGAGCC
>ENA-UOJO01003875-UOJO01003875.1-human-gut-metagenome-genome-assembly--contig:-P57-NODE-3875-length-13531-cov-4.779089_pt1 | contig 13531 bp, 8 predicted proteins | sample MGYA00242351_ERZ723898 | MGnify/ENA metagenome assembly ERZ723898 | reverse complement strand
GGACAAAGAACAACAAATTGATATTTTTATCTGTCCACTTCGAAAACAACGCATTGACAAGGCACAAACCTCCGGCGGTCATCAAGGTAAACGGAATCTGAGAAAGTCCCTCTACCGGATGAGAAAACCAGTTCATGACAAAACCAACGAGGAGAAACGCCAAACCAATGATGCATTTTTTTCCATTGCCAAGCCAGTTGTTTACAAGTGTCCATAATTCTTTAAGTTGTTTCATTTCTTTTATCCTTCCTTTTTCCAATCATATTTTACACAAGCTGCACACACAATTCTATAAACCTGCGCAGTCTAACAGTTCTCTCACGTGCCTAACGCCAATAAGTTTAATTTTTTGGGTATCAAGATTACCTGCTTTTTCAATAGAGACACGGTTACTTTCCGGCAGTACACACACCGTGTAACCCGTTTTGATTGCCTCTGTTACACGACGCTCCGCCTGTGATACCGCACGCACCTCACCAACCAGTCCGACCTCACCAAACAAAAGCATGCCGCCAGGGAGACTCCGGTTATGATAACTCGACAAAAGTGCCGCCACAAGTGCAAGGTCTAACGCCGGTTCAACAACTCTCATGCCGCCGGCTACATTTACATAGGCATCGCAGTCTGCCATCCGCACGCCCATTCGCTTTTCCAGTACCGCCATCAAAAGATTCACACGGTTATAATCTGTCCCTACCGCCGTACGCCTTGGCATCGGGAAACTGGTCTGGCAGACGAGAGCCTGAACCTCCAAAAGAAATGGCCGGCTGCCTTCCATCGTACAGGCAACCACAGAACCAGCTTCATTTGGGAGACGTCCCTGCATCAGATATTCCGAAGGATTTGGCACCTCCACTAAGCCCTGATTCTGCATTTCAAAAACACCGACTTCGTTTGTCGAACCAAAACGGTTTTTGACACCCCGGAGCATCCGGTACATCGCCGTTTTATCACCCTCGAAATAAAGCACCGTATCCACCATATGCTCTAACATTCTCGGACCAGCCACATTTCCTTCTTTCGTCACATGACCGACAATAAAAATCGTAATATTTTGACTTTTTGCCAGCTGCAAAAGTATCGAAGTAATTTCGCGCACCTGGCTTACACTGCCGGGTGCCGCATCCACACTTTCCTCAAAAACGGTTTGAATCGAATCTACAATCAACACCTCCGGCTTCACCTCATCCACCGCCTGTAAAATGGTACCGATACATGTCTCTGAAAACAAATACAAATCATCCGTAAATTTGCCAATCCGCTCGGCACGGAGTTTAATCTGTCTTGCCGATTCCTCACCGGAGACATAAAGCACTTTCGTACCTTCAGCGGACACCAGACGGCACATCTGCAAAAGCAGAGTGGATTTTCCGATTCCCGGATCACCACCTACCAAAATCAAAGAGCCGGGTACGATACCACCGCCTAAAACCCGGTCCAATTCTTTCATACCGGTCGGTCGTCTGCACTCTTTCTGCGTCTCAATCTCATTCATTTTAGCAGGCTTTGCTGCCATCGGCACAGAGCGGCATCCGCCACTTAAAGAAGTCCTTCCCCGCTTGCCATTAGCAGGTGCTTCCACCATCGTATTCCACTCATGGCATGCCGGGCACTGTCCAACCCACTTTGAGGACTCACAACCACATTCCTTACAAAAAAATACTGTCTTTTCTTTCGCCATAGTCACCTTTCCCACGATATAATGTGCAGAAGCACCGGCAAATTCTTGCCGGTGCCCAAAAATCACTTCATTTCCTTTTCCGAGGTATCCATACTTATCAGCACTTTACAATCTTAACACTGGATTTCGCGCCTTCGTTCAAAGATAAACTCGCATTGAGTTTGCCTCCGACATTTGTCGGGATTCTTCCTGCCGACACACCATCAACAACCAATTTATACTCGGTGGATGGTTCCATCTCAAGCGTGAAACTGATATCGCTTGGTGCTTCTACTTCAAACTCAACCACATCCGGATTACCCTTAAACTTTGTTACAGTAGAACCCGGTACCGATTCATACACTAACGTACCATTCTTCTCCAATTTGGTAATTTCCTTAAAGGTCTTGATTTTGTAGGTTGCACCCTCGAATGCAAAATCCGATTTTTTCGTCTTCGTATCCAGCAAATAATTGCCAAAACTTAACGTCCCATCCGCATCTTTGCGAATCAATTCTTCTACTACGCCCATCTTGTGATTCCTCCTTCGTTCACTCGTTGACGCCTTTTCATTGCAGCATCTTTTTTATACTTCAAGTATACAATATTTCGACTTATTTTGCCATTACTTTTTTGTGATTTTTTCTTCACTTTTTCTCATCCGCAAAAGTCTTCTTTTTTACTACAATTTTCTTCTTCGTTCCTTCACAAGAAAGCGAAACATCCACCGTATCTCCGATAGAAATATCTCCCATAAGCACAGCCTCTGCCAAAACGTCCTCAAGTTCGGTCTGCAAAGCACGGCGGATTGGTCTTGCGCCGTAATCTTTATCAAAGCCTTTATCGGAAATAAAATCAACCACATCGTCTGCTATGCAAAGTTCCATATCCATCTGGTTTTTCACTCGTTTTGCAAACTGCTTTAACATAATCTTTGTAATATCTTTTATATTTTCCTTATTAAGGGCATGGAAAACAATCATTTCATCCACACGGTTAATGAACTCCGGCTTGAAGATATGTTTCACTTCTTCCATCACGCCTTCCTTCATCTTCTTGTATTCCTCCTCGCTCGTCTTCACCTGTCCAAAACCAAGTGTTTTTGGAGAAATAATCCGGTTTGCGCCGGCATTTGATGTCATAATGATAATCGTATTTTTAAAATCCACCTTTTTGCCGTGGGCGTCCGTAATGTGACCATCCTCTAACACCTGCAAAAGCATATTAAAGACATCCGGATGTGCCTTTTCAATTTCGTCAAACAAAAGAACCGAATACGGCTTTCTGCGAACCTTTTCGCTGAGTTGTCCGCCCTCTTCATAACCAACATATCCCGGAGGTGAACCAATCATTTTCGACACGCTCTGTTTCTCCATGTACTCCGACATGTCAACGCGAATCATATCTTTTTCCGAACCAAATACAGCTTCTGCCAAAGCCTTGCTAAGTTCTGTTTTTCCGACACCTGTAGGTCCTAAGAATAAAAATGAACCAATCGGACGTTTCGGGTCTTTTAAGCCCACGCGCCCCCTGCGAATTGCACGAGCCACAGCCTTAACAGCATCATTTTGTCCAACGACACGCTCATGCAAAATGGCATCCAGTTTTTTGAGTCTCTCTTTTTCCGCTTCCTCCATCTGCTCTACCGGAATGTGTGTCCACTTGGCAACCACCTGGGCAATGTGAGATGGCAGAATTTTATCTTTTTTCTGTCGCTGTTCCTGTTTTAATTCTTCTTCTTTTTCTATTTTCTTTTCTAACTTCTTTTCCGCAGCAAGCAGCTCTCTCACGCGCTCTAAGTCACCGGCAATCAAGGCCTGCTCTTTCTGCTCATACAAATCTTCCCGCTCTTTTTCATATTCCTGCGTGCGGTCAGACTGTGCATAAACAGTCTGCAAATGGAATTTGGCAGATGCCTCATCAATCAAATCAATCGCCTTATCCGGCAAATAACGGTCATTCAGATAGCGCTCCGACAACTGGACTGCTGCCTCAATGGCTGCATCTGTAATTTCCACTTTGTGAAATTCCTCATAGCGGCTTCTAAGCCCCTTTAACATGCTAATCGTCTGAACAGCGGATGGTTCTTCAATGACAACCGGCTGGAAACGGCGTTCTAAGGCAGCATCTTTTTCAATATGCTTACGGTACTCTTCTCTCGTTGTCGCACCTATCACCTGAATCTCACCACGCGCCATCGCCGGTTTCAGAATATTTGATGCATCAATTGCTCCTTCTGCGCCGCCGGCACCAATAACGGTATGCAGTTCGTCAATAAAAAGTAAAATATTTCCTGCCGCTTTCGTCTCGCGAAGGGCACGTTTAATCCGCTCCTCAAATTCGCCACGGTATTTCGAACCGGCAACCATGCCGGACAAATCCAATGTAAGAATTCTTTTTTGTTCCAATGTATCCGGCACCGCACCATCCACAATACGGGATGCCAGTCCTTCCACAATTGCCGTCTTACCAACGCCCGGCTCACCAATCAAGCACGGATTATTTTTCATGCGCCGGCTGAGAATTCCAATCACACTCTCAATATCATCGTCACGATTTAATACCGGATCCAGTTTTCCGTCCTTTGCATACTGCGTCAAATCTCTGGCATACTGGTCTAATGTCGGAGTACCCGAATTTTTCTTGTTGCGGGAACGGCTGGCAATCAGTTCATTTTTTGCCTGTACCATATCACCGCCGGTCGTGAGAATAATGTCTGTATAAAGCTTCTGAATCGGCGCACCTGACGCCAGCAAAATCTTATACGCCACACATGACGTGTCTTTTAAAATTGCTAACAGCATATGCTCCGGTCCAGTCTCTTTTAACTGCATTTTCCCGGCTTCCTCTGCTGCTGCCAGTAAAAGTTCCTCCAGTTTCGGCGAAGTCTCGCCCCGCAAAGGCTCCATTTCGACAACATCCGACATGCCGCAGTATTCACGAACTTCTATATCTAACCGCTCTTTATCCATGCCATTTTCTTTTAAAACTTTGTCTGACACACCGGGTGCCGCACTAAGACCGAACAAAAGATGTTCGCTTCCGACAATCCTCTGTCCCATACGAATGGCAAATTTAGCAGCTTTATTCAACGCTTTTTCTGCTTCCGTAGTAAACTGTCTACTCATAATGATTCTCCATTTCGATATCCTTCATATTGGTTATAAATTTCGTCCACTAACTTGTGTACATCTTCACGCGATACATTTTTACAAATCGCCTGTGCTAAAATCAAATCCATTGTCTGCGCCAGTTCCATGCGCGCTTTAATTTCATCCACATCAACCGCCACAATTGCACCGTGACGCCTGTCAAGCTGCAGATATCCTTCTTGTCTGAGCATCGCATATGCCTTATTTACCGTGTGCATATTAATCCCAACCGTCTCAGCCATATCACGGACGGAGGGAAGATTTTCCCCTTCTCTTAACTCTGCCTTAACAATCGCATAAACAATCTGATTTCTAAGCTGGAGATACAATGCTTCATCACTGTTAAAATCAATGGATATATACATTTTTTATTTCCTCCTTTGTTCTATCCGCAGTATAACAGATAGCCTCTTAAAAATCAAGTTCCTTCCCCTTTTTATCCCGGCGCTTCATCGCCATCTTAAGCATGGCAATCAAAAGGCTCAATACCGTAACAATCAAAACAATAATCACTGCCATAAGAACTGTCGTAGAAATCGGAAATGAGCCGCCCTCTCCTGCCGTTTCGCCCTTATTCACACGTTCTACCATCGTTCCGGTATATTTCTGAATCGTCTGCTCCGTGCGGTCATACTGGTAAAGTGCCGCATCCCCGCCTTTTGGCTTCAGATACAAAAGCAGATAATTGTTATCCAAATCATGTTCCATCGTAAAAGCCGGCACCGTAACACCGGAAAGCACAACGGACGATTGAATATATCCTTCCGGCACCCGCTCTAAATCATCGGGATTTGCAACCTCAAATTCATAAGAATTTTTGATAATCTTTTTATCCCCTTTCTGCTCGACCACAAATCCAACGGACTGCGTTGTATCTGCCTCATCTTCTCGGCTCTCGGTCTCTTCCTTTGTTTCTTTCGTAACCATCACTTTATATTCTCTCACACTGCCATCTTCCGCCGTCACAACAAACGATACATCATTATTTCCCTCAGAAAGATTCTCGCCGCCACGCACCGAAACTCTCGCTTTCTCATCCTGAAGCGCATACGAATAATACAAAGAATCCGAATTAGCATCTACTGTCGCCTCATAAGCCGTAACTTCCGGCGAAAACTCCGGCGTCATCGAAACAGCGTCAAGTTTCAGCGTTTTCAGACGATTTTCTTTGGATTTTACCGGCGGTGCCGTCACTACCGGAACATTTGTTGCCTTCGGTGTAGTTTGTACCTCAGTATTTCCCATCTTTTTCTTCTTTTTCACAACCGAAACCGCCACCTGGTTACTCCACATGGAAAATTTTTCGCCGCTTGCATTTGTCACCGATATATCTCCGTCTGCCCGGATTATCGTGGTTCCTTTTTTCTTTGCCTTGAATTGCAGGGAAAAGGTCTTTTTCGGCACTTCGGCCGTATTTCCCGTAGAGGCAATTTCCAGCATGCCATTTCCGCCGTTTACCTTTTTGCCACCGGAAAGAAAAGTTAAAATCGAATCATCATAGGAAAGACGGAACGAAACATCCGCAAAGGACTCGGCAGACGCCACCTGACATACTACCGTCACCTGACTTCCCTTGCTTACCGTCTCTGACAGTGCCGATAACTGCAGCGAACCGCTCGCCGCCTTTGCCGTAACCGGCAGACAAAATGCCATCATAAGTATCAAAATAATTCCTGCTGTCATTCTTTTTTTCATCGTATCGTCCCTTCCCTTTCTTGTCCTTTTTATTTGGGCATTGGGCTGTTTGCCGCCGGCATATTTTCATAAACCGGAATTGAAAATACCAATGGAGATTTGTCCATCATACCGGCATATGCCCTTTTCGTCTTAATCGATTCTTCATACGCCGCTTCCACATTTGTCATGTACTGAGGGGATTAGCGTTTATAACTTGTCACGTTAATTTTTTCTAGATACGACGTATTTTGCCCCTTGGCAATATAGCCGGAACTTATGTACTGCGCGCCGCCGACAATCGAACGGTATGGGTCGGTCCAAGGTCTTAAATAGGTACCCGCCTTTTTATCACTCGCCCACTTCAGTCCGTTTAACACCGGTGTACTGCTGCTAGTCGCACCAATATTATAAAAATTATAAATTCCCGGATAGGAAGATACCGTACCGGTAACTGCCGTACTCGTTGTTGTCGCACTTGTCACGACTTCCTGTTTGACACGGCTAGCCAGATGATAAGGACTTGCCTTGCTAATCTTCGCTGCCTCCATGAATGCAGTCACATAATACATCGTTTTCGCCGCACCGGTGTTGACATCCGTATAGGAAAACTTCTTGTTGTAAAATGGTGTGTTGGACAAAATTGTATTGACACCGGATTTTGTCTGGTACTGCGACTGATATTCCAGTAACTCAAACATGTAAATACTTCGATCATTTAAATAGTTTCTGGGATCCATAAAATATGCCACCGCAGCTTTCGATGCAGCAACCCATGTGCTTCCGTCAAATACCTTCCACTTGCCGGTAGATGCATCGTATGCATCTTTTTCGGTTGACTTCCATGCCTTTGCTCTCGCATTGGAAATCAGGTTCACACCCGTTTTCGATTCCTCCGTTACAGCCGTATTCCAGTCAAGACCGGTTTTATAGGCTTTAAACTGCCAATACGGATATGCCGAATGAAGTGCACGCAAACTCTGTTTATACGATTCCGGAAATCCTTCATTTTTCATTGCCTGCTCAAACTGCGCATCGCTCATGGCAACTACCGCAACTTTTTTCGTCACCGGTTTCTTTGCAAGTTTTACATATTTCGCATTGGAATATCCGGTATAAGTCTTTCCCTTGTAGTTAAAACGCAGTTTATACCATCTGGTACTCTTTACTGCCACATCACTTACAATCGTAACTGCCGCTTTCTTGGCAATGGATACTTTTTTCCCGCCTACCTTTTTATATGCTGAACCGGTTCCTTTCTTTTTACGGATATTCGCCGCCTTTTTCACATTGAAAATCTGTGCATATATGCCTTTTCCCGCTGTCAGTTTCACATATTTATTCTGCAGATATGCCTTCTTTTTTTTCTTTTTATATGTAAAAGAAACATGGAACCATTTTTTCCCTTTCAGCGTCTTTTCACCAATTACTTTTATTTTCTTTCCCTTTGCAAGCGACATTTTTTTCCTGCCAACCTTATAAACACTCTTTCCATTTGCTTTGTAAAGCTTGGATTTTTTCAGCACCTTTGCACCCACTGAAACCGGCCGGTAGGATGTCTCATAGCGATAGGTAATTGTTGGTTCTGATGTAGATGCCGGCGTTACTGTCGGTGCAGGTACCGCAGTCGACGCCTGTTCAATCGCAATATAATTGGAACTGACAAAGCCTGTCAAAGTCGTGTTATCCTTTACAAAACTAACCTGATACCAGCCTGACAATTTCTCCAAAATAGTCACTTTATCTTCTTTCGCCAACAAAACATTGGCATTGTTATACTGTAAAATATCATAGGAAGTACCTGCCCCCGTGCGTACATTCAATGACGATGCCGTCACAATTCCCGTCTGGTTTGCCGCCAGTGAATTACCGCTGCGAAAAAACACCAGTCCACATAAAATTGTCATTCCTAAAATGGTGTAAAAGACTTTCCGGTTCATCGAATCTCTCCTTCTCATGCTTGTACAATTACATAAATGCGCTCGCTGGTTTCATTTGGCATCTGTTTCATATCTTCATCCAGAAAAGAAACCAACGCAAGCCCATTTTTCTCAATCAGTCGTTTTAATGTGTCCATATCATAGGCACGCTGGTAATGCGCTTCCTCCGTGCGCTCATACAGTTCGGAATCTGCCTGTTTTCTAAAAATTGTGAGCATATATTCGTTAATATCCTGATCTTCATAAAAATAGTTTTCCCAGATATAACTGACTTCCTCATCCTGCTCAACCCATGTCTGGTTGCCGATGATGTTTCGGTAACAGTACGCCGTCTTCAAATCGAAAATGAAATAACCGCCCGGTTTAACATACGTTTTCACCCGGCTAAAAAGTTTATTCATTTCCTCCTCATGAAGCAGATAATTCACGGAATCGCACACACTGAGCATCGCATCTACCGGGCCGTCCAATTCCATTTCTTCCATGTTCTGATGCAGATACAAAATATCGGAACCGCTCTCTTCCTGCTTCTGCTTCGCAATCGCAAGCATATCCACCGATTTATCCAGACCAATCATGTCATATCCGGCAGCCGCAAATTTCTCCGTCATTACGCCGGTACCGCATCCCAGTTCACAGATTCTTCCGTTCAAAACGCCCCTCTCATGCAAATACTGCAAAAGATTTTCAAACCATGTCTCATAGGGAATATGATTCATCATATGGTCATATACATTGGCAAATCCTTCATACATCATCTCAATATCCTCCTAACATTCAATTGTCTCACTCAGTGAGAAAGAATACAACAGGCATTTTACCACCTTTTTTCCTGTCATTTTTTCCAGTGCATCCCGGTATAACTCCATCTGTCTCCGATAACGCGATATAAGCACTTTTTCATCCCCGGGCTTAAGCGAATCGGTTTTGTAATCCATGAGCACAATTCCGTCATCGGTCTCATAATATCCATCAATGATTCCCTGAACCAAAACTGTCTCATCTTCCCCGCGTTCATCAAACAAATCACGTGCCGGATACCCCATAACAAACGGCTGCTCTCTGTGGAGACGTCCTTCCTTTTGTGCTTGTCGCATTTTTCTTCCTAACGTCGAGTCAAAAAAAGCTGACAGCCGTCTATAATTTAACACCTCGGTATCACTTTCGCAAAGTCTGCCGGTCTCAACTAACCGTTTTACTTCTTTACGAATCTGTGCCTCATCTTCCGTATTTACAAAATCAATTACCGCCATCACCTGATGCCAGATTGTTCCGTATAAAGCACCTCGGTTTGCCGATTTTTCTTTTGTCTCTGTCTGCATAAACGCAGGAACCGGCTTTTCTTCCTCCTTCTCCTCATGTGTGAGAATGGTAAAATCTTCCATGTCCAGTTCTTCCATCGACTGAATTTTCAAATCGGATACCGACACTTTTACCGGCAGTGGTTCCGGCTCCGGCTCATCCGCCGCATCCATCCATTCATACATCTCCTGTAAAGGTTTATCATAGCAGATGGTTGTGTCAAAATTATAAAGAGCCTGCTCCTTTACCGTCTCTTGTACCATACCATGTTCCACCTGTAAAATCAAATCATCCGTCTCGACTTCTACCAGATGAAATAAATCCGTCCGGATATGTACCGCCGGCAAGACCATATCGAAAAAGGTCTTTATTTTCTGCCTGTTTTCCCCGGTTACCGCCGCTGAATCCGTATTCTTTGCACATCCCAATAAAATCAATTTTTCCTTTGCACGCGTCATCGCAACATAAAGTTTACGCATCGCTTCGCCAAGTTCATCCTGGGCGTTTACGTATTTGAGATAATGGGTATAAATCGTTTTCTTCTTTGTCCTTTTTTCATTATCCACAACCGGCATTACCATCGCAATATCCGGATGAATCGTAAGGATGCTTTTATCCGGAACATGAATTGCGTGCCCCATGCCGCCGATTATGCAGATTGGAAATTCAAGTCCCTTACTTTTATGAATTGTCATAATCCGCACAACATTTTCTTCTTCTCCTGAGAGATTTACTTCGCCCATCTCCTCGGTCTGCTGTGAAATTTTTTCCAGATAACGAACAAACGAATACAATCCGTGATAGGTCGTCCCATCAAATTCCCAGGCAATCGCCATCAAACTGTCCATATTCGCATTTCGCTGCACACCATTTGGCATTAGGCGGACCGCCTCGTAAATTCCTGTATGGTCATAAATATCCTGCACAATTTCCCCGACGGCCGCATAAGACGCCTTCTTCCTAAAATATGAAAGTGTCTCGAGAAAGTGCTGCAATTTCTCATACAAAGCATCACTCTTGTCATAGGTTAAAATGGCATCATACAAATCTGCCGTGCGATTTTCCATGCGGATAATGGCAAGTTCATCTTCAGTCAGAGAAAACATTGGTCCAAGTAACACTGCTGCCAAAGGAATATCCTGATGCGGATTGTCAATCACCTGAAGCATGGAAACCATAAGACCGATTTCTCTCGTATCAAAAAATCCTCTCTTTTTCTCCATCACTGCCGGAATTTCATAATCCTTCAGTGCATCGAAATACGCCTGTCCCTGTGAATTTGTCTGGACGATGATGACAACATCCCCATACTCAGCCTTTCGGTACCCTTCTTTATCCTTCACATAAAGCGGCGTTTCCCCCGATACCATTTCCTGAATTTTCAGTGCTGCAAGTGTGCCCTCCGCCTCCATATTCTGCTTTCCTAAAATCGCATAGACGTCCACATTTTTCGCAATTTTTTTTTCTGTATTTTCAAAATCACTTCCCAAATGCAGTTTGGCTTCATCGTCGTACTCCACACCGCCGATATCTGTATGCATCATACGGGAAAATACTTCATTCGTACTCACTAACACAATTTCTCTGCTTCGGAAGTTCTTCTGCAAATCAATTCTGCGATATAACGTTCCCTCTTTTTTATTGTAGGACAAAAGTTTTTCGGCAAACAATTCAGGACGTGCGCCACGGAACCGGTAAATACTCTGTTTGGCATCTCCTACCATAAAAATATTCGGCATTTCACCGGCAAGCCCATCTCTCGAAACCGCATGAAGAATCGTATCCTGCACATAGTTACTATCCTGGTACTCATCAATCATAATTTCAACAAATTCATTCGCCAGTTCCTTCGCTGCATCCGTTCGAACATATGCGCCGCTCTCCTCATCCTTTTGTAAAAGAATCGAAATTGTCAACTGCTCTAAGTCATTAAAGTCGAGAATCCCCCGCTCCCTTTTTTCTTCCACAAACAGTTCATGCAGCCTTCTGGTCAGGCGGAATAACGCCTTCATCTTCCGGCTCGTATCCTTTAAATCATTAAGATGTTCCTCTGCCTCTTTATCAAAATACTGTTCTTTCCATTCCACCATGCGTTTTTCAGCATCCTTGCAGCTTAAACGAACGGCTTCTTTATTTACCTTTTCCTCTCCCGTCAGTCCTCTTGGTGCACGGATTGTAAGTTTCGGAAGTCTGCCAAAATAAGCGCGATACTCTTCATATCCTGAGTTCTCCGGCAAATCCGACAAAAATGCCAGCATCTCATCCAGATAAGGCTCATAAAACAGCGGTTGGTTCGGTCCATGGCAAATATCTTTCAGTGCCTTATATTCCTTATGTTTTCCCTTAATAAATGTTTTCGTGTAAGCCAGTAAGTTTTTCATAAATCCTGAGTTTTCCCATTCGTCCACCGTTTGGGCATCATAAAATGCCTCCATCTCATCTAGAAATCGGAGCGGAAACGGCTGCCCCATCATTTGATTATAAATTCTTCCAATCAGATTTCCCATTTCATCATCATGGCGGTTAAACTCACTCATTCCCGCCAGTTCCAGAAAATCTTCTTCACCCTTTCCATACTCCTCCTCCAACAATTCATCCAAAACATCCTGCATAAGAAGTCTTGTCTCTGCCTCGGTTCCCATGCGGAAAGCCGGGTCAAGACCAATCCGGTGAAAATACCGCTTTACGATTTCACTGCAAAAACTATGTACGGTAGAAATGTGTGCAAGCGAAAGACGCCCCTCCTGCCGCAGCAAATGTTCATTTGACGGGTCTTCTGCCAGTGCTTCTTCAATACGTTCGCGCAGGCGGTCTTTCATCTGGGCTGCCGCGAGTTTCGTAAATGTCACGACAACAAACTGATCCACATTTACCGGGGCTTTTTTGTCCGTAATCCGCTTAAAAATGCGCTCCACTAACACGGCTGTCTTACCGGAACCGGCGGCCGCCGAAACCAAAATATTGCAGCCTCTCATATCAATAATCTGCTGCTGGTCTTTTGTCCAATTAATCGTCCCCATACAATGCCTCCCATACTTCGTCATCACTCATTTTTTTCATTTCACGCACACCATCTTTTTTCGACTCATGCCCGCACACACTTCCATACGGGCAATAGGTGCATCCATCGTTATCTTCATACACATATGGTATAGCTTCGATTTTACCGTCTAGAATAGCTTTTCCACATTCTTTCATTTTTTCCTTTGTGTGAGCAATCAATGTTTCAAAGTCCTTTGTGGAAAGTGCTCCGGAATTTTTTTTCAAAAGTCCTTTTTTGTCAACAGCCACCGGAACCACACCGGATTTTTGTCCGGGTATGAGCTCACCGCCATTTACTACCGACTTGTCAAGATGCCCAATAATTTCCGGCTCCTCATTCACATACCCTTTGCACTTCATGCTGTCGAGAACACGTTTTTCGTATTCTTCTTCGCTCTCCGGCTTCCAATCCAAATTTTTCTCTTTAATGGCATAGTAAAGCATCGCCGCCGGAACCGCCTCTTTGCCCTTATGCTCCTTTTCAACCATTTCTTTTGCCGCCTCCAGATAGGTCAAAAGCTGCATCTGCAATCCATAGTATACCTTTGCTAACAACAAATCCTGTGAGTCACTACTCTTATAGTCAATAATCTTAATCAATTCCTCTCCCGGAAGAGAACATAAATCCACGCGGTCAATCACACCATTGAGACAGATTTTTGCATCTTCACCAAACGGAATACACATCGATTCCCACTCTTTATCATTGCCCCGGATTGCTTTTTCAGTGTAAGTCTGCACAAAGTCCCCCTCCTGCATCT
>ENA-UOJO01003870-UOJO01003870.1-human-gut-metagenome-genome-assembly--contig:-P57-NODE-3870-length-13549-cov-224.818512_pt1 | contig 13549 bp, 17 predicted proteins | sample MGYA00242351_ERZ723898 | MGnify/ENA metagenome assembly ERZ723898 | reverse complement strand
GGGACACGTAATAGCAGATTGCACAAAATTTTCTTCCCCAACGCACCAAACTTTGTGCAAAATGTCAATAGACACAAAATATAGTGCCCACGCCCCATAGGGTAGGGGAGTGGGCACAAGATACAATTATACGCTAGTTGTGGCCATTTTCGTCAAGTCGCTTTCCTGGTTCAACAATTCGGTCCCTGCTACAACGTTACCTCCTATAATGTTTCGTTGTCCGGTTGAATCGAAGTGGAAGCCTGCCGTATAGAATTGTGCGGCATCAAGAGGGATAATCGAATTAAGAAAAATTCTGTTATCGACACAGCCGTTAAGGAAAGAAAAAGCGGCTGACTCTATGAATTTTGTAGTGCGCTGAACTAGGTTTTTTGTAATCTGACATGCGGCAGACTGCGATGCCACAATACAATGATCCACATTGATAAACTGGCAATTATCAATAATGCACCCTCTCGCATTCGTCAGCTGAACTCCTACACAAGATTGCGAGCCGATAAATTGGCAGTTGCTTATCACGCCAGAGGAGTTCAGAAATTCGACCATACGGTCTTTTGCATTGAAATAGCAACCTTCAACAGTGATCTGGCTGCCTCCCGCATTGTTAACATACAGTCCGCGGTTACACCGGTCTGCGATATAACCAGTAATCCAGATATTCCATACGGGGTTTCCGCCAGTTTTAGTGAAAATCTGTATTCCTGTTTGAGCATTCGAGCATTCGCATCTATCAATATAGACATCTCGCATGTCATCCGAGTTGTACAGATTAAATTGCTGGTTGTCGCCCGTCAGATTGTTAAAGCTACTGATACAGTTATAGAATCTGATGGACGCATTGCCACTGATTCCCGAAGACCCCCCGCTTGATTCATCCAGAAGGAACGACGAATAGGGGTTAGCCGATTTATAAAATGTGTCATGAACGACATTGGCCGTATATACATTGATCGTATTTGTGTATTGCGCCACACGTCTGCCTCCGATACAGTGGAGATTATCAATGGTGACACGTTCGGCATACTGAACATTGATAAACTGCAGCACATTTTCAGCGGTTGCCACAAAAGTTGCGTTACGAATAGAGAGGCGTTCCACATGAGCGGTGGGGCTGTCGCCCGTTATATTGATGACACCATTAGGGCCAAAGCTCACAACATTATTACAGAAGTCATAAGTTGTGTGGTTGTTAACTCTTACAGGTGCATCAATTTTATAAATTGTATCGGCTGTAAGGGTGTTGTTTGCAGCTTTCCACGTACCATGTGTCAGAAATTTAATAGTACCTGTAAAAGGTTGAATAGAACCGCCATGGAATACATCGGCGATACCGGTGTCTATAAACCAGTCCGCAATTGTCTCACCTGCTTTGATTAAGAATGCTCCGCTATTTCTCCGCCTGAAATGAAGGGTGCAGGGGGCTACGGGTTCTTTGATAGTCAGCGTAACACCCGACGCCACAACGATTGCCCCGCTTGTCATGAGCGGAGATCCGATGTTAATTGCACCGGTGATAAGGTACTCGCCGTCAGGAATAAACAGGTCTTTGCCGGATGCAATGGCCGTCGAGAACGCAATAGTGTCATCGGTAGTGCCGTCACCCTTGGCACCGTAGCTTTTCACATTAGCGTAGTCAAGGACGTTTTTAACATCCTGCTGCAACTGATCAATACTGTTCTGAAGGTCGTTGTCGGCGTTCTCTCTGGCCGTTGTCTCTGCTTCAATAGCCGTCTGGAGCTTCTTGTCGGCATCCTCCCGGGCCGTCTGCTCTGCGGCGATAGCCGTCTGAAGCTGGTTGTCGGCATCCTCCCGGGCCGTCTGCTCTGCGGCGATAGCCGTCTGAAGCTGGTTGTCGGCATCCTCCCGGGCCGTCTGCTCTGCGCTTAGGCCCTCATTAAACGCGGTAATAAGGTAATGCAAGACTTCATTTGTGGAACTGCTCACGCAGTTAGAGCCGGGCACGTAGGCGTCACCGGCTTTCATTGCTCTAGTGACACGTACCAACGCCCCGTTGACCCAGACAAGATCGTTTACAGCTCTATCGGCTGTCGCGGTGGGGCTGTGTTCCTCATCATAGGGAGTGATGGCTTTTTTCACATCGGCCCAGAGCTCATCGAAATTGCCAATTTTTGTCCAAAACTCCGTACGGTCCAGAGAAACACCGGACGGCACCGGCTTCACCGACAGATATGCGTTGCCCTTGCTATCCACTACAACGGTGTTTGCTTCATACTGGCTAGTAATGTCCCACTGGAGGGGGTCCGCATACTTGATTGTAGCCAGACTGACAAAGTTTGTCAGTTTGGTATTAAACTCATTCAGCACCTCAATGATCCAATCAAGATTGAGGTCATGGAAATTGGTGTAGGGCGCTTTGTGAATGGGATTGATACTCATAATAGCATCTCCTTAATATACCAGCAAACAAAAGTTTGCCCGGATGTCCGTAACGATTTTATGAACGGCATTCTCCATTGCAAGGGTCAACTCTTTGGTAATAAGGTCTTGCGGGTCTCGCCCTGCCCGGCCCTTCTCGGTCACGGTGTCGTTATAGCCGTCGTGTGACTCCGAGGTGTTGTTATCGGTGGTTGTCTGCTCTGTGGTGGTCGTGTCCGTGCCGCTGCTGGTAATGGTGTTCCCAGTACCGAGGGCCGTTGTACTCCGTTCAGCGGTTTGCAATGTCCCACTGTCGAATCCCGTGACGTCCCGGGTGGTGCTGTCACTGCCGTTATTCTGGCCGGTGGTGGTCAGGTTAGGCGCTCGTGTAGTTGTTCCCTTCACGCCGTTTGTGCGGTTGTTTGTACCGCTGCTGGTCCCTGCATGATCGGTTGTTCTGGTTCGGTCATCCGATGCCAGAGCGTCGTATTTAAGGCCCAGGGCTGCCGCGTACCGTGTCCAGCTCGGAAGCATGGTTTCAGAATAGACGCCCAGCGCCCGGCGCATCGTGGGGCCGTCCGCATACAGTACTTCCAATTCCAGAGTATCAAACAGTAATTGATTGCAGACAGTATCTTTAGATACACTGTCAGGGACTTTCAAATCATCGAACAGCTCCGGGTATCCCGCCAGCAACCCGTTAAAGCTCAAGGTTGAGTGCATCGTTGTTCACCTCCTGCGTATTAGTATCGGGTGGGAACCTCCAATCTACCCACAAAGTAGACTTATCAATTCCAAATAGTTTGTGGACCCGTTCGCAACCACGCTGTAGGCTGTCCAACCATAGCGACGCTTTGGCGGCTGTCTCAACGTTGTTAGAATTGACTTCGTCTGTTAACATCCGCTCTTTCTTGCTGGTATTCGTGTTCGGGATGCCCACTTCCGTGTCAAACAGCGCTTTAATGGTTTTAAGGGCTGTAAGCAGTTCGTTGGTGATGAAGTTCCCTTTAAGGTCAGTTGCAAAATACATCCACGGGGCTGGCCCGGATGCCCCATTCTTGGGCGCTTTGAGCAAAGAGGCATCAACAAAAACGGCGGGGTCGCCCTGCATAATCGCGTCAAACATCTCTTTAAAAGATTCTGCACCCGCTTTGTTGCCGGACGCAAACACGTAGGCAAGACGGCTATTGATTAAATTGCTCTGGATGGTCTGGGCGGCAAGGGCCATCATGTCCCCATAATAGGCCACAATATCCACCATGCCCCGGTAATCGGGCTGCAAATTGATGATCTCGCATTGTTTTCCGATTTGCAAATATGGGGACCCCTTAATAAAAGGATTTGCAATGATGGAGTGGGTGGGATTGTAGAAAATGTTAATGCCGGTAAGTCCCATTCGGTCATAGACTAGGCCATAGCGGTCAGTTTTAAACACCGTAACACCACCCGAGCCAAAGACAAGATACTGCAAGCGGTTACTGGGCCATGTTTCGGGTAATGTCCACCGGACCATTGACACGGCCTCAAGAAATAGATACTTGCGGAAATAATAGGACAGGCTATTTCCTTTTGTGTGCATCACGGATGGAGTCACCGGCGACACATGAGCGTTGATTTGCTCGTAGCTGTATGGAGCACTCACAGCAGACGGCCCCCTTTCGCCATTTTAAACAGCAACCATACCGGCAATTTGCCAGTAGGCCACGGCCCGGGACCCGGACCAGGGCCCCCGCCCGAGTCCCACTCTACGGCCCATGTCCCCACCTGATTCGGGATCCTGATAATGCTGGACGGGTCCCTTAGGTTTCCGGCGGCATCGGCATATTCCCAATGTGTGTGGATGCCTGTGGCGTTGCCGGTCTCGCCCTGTGTGCCGATGAATTGCCCCTTGGAAATGGTGTCGCCCACGTTCCAAATTTGCGAGGCAAAGTGCGCGGCCCGCCATGTCGTGCCGTCGGCCATCCGTACTTTAATCATGTTACCCCACGACTGATCGCCCGAGGTGCTGCCATTCCAGTGTTGAGCCACGACCACAACGCCAGACTCGGGCGCATAGGCTTTATGGTCTCCATGCACCGTGTCAATTCCCCGGTGGGGGCTACCGTCAGAGTACGCAGGATAACCGGCTGTCACTCTGATCGGTGATACATCAGTAATGCACTGTTTATATACTGCCATTGTTTATGCCTCCTACTCTAAAAAGAATCCATTTTTCATATAACTTTTAACGCTGTCAATCTCGGCGGCAGTCGCGGTTAATTCAATGTCGGGATCATCTACCATAATGAACCCCGGAATACTGAACAGCTGGACGCGCTGGCAAAGGGGCCTGCCGTGGTCCTCGTTGTTGTCGTCCACAAGAATTTTAAACCGGGCAACTATATAAGGGATTGTATCAAAAGCTATTGTGGACCCCGTTGCGCCCTTGCTCGCTACATCTGCATTAGTTGCCTGTGCAGCATTTAAAATACCATTTCCAACGTCAGAAATAGAACCACCGGATAACGCGGCCTGTAGACCTCCAAACGCAGCAGCAATACCGGTTTGAAGCAGTCCGTTGTTACCTGAGGGGATACCAAAAGTAATATTAGATAGTTGAATAGAAACACCTAATTTTGCTGTCGTTTCGTGTACTAACTGATTTGCGTTGGTGAATATACGTAAAATACTGTCGCCGGTAAAAAGGTCAACCATATATTGTATAGATAAGGTGACAGCGCCCCACAGTTTAGAGGCATCAAGAGGTATCACTCCAAAGGGCTGCAAGAAGATAGTGTAGTCCGTGTAGGGGGAGGCATTACAATACCCTCCGCGGCTTGCCGCTTGAGGGTGCTTCGGGATACTCACGCTCACCGATTTTGTTAATTTGTTATTATCTTCTCCCAAAATCCAGCACGGGACGTCCACCGACCACCACCCCACATCTACACTAGAAACAAGCGGCAAATGCGCGGTGATTTCTGCAATGTTAAATGGATAATAGTTGCAACTGACGATATATTGATAGGGATTAAAAAGGATCTTTGTTAAATTGTCGCTAATTTCTGAATTGTCAATACTAAGGTATGACACATTAGTCAGCAATTTTGCAGATAGTTTCTTGGCATTTGTAGGGGTCATTACTGCATATGTAATAGCCCCAATGGAGTTGGCGGCTTTAGCTATAAACCCAATAACAAAGAATCCGCCGCTAATTGTTTCCGCAAAGCCACCTTGAAAAGCGGTTGTTACACTTTGCACTTTAGCCGATGCCGGGTAAAGTCCATCTGAAATTGTACTATCATACCTAGCGGACGATCTCACAACGTACTCTGTAGCGCTACCGATCTGGTCACGATAGCTTGCGAGAGTGTCGACAGTCAGTGACGCATTCCAGAGCCCGTCTGAATATGTCCAGTTCTTCACCCAGTAATACCGGCTGAACGTGGGAATGTAACAATAATTGTACCCGGTGGGGTCACTCTGTGTTGCAATCTTGATCTCGGGGTCAATGATATTACAGGGGGCTTTAAGGTCAATTCCGAACCCCTGCCCACCGCTGGGCCGCTTTGTGCTGTTGGTGCGCTTTGCGAATTGGTAAAATGTTGCTTGCATAACGCCTCCTATAAAAAATAACCGGCGGGCAACGCCCGCCGGTGCCGGTCAGGACTTAGAGGGGTCCGCGTCCTTGTGCGTGGTGGTTTTCAGGGTAGAGGCCGCTTTGCCCGTGCTCGGCGCGGTGACGTCTCCTTTGGTCATCAGGAACAGAACGGCGTTCTCGGTGAAGTCATCGTACCACGACCAACCGTAGTGATACCAGAAATTTGTATACAGGCCACGGGCGTTCATGGGAGTCGGGACCACACGAGACAGCTTCGGAGTGTAGCCGATTGCATCCCAGTCCAGCAGGCACCCGAATACATTGGAGAGCTGTACCGCTGCATGCTTGGATGCCACACCGGCGGCAGTGGTCACAACAGGCGTCGCGGAAATGGTCTCGCGCTCGTCGATGTTCTGCCAGAACGTGACCTGCTCGGCGTCGCGGTATTTCAGCATATTGTCGTGGAATACCTCGGGAATCACGCGGGCGTCGATCTGGCTCTGTGTGCCGCTGTACAGATAGAGGTGCTGACGATCATACGGAGTGTGGCGCATGATGTTGTACGTTGTGCCGTTGATTGTCCAATTCTGATGCCAGTTGATGGACCGCTCTTTCATCAGGCGGGAGATGTCGTTGATGCGGCCATAGGCGTACTTCGCAAAACCCGGGAAGTTCGCTTCTTTGTAGACGTCCTGCACTGTCAGTTTGGTGCCCTGCTGGTCGTTGTACTCATCGAGCAGATACACAACGCTGTGGGGGCTGGTCACAGTTATGCCGGTCAGATGGTTGGCCATCAGGTTGTTGGCGAGGTTGCGTCGGTCAGCCTCGATCTGGTTAGAAAGGTGCAGCACGAACGAAGACCAGAACTGCGCCAGTTCCTCGGGGCCCTTGAAGGCCGCTTCCATCTGGGTGTCAGCCTGCGTGTACACGCGGCTGTAATTGGTCTGGCCGTAGTAGTTTGTCTGAAGGACTTTAGGCTTGTGGACTTCGTACATGTCCACGCTCTGGCCGTCCACCAGCGCCCACGCCTTGTCGGTGACGGGGTCAGTGTCGCAAAAATTGATCTTCCGTACATGGTTCGACCAGTCGTCGCCCGTGACCTGCAAGCGCTTCAGCGGGGCATCGTAGGGGCGGACGGCAAAAATGGTACGTCCCAACACCTGGCTAATCGCTTTAGTGTAGTTGTCGGGGCCGGTCAGCAACGTGGCCTGCGCCACGGAAACGAAACTAGACGTGTCCACGATGGGAGACGTGGGTGTCTGGCCAGTGGCCAGTTTGTTAATCTCGGTCAAAATGGCGGCAATGTCCGCAAAATCCATGCCAAGGGGCATATCACTTCACTTCCTTTCCATAGGTCGGGTCGATAATTCGGGCTGTCACAGTGGCAGCATCTGCCGTTGGCTGCTGCTGGATGCCAAGGCCCAGCGCGTTCGCCTGCAACGTCTGGGTCATAGTCTGCATTGCCTGCGCAGTAGTCTGCTGACCCTGCAAAAGCTGCTGCAGCAGGGTCTCAAGGCCATCATACTGCGGCGCGGGCTGCGGCGCGGGCTGCGGCGCGGGCTGCGGGACGGGCTGCGGTGCGGGCTGCGGTGCGGGCTGCGGCGCGGGCTGCTCCATAGCTTCAATTTCTGCTTTGGTGTATCCGGCCATTGCAAGGGCCGCTTTTTCACTGATTTTCAACTTTTGTCGCCTCCATTACAACATATGTGTCATGTCCCAGACACTTAACGACAAGATCTTTGTCTCCTTTGGTGACTGGGCCCACTGCGCAGCACTGCCGTGTGTGGTCGGCGTCGGCCCAGTCGCTATAATAGGCAATGCCCAAACGAGCGCACAAATCAGCCAGCAGGTACGCGCGTACGTTTGTGATAGATTGGGCGAAAATGATATAACAACCCATTGGTCAACTCTCCTTCTTGATGTCGTCCAGAGCAAGCCGCATCTCGGTGATAGCCGCCGTGTTCTCCTTAACAACGGTGTTGCACTGATACCACATCAGCAAGAACGCGGCAATGGGAAAACCCACGTTAGAAATAGCCTGGATCACAGTATTAGCATCCATTTTGTGCACCTCCTTACAGATACAAGTAAATCCCAGGTTCTTGCGCTGGCTGACGCATGCCCGCCCCTTCTGGGGGCTGCCTGTGGGCACCTGGGATCATCTTTATTATATACGAAATGTGTAAAAAGTCAAGTACCGCAATACTCGCGGAAAAAAATTTCATCCGAGTACCGCTCAAATTCAAGCTGCCGCTGCAAGTATGCGGGCCAAATGTACCCATACGCGGCCCTAAAACGTTTCCGCTCATAGTCACCGGTGCCGTATGTGGGCATCTCGCCCGACCTGTGACGGCATACATAGTATAGTGGCTTGCTCTTGTGCTCGTAGATGCAGCATCGCCCAATTTGTACAAGCGGGTAGTATTCACGCAAGGGCCGGGACACAACCAAACTCTTTTCTTCGGCGCTGTACTGGTTCTCGATAGCTGATCTGTAAAAATCTGTTCCGGTCATGGACCTATAGAGGGCCGTATTTGCTTTCTCTTTTGCAATAGGGCTGTCCACAAGATCAATCAGCAAAATGCCTTTATCGGCCAGCAGCTTCACGCGCTCTTTCTTCCCGATCATCTTTTCTACTGTATCGGTGATCTCCCACTGCATATAATAGGGGTTTGCCATGCCAACAGCGTTTGACATACACAACAGCGTCAGGGGCTTTTGCCCCTTTAATTCGCGGTTACGGTTTACCGTTTCATATATGTTAGCAAGGCCCACGCCCTCGCCTCGCCGATAGTAGTCGGACTCTTCTTTCTGGTATTCATCCAAAATGATTATATTGGTGTGGGGACTTGAAAAACCACGGGTGCGGGCAAGAGTTACGACGCTCCCCACAACTCCGGCCATTTGGGCCGGTTTTATGGGAGACCCTGTATCAGTGTAGGCCCCTGCGTCGCCCACTTCATACAGTCCCGCTATTTTGGGCAATTTAAAAGGGGCGTAATGCGTTTGCAGATCGTCGTTCAATGGAGACCACGGCCACATACTGGGGGAGGCGCAAATAAGTTCCGCTTGCTGCGGTGTGCGGCGCAGATACAAAAATTCTTCCCCGGTCTGGTGGACGTGCTTTAGCGCTCCATAGGTCTTGCCGGTGCCACGTCCGCCCCATATAAAAATAATAGAAGCGCCCGTTGACAAAATGCCGTCCTTTTCGGAAAAGTTCGGCCAACCTTCATCGGTATAAAGTTTGATCATCAAACAACCTCCATAATCTTGTACCCTAGTATCTTGGCGTATTCGTCGGTGATGCCCAACGTGTAGGTGTTATCACAAATACACAGATTTCTCGTAATGTGGACCGTGTGCCCGTCAACCACAAAATCGGGCACAGTGGGCCGATCATTATAAATAACCTGATTTCCTGCCGCCAAACAAAAAGTAAACCCCGGCTTGAACACTTCAAAACCACCCCACAGGGCCAGCTCCAAACCGCCCTTCCGCTTGCTGACTCCTGCTATAGTGGTAGTGATGGGGCCGCCTTTTTTATAGGTAGTCGCGTATTTTTTAGCGCCCCATGTCATGAACTCTGCATAGCTGCGCTCCTGCTCGTACACGCCCATGTAATGGGTATTGCCTTTTGGGTCTGTTGCGCAAGCGCCATTGTCTTTTGCAAGTTGTTTCACAGCTTTATTGAACTCCGTTAAATCAATATTGCCCATGTATTTGACACTGTCGGTATCGCAGTACACGCCATTCTTGCCAGCTGCCCATTGCGCTATTTTTAGGCGCTTGCGAGTATGGGCAGTAGTCCATACGCCCCATTGGTACGGTAGAAACAAATGGGGGCGGTGCTCGTTATAACTGCCCTCTGGGTCGTCGGTGCACTCGCTCCAAAGATTGTCGGAGTCGTCCTCGTCAAAAAGTGTGTCCAGCTGTAGGGGGTCTTGTGCGGTCATACCATAATAGCTATTCAGATCGCCCTTGGCTTTGACATAATACAAATCTTGACCGGCTACACCTTTAAGGGATGTTTTGCCGGTGTAGGATTCTTTGACGCAATCTGTTAACGGTTTAGGCAATTTGCCATAATCGGACGTGTAGAGGTCCAGAACGTTAAGGGCATCCCAGTCATATTCTTTGGCAATAATTCTAAAATCTATATCGGTTATGGTGATCTCGAAATGTTCAGCAGACAACAGACGGCCATTGTCGTTAATGTATCCTTCACAGTGCCGAACTTTAGCAAGCGGGATATAGGGAAATCCCCACCACTTGAACCGCTGACGCAAGCCTTTTACTTGCAAGCGCATGAGGCACGCCTTGCCGTGTCTCATACATTGCATTAGCCGCTCGACGGTGGCTGATTCCTGCCTAAATGGAGTCATAGGGAAATAGCATTCACACTGTACGGCGGGGTAGGCGCTGGACATGTCAACGGAGCCGACGTTTTCTAAGTGCATCCCCACATAATAGCGGTTGGCGTGCGTGTCACCGCCTCGGAATGCCTCGCGTAGCATTTGGTACAATTCCCACGACGGCAATAAACGCTTAACCCGTTTAATGCCCCATTTGTACATAGCTTCACGGGCCATCCGTCTGACGTAGCCGGTACGAGTTAATGGTAATGTATACAGGTCGTCGCCGTCTCGCTTCATCTCAATTAACAAGCACTCCACAATGCACCGAACATCATTAATACAATACGCTAATTCTGTAGATGTCAGGGGAGTCCAGGGATACCGCACTTTTGAATAGTCAAGAGCACCCGTCAATTTAGCATGAGGGGCCCCCAGCTGCTTGCCCCAAGCATCAAGGGACAAATTACTGTGTCTCATACTGCATCGGTACTCGATAGCTCTGTTGTCGCATTTTAAAACCCTGCGGGGCTTGCTGGCGAACACATCACCCGGGCCAAAATCCAGAACCCCCGACAGATATTGGAATTCGTGAGCCAAATTGTGAACGTACATGCACAAATACCAGTCACCTTGCGGGCCGCTGTTAGCTTGCAAGTAATCGCTGATCGCACCTGTAAAATTTAACCATTCGTCCCACGTCCTACCGATAATGGTAATATCCAAACCGAGTTGACATTGCCATATATACATAATGGTGTGGGGGTTGTCGTCGGCATCAACACACACGCGACTAGTCTCAATATCAAAAGCACAAGGCATATCCACATACAATCGTTTTTTGTTCGTTTTGCGCTTCTTGCCTTTAGTGTGCTTTCTGTCCAGGTGCTCCATGAGCCAGGGAACCGGATTGTAATTACAAGCCTCCACCAAAACCTCCGCGCAGGTCGGCAGAGCTGCTCCCCTCGCTATAGTCCCACTCTGTGCCATAGTTGACCTCACCTTGCTGCCACTTTACAAAATCGTCAATACTGACGTTGTAGCCGCCTTTCTCGCGCCAATACATGACCGGCTGATCGGACGGATAATAGTACACGCCCGATGCCTTTACGATCTCCCACCATTCAGACAGGGCCGTGTATTGATCTTCGGGCACGTCTGCTATATCAATACCGCCCACTTTCATTTTTTGCTCAAATTCTGCACGCGCACCGCCCACGGTGGAACCTTTGGCGCGCACAAAACGCGCTACATCCGCCACGGCCTGCTCCAATGCTTTACGGTCCCCACGCATAGATTTTAGTGTTGGGAAACCTCCGGCAAATTCTTTATAAACGTCGCTGGTACCACTGATGGGGTCCCGCGACAAGCGTTTGATACGTTTTTGCGCAATATCACGCAGTCGCGTGTATTCTTTGCGCATCTGATTATCGGGCCACGATTCCAAAGCATACGGGGTGTATAGCTCTGGACTGTATTTAAGGGCTACACGTGCTTTAGCTGCGCCTGCTGCCATGTTTCTTGCGCTCCTTTCTATTTAGGATCATATAATACCAGTCCAGAGGGTCCGCCTCAATGCCAAGACCATTAAAAATGATTTTAGCCCATTCGGAACGGAAGAATTCGACATCTTTATTTGTGACTCCGCTGTATACAATGGCCGTGGCGAGATATATCAGGGAGTCATCGCAGTTTAGCAAGGATACTCTATTATCTTTACTTTTCATGGGGCCTCCTATAATAAATAAGGCCGCCGCATTTGCGGCGGCCTTTGGTTAGATTAAACCAGATTCAAAGACAAAACCTGACCTTTCTTGGTGCTGATAAGTACAGGTTTAATCTTCACCGGCTCCGTCCACGTGTCAGGGGTACCGAGCAGCGTAAACATACGCTTTAAAGACTGATACACACCGACGGACACGCAGGCGTAGGACTGCCCGTCATCGGTAATGAGGACGACACGCGGGGCAATCGTCTTGCCCTCCGGGACGTCGTCCTTGCTGACCTCGACGCACTCCACAGATACATGTACCAGCGACAGAACCTCATTGACATGCTCCTTCAGCTTGTTGGCGGGGTTGCTTGTTGCATTGTAGAAGGCAACCGCGGCAGAGCGGTCCAAAAGATTCATGTCTGTGTACCCGACACCGGTGTTCATCACATCAGACACCATCACAGCACCATTGTTTTCGGACTTCATCATTGCTTCAGACATAATACAAACTCCTTTCAGTATGTGCCCTGTCATTATCAATACCGGGCGGGCGGTCCCGATAGACGGCCCGAAGGCCGTTTCGACTTATTGCCCGTACTTATTGTACAACTTTTGATAAAAATTACGCATGTGCTCGCGTACTTTGACAGCCCCTTGGTACTCAAGATCAGCCGACAAACAAGAGCCCTTAAATAATGCAAGGTTACTTAGTTCGTCATCGCAATGAATAAGCGCTTGCCGATAACCTTCCAACCATGCACGATTATAGGCGGCTTTGGCCGCGTCCTTTGGGTCCTCATACTCGCAGCACGTCAATGTACCGTCGGGGTGGATCTCGATGACGAATTTACGCATTTCCATCTGTTGAGTCTCCTTCCCAGATAATATTCATAGACTTGGCAAGACTGACAAGTGCCTTGATACTATCAATGATGTCATCTTCGGTCAAGTCTTGCGTATTCTCACCATACAAAGCAACGTCATCATCGGTTAAAGTGATTGTAATCTTAATTTTTTTCATGGTTTTTTCACCTCGCTTTCAAAATGATACTTATTGTATTTTTTATCTACTTCCACCGTAAGCTCCTCCACTGGAATATCTGCACAAATTATAAATGCAAAACAGGATATAAGAACATGCGATAGTTCCTCTAATATCTCATTAAAAGACCCCTTTCGGTTTCTTTCAAAATGCGACAAAGCTACAATAAGTTCTGCGCATTCCTCTTTTAATATTGTACTTTGCGAATATTTATCACATTTTCTAAACAAATTAGCAGTTTCTAATACAGAAGTTAATAAACTGTTCATTTTCGTTAACCAGCCTTTCTTTGATCTCAATTACTTAATGGATTGTATATAGTATACCACATACTAGATTGTATATGTTGCTTTATACATTGCAAAAATTGCTATACTCCCCTACCCTATGGGGCGTGAGTACTATATTTTGTGTCTATTGACATTTTGCACAAAAATTGGGGTGTTGGGGAAGAAAATTTTGTGCAATCTGCTATTACGTGTCCC
>ENA-UOJO01003859-UOJO01003859.1-human-gut-metagenome-genome-assembly--contig:-P57-NODE-3859-length-13590-cov-4.105504_pt1 | contig 13590 bp, 14 predicted proteins | sample MGYA00242351_ERZ723898 | MGnify/ENA metagenome assembly ERZ723898 | reverse complement strand
CGTTTCTGTGGATAACTATCCACAGAAACGAAAAAATCATTTAACAATTACCTAATTAAATATTTTCTGTAAGTAAGTATTCCCTTTTGATTCTCTTTTTCCCCGGGGGTTTATAAAGACCATTTTTAGATGTCTTAAACCCTCCCCTGCACATCATCTCCAGGGTCAGGAACGATGTTTCTACAGGATCCATCACCGGGATTCCCAGTGCCTGGCTTACCGGACCGCCAAATCCCGTCATGCCGGCACAGCCTAAAATCAAAACTTCAGCCCCTTTTGAAACGGCCTTTTTTCCCTCCTCAATTAAACGGCTTACTGTTTCTCCCCTGTTAGCTTCGGCATCCAGCACACTCATATTTAATGGGAAAACACCTGCTAACCGATGGTCCATTCCATACTGGGCCACCATATGTTCCATCATAGGGACTGCCTTCTCAGATGCCGCCAGGATGGAAAAGCGGTTTCCTAAAAGGAATGACATGGCAATGGATGTCTCTGCAATGCCAAGAACCGGGCAATCACAGATTTCCTTAGCCGCATATAGGCCGGGATCCCCGTAGCAGGCTATTAAAATTCCGTCATACGCGTTTCCGGACACTTTTAAAAGGCGGCATAATCCAAAACTGGATAGGGCATAATCATAGAACGATTCCAGGGCTTCCGGACCGAAATCCAATCCTGTAACTGTGACAGACGTGTCAGGGGCCCTTACACGCTCTACGGTTTTCCTGATATCTTCCGTCTTGGCATCTGAGGTGTTGGGATTTATAACTAATAAGTTCATTCCTCCTCCTTTCTGCTAACAACTGAGAATATATTAACTATTGTGAGTAATATAAATATTATAACGTACAAACTTTTTGTTGTCTATTGTAACAATGTTATATAATATTTACAAAAATATATGCATATTGCCCATTGCAAAATGGGAAAAAGCTACAATCATTCCATAAATTTTTTTGCATAACAATAAAAACCGGGATAAAATAGGGATGAGCCGGACAAATCAGAAAGGCTGCATATCCGCAGCCGGATTAACGCCAATCCATAATAACTGGCAGATATATTGGAGTGACAGAAGCCACACCGAAGTTTATGGAAAAGAAATACTGGATGGGAAATGTGCATGGCTTTTATGCAAAGGATTTACAGACTTGTGAGGAATCAGGAGAACTGCTGCTTATCCGTACCAGTTCCCCGCCAATCAGCGCCACATCCTCCTCCTGGTGGGTGGAAAGAATCAGAATCCGCCCATCTTTTTTTTCCCTGATATACGCAATCACACTGTGTTTCAGGCCCTCATCCATTCCGGTAAAAGGCTCGTCCATAATAAGAATATCGGACGGGGTGAGCAGTGCCCTTAGGACCGCGACGCGTCTCTTCATGCCGCCGCTTAAGGTGGATACGGGACGGTCCAGGCATTCCTCAGGCAGCAGTTCCCCCATCTCCAGCCTGACCCGGGAGGCTTTCAGGGAGCGGCCAACGCACATCATCACATTATCCATGGGGGAGAAGGATTCACACAGCCTGTCCTCCTGGAATACGGCTGATATGGCGGCGGATTTCCGGTCCGGGTTTCCGGCCACGGTCCCCTCATCGGGCGTTTCCAGCCCCATCAGGATCCGCATCAGGGTGGTCTTGCCGGAGCCTGAAGGGCCCATAAGGCAATAACAGCCGCCGTCCCGGAAGGTCATGTTGATATCCGTGAGGACAGTCAGGCCATTATATGATTTTGTGATATGTCTGAGTTCAATCATTCTATTGATGCCTCCTTAAACATTTTATAGGCGCGTGTATGAAAATAGCGTTCCTGCAGGCCCTGTCTGATATGGCTAATGTTTTACTTTCCCTAAAAAATACAGGAAAATGCGTTCAAATACTGCGCTGTCAATTATAATGACATAGGTCCACGCAAAGAGCCCGGCAGTATCCAGATAAAGCTTGGAGTAGTAGAGCTGTTCGCCGATGGAACCTTCCGGTATTCCGATTACCTCGGCGGCCACGCCGGATTTCCAGCTCATGCCCAGGGCGGTCCGGCATCCGCTGATAAGGTAGGGCAGTACGGAGGGGATATAGATATAGCGCACCTGTTTCCACAGGGGCATCCGGAAAACCAGGGCCATCTCCAGAAGTTTCCTGTCCGTGTGTTCCAGCCCTGACAGGGTATTTACATATATCATGGGGACCACGACCAGAAAGGACGTAAAGACGGCCAGGTTATGGGAACCGATCCAGATAAGGGCGTGTATAACTAAGGAAGCCACGGGAACCGAATTGATTAACAGCATTACCGGCTCCAGCAGTTCCCTTATAAGGGGAAATGCATAGGCCAGGCACCCTAACAGGATACTGAGTACAAATGCCCCGAGAAAGCCAAGGCTTATTCTGGCGAAAGAACTGAAGATGGAGGCCCAGAAGGAGCTGTCACGGACAAGCTCCAGAAGGGCCTTTACCATATCCAGCGGGCCAACAAATATGATGTTGTTGTGTATCAGCATATTGGCTGTCTGCCATACTGCAATCCAGAACAGCCAGATGAAGTATTTTCTTATACGGGTATTTTGATTCATGAAAAATGTCTCCGACAACCAGTCATATAGTATCCGCCCCTAAAGGCCGCCGCTCCCTGGGGCCTGTTTGAAAATTCATTCCCGCCATCTGTACGCCCTGCTTCGCTGCATATTTGGTTCCAATTCGGTTAACGCAGCCCGCCATGACTCCCCCATCGGGACAAAATCTTCCGCAAAGCGGAACGCACAGTCGACGGAACCCGGCTTTCAAACACACCCTATGGCATATAATAAAAGTCATCCCCGGGCATCTGTCCGCCGATGGATTTGGCATCCTGTTCCATGAGGATGGAGAGGTATCCGCTTAAGGCATCCTTCATCTCCTGTCCTGTGAGGCATACGATATTGCAGTAAGGAAGGGCCTTCTGGGCGATGGGGGCTTTCTCCACAATGCCCTGGGCAGCGATAAGGGCAGCGGCTTCCTCAGGGTGTCCGGAAGTGAACCGGGCGGATTCGGCATGGTCTTTCAGGAAGTCCCCAATGGGAGACCTGTTCTCCCTGAGGAAATCGCTGCGCACCAGGGTGACGCCTGTTACCAGCATGCTGCCGCTGTCTTTGTTCAGCAGGTTCCACTGTTCCGTCAGGTCCAGCACGGTTTTCAAATCCTCATTCTGGATGCAGGCGGCTGTGGCAAAGGGCTGTGGCAGTACGCCTATGGCGCTGGAATCCTGCTTTAAGATAGAGGCGACCTCGGTGGCCTCAGACTTAAACTGGAGGTCCACATCGCCGGAGCCAAGGCCATTTTCCTTTAAGAGGTAATTCATCACGTATTCAGGCGTGGTGCCCTTGCCGGTCATGTAAATGGTCCGTCCCTTAAGGTCTGCCATGGACTTGATGGAATCATCCGATGCAACCACATAAAGGACGCCCAGGGTGTTGATGTCCAGGACCGTTACATTTCCCTGGGTCTTGTTGTAAAGGACGCTGGCCACATTGGCCGGTACCAGGGCAATGTCCAGGTCGCCGTTTGCAATCTTGCCCACCAGCTCGTCCGCCTTGCCGGTCATGGTAAATTCATATACATTGGAGGTTTCGCCCTTGGCCGCCTTGTCCATCAGGGACACCAGTCCCATGGAGGTAGGGCCTTTTAAGGAACCGATGCGGATTCCGGCCTGGCAGGTCAGCTGCGGTTCATCGCCGGATTCGCCGGCGGTAAGCTCTTTGGCTGAATCAGCCGGACTGCCGGATTCATCGGCCGGTGAAGGACCTGTTTCCTCTGATTCGGCCCCGCTCGTGGTCTCCTGGGAATCAGGGGCAGGGGTTTCTGTCTGTGCGGCGCTGGCAGAGGTGTCCTTAACTGCGGCACCCTGTCCGGATCCGCCGCATCCGCCAAGTATCAGGGAGACGCCCAGAAATGCTGTTAAAAGTATGGAAATAGAACGTTTCATAATACAATCTCTCCTTTCGTAAATATCCTTTACTATAGCACAACAGGCCCTCCTTTTCTATAAAATATTTGAGAAATATTATTGATATAAATATCACAATGTGAGATAATGGAGATACCGTTTGGGGTGAACTCATAATACACGCAGATAGTGGAGGAATAAGGGATGAAAGTAACGATTTGTATTGGAAGTGCCTGTCATTTAAAAGGGTCCAGGGAGATTATTGCAAAGCTTCAGAAATTGGTTGCTGAGAATGGCCTGTCTGACCAGGTGGATTTAAACGGCGCATTCTGCACAGGCAACTGTGACCACGGCGTATGTGTGACCGTGGAGGGCGAACTCTATTCATTGAAACCGGAAGATACCGAGGAATTTTTCGAAAATGAGATAAAAGGGAGACTTTGATTATGGGCATGGAAATCATTGATTTCAAAGCCACAAAGTGCAAGCACTGCTACAAATGCGTCCGCTACTGCGATGTAAAGGCCATCCAGGTCAAGGATGAGCGGGCGGTCATCATGCCTGACAGGTGCATACTGTGCGGACATTGTCTCAAGATATGCCCTCAGTCAGCCAAGACCCTTCGGAGCGACCTGGATATGGTGAAGGGATTCCTGCGGGAAGGCATGCGGGTGGTGGTATCCATTGCGCCGGCTTACATGGGACTTTTAAAATATAAGACAATCGGGCAGGTACGGGGAGCCCTGATGCGCCTTGGGTTTGAGGATGTGAGGGAAACCTCGGAGGGCGCTGCCTTCGTGACGGCCGAATACGCGAAAATCCTTAAGGAACATAAGATGGACAACATCATTACCACCTGCTGTCCAAGCGTCAATGACCTGGTGGAGATTTATTATCCCCAGCTGGTGCCGTACCTGGCGCCGGTGGTGTCACCTATGATTGCCCATGGGAAGCTTTTAAAGGAAGAGCTTGGACGGGACGTAAGGGTGGTATTCCTGGGGCCGTGCATTGCCAAGAAAAAGGAGTCCAAGGACCCGCGGCATGAAGGCTACATCGATGCCGTGCTGAATTTTAATGATATCAATAAGTGGCTGGAGGAAGAGGACATTGTCATTGAGGATTGTGAGGACCGGCCATTTACAGCATTTGACCCCAAGGTCAACCGCCTGTACCCAGTGACCAACGGAGTGGTGAACTCGGTGCTGGCAACCGAGGAAGAAAACGACGGTTACCGCAAGTTCTATGTCCACGGCGTGGCTAACTGCATTGATTTGTGCAAGAGCATGGCGCGGGGGGAGATAAACGGGTGCTTTATTGTGATGAATATGTGTTCCGGCGGATGTATCAAGGGACCTACGGTAAATGACGAATTCATTTCCAGGTTTAAGGTCAAGCTGGACATGGAGGAGAGCATTGCGCGGGAGCCCGCGGCACGGCGCCAGATGGAGCCGGTGTGGGAGAACGTGGATTTCGGCAAGCGGTTTGAGGACCATTCTCCCAGGGATTTACAGCCCACGGAAGAGCAGATACGTGAAATCCTGCGCATGACCAACAAGTTTAAGCCGGAAGACGAGCTGAACTGCGGAGCCTGCGGTTACCCTACCTGCCGTGAGAAGGCCATTGCCGTATTCCAGCACAAGGCAGAGGTGAGCATGTGCATCCCGTTCATGCATGAGAAGGCGGAATCCATGGCCAACCTGGTAATGGAAACCTCACCCAACATCGTGCTGATTGTGGGGGATGACATGCGCATTCTGGAGTACTCGGATGTAGGTGAGAAGTATTTCGGCAAGACACGCTCCGAGGCCCTTAAGATGTACCTGTACGAACTGATTGACCCGGCTAATTTCCAGTGGGTGTTTGACACACATCAGAACATCCATGGCAAGCGGGTAAATTATCCGGAATACAGCCTTTCCACCTTACAGAACATTGTATACATAGAAAAAGAAAACGCTGTCCTTGCCACTTTCATCGATATCACCAGGGAAGAAGAACTGGCCAAGGAAGAGTATGAGAAAAAACTGGAGACTATTGACCTGGCCCAGAAAATCATCCATAAACAGATGATGGTGGCCCAGGAGATAGCCGGGCTCTTAGGAGAGACAACGGCTGAGACCAAGACCACCCTGACCAAGCTCTGCCATTCCCTGCTGGAAGATGGCAGCGATGGCATCTATGGGGGCGGCGAGGAAGACATAACGCTTCCGGACGTGCACCTTGGCAGCGGGGCAAGGCCCTTAAGCGGCGTCATGACGCCGGGGAATACCGGGGCTGGCGCCGGGACGGCAGGAAGCGCCGGGCTGGCAGGCAGTACCGGGATGACAGGAAGCGCCGGGCTGGCAGGCGGCATAGGGACGGCAGGAAGCGCCGGACTGGCAGGCGGTACCGGGACGGCGGGAAATGCCGGAACAGCAGGCGCTGCCGGGATATCGGGGAATGCCGCGGCACCGGAACAGAAAAAGGGCTATGTCCACATTGGAAGCGCGGCTCCGGCGGGCAGGAAGACAGGGTATGTCCATCTGAACAGCGCTGATTTGAAGAAACCAGGCGGCAGCGGAGGTAGATAATGGGAATTACAGTGGATGTTGCTTATAAAAGCCTGAATAAATATACCGAAATCCTCTGTGGAGATAAGGTAGAGCTGCTTCAGACCGCGGATTCCAACATCATGATCCTGGCCGACGGCATGGGCAGCGGCGTCAAAGCCAATATTCTGTCCACCCTGACCTCCAAGATACTGGGAACCATGTTTCTTAACGGCGCCACGCTGGAGGAATGTGTGGATACCATCAGTGAGACACTCCCTATCTGCCAGGTGAGGCAGGTGGCTTATTCCACCTTCAGCATCCTTCAGGTGTATCATAACGGGGATGCCTATCTGGTGGAATATGACAACCCGGGCTGCATTTTCATACGGGACGGCAGGCTCATGGAGATACCAAGGAATGTCCGCGTCATCCAGGGCAAGGAGATTAACGAATACAGGTTCAAGGTACAGAAGGGCGACGCCCTAATCCTCATGAGTGACGGGACCATCCATGCAGGCGTGGGCGAGCTGTTAAACTTTGGATGGCTGTGGCAGGATATTGCGGATTACGCGGTGCGCCAGTATCCGCTTACTGTATCCGCCATGCGTCTGGCCGCCTCCATCAGCAGGGCATGCGATGAACTATACCAGTTCAGGCCGGGGGACGATACAACGGTGGCCTGTATGCGCATCATTGACAGCAAGCCGGTGCATCTGATGACCGGTCCGGCCCGCAACCCGGAGGACGATGTGCGGATGGTCCACGACTTCATGGCGGATTCCAATGCCAAGACCATTGTGTGCGGCGGCACCAGCGCCACCATTGTGTCCAGGGTATTGGGGAAAAAGCTGGATGTATCCCTGGATTATGTGGACCCGGAGATTCCGCCCATTGCTTATATGGACGGTGTGGACCTGGTGACGGAGGGCGTGCTGACGCTGAACCGTGTGCTTCAGCTGCTGCGCCGGTATGTGAAGAATGAGACTGTTTCCGAGGAGTTTTTCCAGGAACTGGATAAGCCCAACGGCGGCTCCATGGTGGCCAAGGTATTGATTGAGGACTGTACCGAGGTACATCTCTATGTGGGAAAAGCAATCAACAGCGCATACCAGAATCCGGGCCTGCCATTTGACCTGGGAATCCGCCAGAACCTGGTGGAACAGCTGGGACGTGTGATAGAAGAGATGGGAAAGACCGTGGTGGTAACCTATTATTAGGATTGTACCTTATTAAATACTTGCATTTTCAGTACAAATATAGTAGATTTTCAGGTGTTGATATAAAATTAACAATCTAGTGCCGTGCCAGGCAGGTACTTGGGCCCTCCGGTGTAAATGCGCCGGGCGGCGTCAGACGGCTATGTCTGGGTGGAGCTGCCCGTCAGGCTATGTCCGGGTGGACCTGCTCATAGGATATGTCCGTCGGGACCTGCCCGTCAGGGTCTGCCGGCACAGCGCCAGGTACTCATAACGAGGAGGAGAAGAGATGGTAACCAATGATGCGACTATCCTGCGTCTGAAGCATGATGTTCTCTATGAGGTGGCTAAGGCTGCATGGGATGGAAATCTGGAAGAGAAGCGCGGCGAGATTCCATATTCCATGATACCGGGGCCACAGGCAGCTTACCGCTGCTGTATCTATAAGGAAAGGGAAATCATCAAACAGAGGGTGCGCCTTGCAGAGGGCAAGTGTCCGGCAGGCAAAGACACCTCCAATGTGGTGCAGGTCATCAATGCTGCATGCGAGGAGTGTCCCATTGCTTCCTATATAGTAACCGACAACTGCCGCAAGTGTATGGGAAAGGCCTGCCAGAATTCCTGTAATTTCGGGGCAATCAGCATGGGCCACGAACGCGCCTATATTGACCCTGCCAAATGTAAGGAGTGCGGCAAATGTTCCCAGGCTTGCCCATATAATGCAATTGCCCATCTGGAGCGTCCCTGTAAGAAAATCTGCCCTGTGGACGCCATTACATATGATGAATACGGCATCTGCGTGATTGACGAGAAGAAATGCATCCAGTGCGGCGCCTGTATCCACAGCTGTCCCTTTGGCGCCATTGGCTCCAAGACCTTCATGGTGGACGTAATCCGCCTGATTAAGGCTGGAAAACGTGTGGTTGCCATGGTGGCTCCTGCCACCGAAGGCCAGTTCGGGCCTGATATCACCATGGCCAGCTGGAAGATAGCCCTTAAGCAGCTGGGCTTCGCGGATATGGTGGAAGTAGGGCTGGGCGGCGACATGACGGCTGCCTATGAGGCTGAGGAGTGGGCCCAGGCCCACAAGGAAGGCAAGAAGATGACCACTTCCTGCTGTCCTGCATTCGTCAATATGATTAAGCAGCATTTCCCAATGCTTTTGGATAATATGTCCACAACCGTATCTCCCATGTGCGCGGTATCCAGGATGATAAAGAGCCAGAATCCGGAAACCATAACCGTATTCATCGGACCGTGCATTGCCAAAAAAAGCGAAAGCCTGGATTTGAACATAGAAGGCAACGCTGACTATGCCATGACCTTTGGGGAAATCCGCGCCATGATGCGGGCCAAAGGCGTGGAACTGCAGCCCGCCGAGAACGATTACCAGGAAAGCTCTGTGTTCGGCAAGCGCTTCGGCAACGGCGGAGGCGTTACCGCTGCCGTGCTCCAGTGCCTGGAAGAGATGGAAGAGAGCACCGACATCAAGGTTGCCCGCTGCAACGGGGCCGCCGAGTGCAAGAAAGCCCTGCTGCTCATGAAGGTGGGGCGGCTTCCTGAGGACTTCGTGGAAGGCATGGCCTGCGTGGGCGGCTGCGTAGGCGGACCCAGCCGTCATAAGACCGAGGTGGAAGCCAAGAAGGCAAGGGACCAGCTGATTGGTGCGGCTGAGGAGAGGCGCGTGCTGGAGAACCTGAAGAAGTATCCGATGGATGGGTTTTCGCTGCATCGGCATTAAGCTACGGTAGTTTAGATGCCACTTGTGGTTTTTGAACGGATACGATGGATAAGACCACAAGATGTGGTGGTTTTTGAGGAAAAATCGAGTGAAATTGCGGCCTGGAAATGGGTGTTTTTCAGGGCGTGAGAAATAGATGCCTTGGCCCTGGGAGATGGATGCTCCTGGGGCCTTTGGTTCTTCTGCTAGTGGATATCTGTATTGATTTTGAATGTCATGCATGATATTGTGTAAAAAAGGAGGTAATCCAATGGATATCCGAGTTTTAGAATACTTTCTCATGGCAGCCAGAGAAGAAAATATCACCAAAGCAGCACAGCTGCTTCATGTGACACAGCCAACCCTCTCCCGCCAATTAATGCAGCTGGAGGATGAATTGGGTGTAAAGTTGTTTGAGAGAACCAATCACAGTGTCCTGCTGACGGATGAAGGCTTTTTATTCCGGCGCAGGGCGCAGGACATAGTTGCAATGGCAGAAAAAGCAAAGAGTGAGGTGGCGCAGAACGAAGAAACATTGACAGGCATTATTTCCATCGGCTGCAATGAACTACGCAGTGTTCAGGAATTAGCAAAGGCTATGACTGCTTTTCAAAACCGTTATCCCAAAGTGAAATTTGAACTGTATAGCGGCTCTAACGAGGAGATACAGGAACGCATTGAGCAGGGATCTCTGGACATCGGTTTATTTCTGGAGCCGTTTAACCTTACAAAATATACAACCCTCCCCATGCAGACAAAAGAGCGCTGGGGAGCGCTCATCCATCAGGAAGCACCGCTTGCCACACAGGATACGATCCATCCCGGAGATCTGGTGGGGACGCTTGTCATGACGATTCATATCAATACCCCAGCACATACTGAATTGTCACAATGGTCCGGAGATTTTGCAAGGGAGATGGATTTTTCTGCCAACTATAACGTGCTTCACAATGCGGTCATTATTGCACGTGAACGGAAAGGCGCGGTCATTTGTCTGGAGCAGGACTGCCGTTATGATGATATGAAGTTTCTGCCTCTGGAGCCAGAGCTGTCCGTTGGTTCGGCCCTTGCATGGAAAGAAGGGCGGATTGTTTCCAGAGCGGCAAAAGCATTTCTCCAGCTTTTGCAGCAGGAAGGGGCGGAGAGGGAGGAGGGGAAAGAAAAACGGCAATACGAAAAATGAATTTCCACGCATCCAATATAAGCATTTTACATTTTCAAATTAACACCCTATACTGTAGATGTACCGAGAGAAACGGTGCATCTACAGTTTTTTCCAGGAAGAGGTGCTATGGACGATTTAGAGAAACTGGAAGGAAAGCTTCGGGAAATAGGATTTTCAAAAACAGAAACCGCATATTATCTGAAGTTGTTTAATGCCGGGGAATGTTCTGATCCCGAAAGGCTGCGTATTCTTGGAGACAAACGAAAAGCAGCCTTGGATGAAATCCACAGATTAGAGAGCAAAATCATCAGCATGGATACCATGCGAAACGACATCAGAAACAAAAAATAACAGTCAGGAGGAAATCAAATGGAGTATGTTACATTAAGTAACGGAGTAGCAATGCCGACGCTGGGATACGGCTGTTTCCTTATAGGACCGGAGGAATGTGAGCGCTGTGTCACAGACGCCATCGAAATCGGATACCGTGCGATTGACACAGCACAGGCTTATTACAACGAAGAAGAGGTTGGCAGCGCCGTCAGTAAAGCGATTGCTTCAGGCAGGGTGAGACGGGAAGAACTGTTTCTTACCACCAAAGTATGGATTATGAACGCTGGCTATGAAAAGGCAAAGGCTTCAATTGACGAATCCTTACGCAAATTGCAGACCGATTACATCGATCTTTTGCTTATCCATCAGGCGTTCAATGATTATTACGGTACATGGCGGGCGATGGAGGAAGCATACAAAGGCGGTAAGGTGAAAGCCATTGGCGTCAGCAACTTCTATCCCGATCGTTTCATGGACTTAGCATTGTTCAGTGAAATCAGGCCAATGGTCAATCAATTGGAAACCCATGTGTTCCAGCAGCATAAGAATGACCGAAGGTTTATGGAGAAATACGGAGCAAAGGTGGAGGCCTGGGCTCCTTACGCCCGGGGTGAAAAAGGCATTTTCACAAACCCTCTCCTGATGTCCATTGGTCAGAAGTATGGAAAAACGGCCGGACAGATTCCACTGCGGTTCCTTGTCCAGAGCGGCATTCCCGTGATTCCGAAGTCCACCCATAAGGAGCGCATGGCAGAGAATCTCAACATTTTTGATTTTCAGTTAAGTTACGAAGAAATGTTACAGGTAGAGGCATTGGACCAGGGGGAGAATATTTTTATGGACCACGAAGATGCGGCACAGATTGAAGATTTTTTTGCCCGGCTCGATGTAAAGTAAAGAATAGAAGGAGAAAATAAAAATGGAGTTTCAAAGAGTTATTCAGGAACGCTATTCCTGCAAAAAGTTTGATGGCCGCCCGGTGGAGAAATCTAAATTAGATGCGATTTTGGAAGCAGGAAGGCTTGCTCCGACTGCAAAAAATCTTCAGGAACAGCGCATCTATGTGGTACAGTCCGAAACAGGCCTCGCGAAAGTCGATCAGGCAACTCCCTGCCGATATGGCGCAACAACCGCAGTCATTGTAGCGTTTGATAAAAATTATGTTTTTACTTATCCTGGTGAAAAACGGGATTCCGGTGTCGAGGACGCCAGTATTGTGGCAACACATATGATGCTTGCGGCAAAGGCAGTGGGCGTGGACAGCTGCTGGATCAACTTCTTTGATCCGGAGGTAATGGCAAAAGAGCTTGGCCTGCCTGAGAACGAAGAAGTGCTGATGCTTCTGGATCTTGGATACGCAGCGGAAGGAACCAAGCCTCTTGCAACACATAACCAACGCAAAGAAATCTCTGAAACCGTCAGCTATATATAAACCACAGAAACGGAGGAAATGATTATGAGTAAAACATTGGTTGCTTATTTTTCTGCCAGCGGGGTAACCGCAAAGCTGGCAAAAATGTTAGCGGATACGATTGGTGCGGATCTGCATGAAATCCAGCCGGAGAAACCATACACAAGCGCAGATTTAGACTGGATGAATAAAAGAAGCCGCAGCAGTGTGGAGATGAATGATAAGTCTTTCCGTCCTGTTGTTGCGAACCGTGTGGAGAACATGGAACAGTACAACCGTGTGTTTATAGGTTTCCCTATATGGTGGTATGTGGCCCCCACGATCATCAACAGCTTTTTGGAGCAGCACGATTTAACTGGCAAAAAAGTCATTCCGTTTGCCACTTCCGGAGGCAGCGGTATGGGGAATACAAATGCTGAACTCGCGGCATCCTGCAGGGGCTCTGTACTATGTGAGGGAAAAAGGTTTAACACAAATGTAAAAGCCACAGAACTGAAAGCCTGGGCTGAAAAATTCTAAGGGGGAATCATAGATGATACGGCATATTTTTATGGCTACCGTAAAAGAAGGAGTCTCTGATGAAGTAGTCTGTCAGAAAATGGATGAGATGCATGCCATGAAGGACAGTGTTCCTGCAATTAAGGCAATTACTGTTTCAAAGAATCTGGGTTGGGCTGGTCCTGCAAATGTAGTTACCATGATTGTTGATGTAGAGGATAAAGCGGGATTTGATGCTTTGCTTGCAAGTCCGGTACATTGTGCGGTTGCAGACAAGGCGAATGAGGCGTTTTGCACCGATCATTTCGTGATGGCACAAATTGAAATTTAAGACTAACGCGATTACCGGTTTCTATAATTTTTCACTCGTCGATGAGGATATAAACGCAATTACAGTCTTAGATACAATTGGTAATTATAGTTATGAGAAATAGCAGGTCAGCCTAAATGGCTGGCCTGTTATTGGTTTCATGACTTTAGCTATTATAGTAAATGATATTCAGGCTCTGAACATAAGTATGCTGCTGCATGGAAGAGTTCAGCTCCAAATTATGATACTGCGCCAGAAGCTGCTGTACAATTTGAAGTCCTTTCCCTCGGCCAGGGCCTTTACTTGTGTTTCCGGCATAGATTCCCCGCATGGTAGTCTGCGCTGTAATGGAATTTTTGATGATATATGAGCAGTCCTCATCATTTCCAATGATTTTAAGCTCTATTCTTCCGTCTGGTATCTGTATGGTCTCTTCAATTGCATTATCCAGCAAAATACCTAAAATGCGCGTCAAATCAATGACATCCATGCCGGTCTGGAAGGTTT
>ENA-UOJO01003858-UOJO01003858.1-human-gut-metagenome-genome-assembly--contig:-P57-NODE-3858-length-13595-cov-5.108863_pt1 | contig 13595 bp, 25 predicted proteins | sample MGYA00242351_ERZ723898 | MGnify/ENA metagenome assembly ERZ723898 | reverse complement strand
ACAGTTGAGCGGAAGCTGTCCAAAGATGGACTTCCTTTTTGATTTTCAACTAAAATCATTCTATGATTTTTTAGGTAAATTATAAAAGTAGAAAATGGAGCCGTTGGATAAACATCATTTCTTTCGACCAAATTCCCGTTCTCATCAAACATAGATTTAACTTCAAGAACTGTACTTTTAACAATCAACCCTGTCAATATATATTCACAATCTGCATCCTGATTAACTTCAATATCCATAAGCAAATAGGTATTATCCCCTTGGCTTCTTGTAATTCCACTTTTCAAAGCCGGCATTAAAATAGTGTCAAAATAATCCAGTAACGGACTCTCATCTTTGTCCCCCATAAAAACTACATTAAAATTAGCCACTGATACCTTTTTCTCATTATTTGCACTTTGCTTTTTATCCATTTTATTCTCCCCGTTTCGACGTTTTTCTTAATTATATCACACGCCGAATGGAAAGAATATACAAATATCCCCCTCCCAATTCCACAAATCTTACAAAAACATACCCATATTTTCTCTTCGTAACCAAAGTATAGAACATATGTTCTTCTGAGTCAAGGGTCAAATAATAAAAAGGACACCCTATTTCTAGGATGCCCTAATTGTATCTGGAAAATGTCGTGGGGGATAAAACCAGATACCTCACCGCCTGTGTACCCTGCGGCATTGTCCCGTTAAAGCACAGGTCTGTCTTATGAGGGATTACACAATACCGGTTAGTCAGCCACCAGGGTATGACACCTGGCAGCCGCTATCTGTGGGGAGGATAACAAAATCAAGTCTTTTTCGTATCACCCAATTTTGCATATTACAATTATAAATCATCCAAGCGGACATGACAAGGACACGATTTTGACACGCTCCTGTCAAGCCCCTAATCCAGCATGAGGGCATCCGACCCAAACAGATATACACTAAGTATCCCCGTAAGTTCCGTTATCCATCGCCTGGCCGTCCGCTCCCCATATCCGTAAATCTCTGCAATACTTTCGTATGTCATCCCATCCAGATAGAAATACTTGAATGCCAGATACTTCTCATGCGTATTCTTCCGACACTCCTCATCCTCCAGGAGCTTCAGACACTTGTCTATGTGCCCTATCATTACAATACTCCGCAGCTTGCTCTTGAGGATACTGTTGATAAAGATATCTTCCTCGGTGAACTCCTCCAGTTCATCGCCATTATCCATGTCGGACAGTTCTGCCACCCCCTCCTCCACGCTCTGACAGATGCGGTTATAATTCTCCATCAGCTTCTTGGTGTTCTGGAATACTTTTATTCTCTTTTCCCTTCGGAGTTGCTTCTCATGTTCCTTAAGGGCTTCCTTTGCGGCTAGCCTGGCCACTTCCTCCAACGCTTCTGTCTGTTTCATCGGCATCACCTCCTCCCGCATCCAGCCACGGGCATGCCCAGCACCCGTACCGTATCCTGCCCTTGTTGTTACGCTGGCCGTCACAGCCCCCACGCCCGTTGTCTATGTAGCACTGTCTCATGGTACCGTCTCACCTCTTTCGGCGGCCTGCGCAGTTCCGGGTCCGGGCACAGGCTGGTGTATGCATAGGGCGGCATCCTGACAGGCCATGTATCCGGCGGCGGTTCTCGGATGGCCGATTCAGCTGATGCCGCCACGGCGGATGCCCGCAGGACCTTGTTGGCCTTGGCCTGTTTACTGTCTGCTTTCTTTCTCATAGAAATCCTCCACCCATTCCAGTGGCTCCCCACAATCCTGGCAATAACTCTGTCCCATCTCAACCTCTCCCCCACATTCAGGACACTCATAGATTATGCCATGCTCCATATCAATTTTTATTTTTGCCATCTTGTTCTCCAAATCCTAATCTTCCTCATTACGTGCTGTGCAGTATACGCACCGCTTGCACAACTCTATCGGCTCGTCATTATTGGCGTGACCAAATCCCATGCACTTACCATTACTGTCCCGTCCCGGCTCCCCGCAACACCTAATATACTTACAATTATCTGGCGTTCTCTTTGGCATCTTACACCTCCTAAATCCTAATTTAGTCATCTAATTTCCGCCCACACATAGGGCAAAAATGAATAGGCTCCGATGTGTTTTCTGATTCATCATCTGCGTATTTTAGATAGTGATTCTTATTATGCTTTGATTGCACAATGTTAAATTCTCCCGCATACTCCCCTGTTAAATCCCTGCCCCACAAAAAATCACTTCCCGCATAGGTTCCTGTTTCTTTCAGCTCGCAGTAAGCGCACATTTCAAATTACCTCCAAATCCTAATATTGCTTATCTCAGTTTTGATTTGTAACAATATTTATCATTAAACAACATTGTCATTGAACTACTTTTTTCATATAATATTGTAAAGAATGCCTAGGAGAATAAAATGCTTAACAATCAACATGCTAACCCGCCTTCCTATCCCAGATTCCAATCAAATGTGGTGACTGATTATGGCCCAAATCCGTTTATTATCGATATCGGCAATGCCACTGTGAATAACGACACATTTCGCACTGCCTTATGGACAGGTAACAACTTGCAGCTTACTCTGATGAGCATACCAGTTGGTGAAGAAATAGGTATAGAAGTGCATCCGGACAATGATCAATTTTTGCATATTGAATCTGGCCACGGTGTTGTCCGAATGGGTAATCAAATGGACCGTTTAAATTTTCAACAACCAGTCTTTATAGATAGCGCCATATTCATTCCGGCTGGAATCTGGCACAATATAGTAAATACTGGCGATATCCCATTAAAATTATATTCTATCTATGCACCGCCTCACCATCCCTGGGGTACCATTCACCAAACTAAAGCTATCGCAGAAGCAAATACAAATCATTATTAATTACCACCTCGTCAGTTCTACAAAAAGGGCTGACGGGGCTTTGTTTTACCATGCTACCTCCAGGAAATGTTAATCTTTCCAGCCAAGTTCCTGTCCGCAGTCATGGCAAAAATTATGTTTCTGCCTGATACTTCTTACGCTCCCACATGCTGGGCAGATGTAATGGTATCCGTTGGATATAACCTTCCGTGGGACACATTTTTCCGCAGTTGGCTGCTCCATTATCGCTTCTTCCAGCGACTGTGTCACCTCCACCAGGACATTCCCACGCAGGCTATCCATGAGCCTATCCGCGTCTATTAACCTCATATTACTCCTTTCTTAGTTTTCAAAACATTGATTTACGATACGAACTTCCAATGCACATACTTGAAAACCAGCTCCAGAATCCCAACATCCTCTATCTGGTCAACCATCTGCATGATGCATCGTTTTAACGCTTCCCTGTACATTGTGTGTCCTCCCTTCCATAACTGACACCATTATGATTACCTTCCCGCTTTTACAGTCCAGGTTTTCAAAATACACATTGCCTTCGTAATAATATATCCCCACTATCTCCGGGTGCCCGTAGTGGATGCATTTCCTTTGCATTGCATCACCTCGCAAATCATCCGCCCCACATCTTCCGGATAGGAGACCAGTCCGGCCACGCCTCCGGCAGCCCGGATTTGCTCCATGGTCTTAAGCTGTACCTTGCTTGCCTTCCCCCAGAACGGACGCTTTACTTCAAACCCATAGAACTGTCCATCCACGATGCAGCAGATATCCGGTATCCCACAGCGGCTATATGCTCCGGCCGTGGCCTTCCACACAAATGCCTGTGGGTATTCCTGCTTAATCCACTTCATGATCCTGTCCTGAAGCGTCCTCTCCAGGGGTACTGCATCATACAGTTTCCTCGCGGCCTCCGTACGGGTCAATCCTGGGAACTGTTTCTGTACCCCGTCAACCGCCTGCTCATATGAACTGTAACGCTTATAATCAATCTTCATATCTGCCATCCCCTTCTATCATCTGGTAGTACCGGTTCATGACGATGTATTTCAGGTCCAGTGCCGCATCAAGGACCTGGTCATAGTCATATATCCATGTGATTCTTTCCAGTATTCCCGAATCTACTATCACCCGGTTCAGTTCCTCCGCAAAGGGTTCCAGGTCCTCCGGAAGGATCCTGATTCCTGGAAGGATTGTTTCGTGCAGGAACTGCCTCGTCATCTCACTAAGTTCCTGTTTTAATTGTGCATACGGTTTTGCGTACCTTGTAGTAAGCTCCACCAACGGGACATTTTCCCTGTTTTTCCGCATGGAATCAAGCTTTTTCCGGTATCGTTCAATGTCCAACATCCCAATCACCCTCCTTACGCCTATTCTGCCCTTACGCCTAACCATTTCCATTAGGCGTAATGAAAAATCCTAGTATCCATGCGGCTTTGAGGGCATTCCTTACGCCTAATTCCTAATTTGGGAATACACACCTGATATTTTAGGAATTTTACACACGATACATATGAAATGATGTAACATGCAGATTTTCTATATGACACATATAAATATGTGTAAGAATGTAAGGATATATAAATATGTGCTTCAAAGCCTTGGTTTTGCGTACTTTTTCACCTTACGCCTAACCTTACGCCTAACCTTACGCCTAAAAATTAGGCGTAAGGAACTATCATTCATATGGAAGCCTTTCTTCCCCATCAAATGGCACATCATCACCCATGGACACCTGTCTGAACCCATCCTTTCCACTGATATCCCCCGCTATCCCATCCTCATCCAGCAGCGGATCCTTCTCTTTAGCAAGCATCCACAGGTGGAACTCCACAAACCGGACGGTCCTGTTGTCAAACCATTTGGGTTTCGTGTATTCCTTCCCGCCACTCTTTTTAGGTGTGGCCGCTATCAGCCCGTTATCCCCCAGATACCGCATGGTCTTCCTGGGGGAATATCCTGCCTTTGTCAATGCCTGGTTCAGGAGGGACGGGAATATGTAGGCATTCTTACCGTCCATGAATCCCAGACAGGTACCGACTGCACGTTCCCCGAAGTTGGCCTTATTGCTCATGATCCAGTCCACGATGAACTGGGTGGCATTCTCATTCACGTCGCCTGCAGCAGCCGTCATCTGCTCCTGCAGGATGCGCTCCGCCATCCGCCTTGCCCTTTCCCCGGAATCCTCCCCATGGAATATCCATTCATCCAGCATGGCATCCGCAAGGGCCACGGCGGCAATACAGGCAATATGGGAGCCGCTCCTTCCATCACTTTTCTCATTGACGTACCTTAACATCCCATCATAACGCTGCCTGATATCATCCTCGTCCTGCCCCATCAACCGGCCCACAAAGCCAGGACCGGCCCATCCACAGTTCTGTGCACAGGTCTGGTGCATGATGCTCGCTTCCTGTTCATCGTCAAACGGTCCACCATATATCTCAAGGGTCCTCGTACTCACACCGGTCTGGCTGGTTTCCGTTGCGAGTGGCTCCTCACCATTGGCCAGGGCCACCGTCCTCCAGGTCTTCGTCTCCTGTATGCCGCCATTCTTAGCACCCCGTATTTTCCCTGTACCACTGGATATCATGTACACAATCTGTTCCAGTGCCCCCTGTTTCTGTCCTGCCAGCTGACGTTCGTCAATCCCCAACGGAAGGTCGCAGTAAAATGCCGCCAGCCGTTCCAGTCCTACTGCCGTCGCGTTAAAATTGACCATGAGCCGTTCCGGCTCCCCCCAGGCTGACAATGCAGCCTTGACCGCGGCAGACTTCCCGCCCTTGCTGCCTCCCCAGTTATACACAAAGAATATCCGCTGCCTGATGATACGGAGCAATGGTGCGGTGAAACTGGCTGCCAGTATGAAGCGGAACTTATCACGGCTACGGTGTGGTGCCATCTGCGCCACCCAGCCTTCCAGGCTCCCGTTCATCCCATATGCGGATACCAGTCCTTTCTGTGTCGGGTCCACATCAAGCACGATGCCGCTCCCATGACCAGGAAGGAACCGCTTCCCCGGCTGCCATCCGAATGTCGTGGTGGAGTCCGCCTTCTGGATGATATCTATGTTCTCGGACTCCAGTGCAGAAAGGAACTGGACCACATCCTTTGCATTCTCTGATGTCACGGTACATCCCAGGTCTGCCAGGGCCGTGATCCCCTTACTGGTGAATATGGTGGACCGTGGGTAAATGGCCCTGTGCCATGCCCCATCCCGTTTGAAGGCCACCTCAATCTTTTCCTCCGGCCTCTCTATGCTTTTCAGCCGCTGTGTTATGATGATTGGTGTGCGGCAGATATTCTTTGGCAGATGCTGTTTCTCATCAATCCGGCAGATCCCCTTCTCGGAATACATCCACCCTTCTGGCTGCCTCAGGCTTACAGGGGCTCCTTTGATTGCCTCCGGTATCTCCCCGTCCAGATGGTCCAGGTCTATTTTCCTGGCAGTTTTCAATGCTTTCTGTATCTTTCCTACCGCGGCTTCCTTTCCGAACCTGATGTATAATTCAGATGGGTCCTTCACCCCGAACTGCCCGCAGCTCCAGACATACACCTCCCCTATGAAACCACCATCCCGCAGGCGCGTGGTCATCTTCGTGAGGAATGTGTCACCTCCCCGGTCCGGCTCCTTATGCAGGTATAACTTCAGGTCCTGCAGCATGGCGGCCTGTCCTTCCTTGAACAGGGAGGCGCCGGCCACCCCCAGTACCGGGATGTTCATGTACAGGAGTGTCTGGGTATCGGACTCACCTTCCACGATAGCTGCATAACCGGCCTTCCTGATTTCAGGCAGCAGCCATGCACCATATAATGTGATCCTGCCGCTGCTCCCGTACTTCCAGCGGAACTGCTTATTCCCATACCGTTTCCGGAATGTCACCATGTCGCCGGATTCATCATAATAGGGTATCTTAAGATAGGTACCCCCATCCCGGTCCCGGGCGGTTTCCATCCGGCATCTTTCTGACAGCCATTCTTCCGGTATCTGTTTGTTAAGGCTATACTCCTTTAGCGAATAGGAAGCCATCCCGGTCCCTTTCGGCTTCTTCCCTGCGTCTTCCCCATCCAGGTCAACCCCATATCTGTCCATGATCTGCCTATATGCTTCCTCTGTGTCCGTCCCATGGGTTTCTGCCCAGAAGGTCGTGAAGTTCCCGGATGCCCCGCAGGCAAAGCATGTATACTGCCCTGTCTGCAGGTTGACTGAAAAGCTGCTTTCCCTGTCATCATGGAAGGGACACAATCCATTGAGCTGGCTGCCGCTGACGGTGTGTTTTTTAATGGCCTGGCTGTATTCTGCCCTGTAGTCCACAACCTGGTCCATGTCCATATCAATGCTCTTTGCTGTCATACACACCTCACCTATCCATCCTTACTGCCTTTATCCCGGAAACCCTGGTCCAGGCCCGTCCACCTTGACAAAACCATCCTTATCCATCTTCGGCTTCCCGCCGTCCGTATCATAATCCGCCTCATCTATGGCCACGGCTGCCCGGGTGGTCTCCTTTATGCTATCCGCCATCTGTCTTGCCTCCATCATCTGTTCGGGTGACAGGACGGAATCAAGACTGAAAACAGCCCTGGAATATTCGATACCCCCTGCACTCCTTTCCTTCTTGAGGGATATCCTGGTGACTGCCTGCCAGCACCGCATCCCCTTAAGAAGGATTTTCTTACCGATGTAATCCCTCATGTATTTAAGGCTGGTCGGTGGGAGTGACAGGACAAGCGGTACCGGATTCCCCTCCCGCAGGATATAGCACCGGTGTACATTCTTACACGCCTTCCCGCGCCCGTCCTCATCGGACCCGAACTGGTTATGCGGACAGGACGCGCATTCATGTATTTCCCCCGTCCCCCTCTCGACACCCTGCTTCCCATCGTAGCTGGAACAGTCAGGCTGGTCATTGTTCCCATCATATTTCCCAAACCAGTATGCATTGACCGGATGGTGGTCCACAATCACACCACGGATTTCCTTGACGACATCCGGGCTGTCCTCATCCTCCCCAGGTACCTCAAATGCAAGGCCTCCACCTGATGGTATCTTCACCTTGTCAAACGGGATGGCGCCCAGCCCGTCCATCTCCTCCGCCACGGCTTCAGCCAGTTCCCCTGAAATGGTTACAAGTTTAAATTCACTTCCTGCTGCCCTTATCTCATTCTTACTCATTCTTTATCCTCCTCATCCATATCATCATCCAGCGTTTCCTGTGCCTCCACAGCCTCCTCAAACCCGTCCTCCATGTCCCCGGCATCCTCTATCGCCTGCTCAATCGGTGTGACCGGGTCATAAAGGTCATCCAGGATACGCTTGGCCTGGGTTGCCATCTGGACAGCCGCCACGGCCGTCATCACGCATGAGTTATATATGGATCCACATGTACTGATGGCATCTGCTTCACCATTTGGCAGTACTTTAAGGAATGTGTCCATATCACCCCGTACGCTTTTTACCGCCCTGGTAAGCACGGTTTCATTCTCTGACAGGATTCCGTATCCCTCATGATGGTTATTGACCTTAGACGGATATGTCTCCTCCATATATTTCCCATGGTTGAACCGGACAACCGTCTGCACGTTATCCTTAAGGCTCCTTTCGTAATCCAGACGCAGGTCCATCTCTAACTGCTCATAATTTCCCATCTATGCTTCCTCCTTCTGTTTTGCTGACCTGGCTACTTTGTTGGTTTCCTTGCGCTTCATGATATCGTATGTCTCGTAGACATTGATGCACCCTGCCAGGTCCCCCGGAAGGGCCCCATTTTCCTGCACATAGGCCGCAAGGGTGCTTGACAGTGTACGTGCATTGACCGTCTCCACTATAAGTTCCCCGAACCCCTCACTGCGGAGCACTTCAAGGAACTCCAGGCCTTCGGCAAGCAGGGTTTCCTCCGCCTTCTTTGAATACATGGTCTTTTCCTGCAGGGAATACTTAAAGCCATTCCTCGATATGGTCGGGCACTCCTCATCTATCATCATCTGGGCGATTTCCTTCTTAAGCTCCTCAATCGCCTTATTATTGTCGGAAGTAGCTTCCTTAAGCGCATCCTTCCTGTCCAGAAGCTCCTTATATGTATCAATCTTCCCTAATAACTGCATCCTGTTTCCTCCTTAAAAAAACTGTCTCCACTCATCCACTACGGTCTTTGCCAGGTCCTCCTTACGCGCAAGGGCCTTCAGTATCTGCTCGTCCACGGTTTTCTCCACAACCAGGTGGATGTAGGTGCACCGGTTGCGCTGCCCTATCCTGTGTATACGCGCAAGACTCTGGCTGTACGCGGCATAATTGAAATTGACGGAGTAATATACACAGGTATCTGCAGCCGTCAACGTGATGCCCAGGCCGGCCGTGTCAATCTGGGCCAGGAATACCTTGGTTGCCGGATTTGTCTGGAAATCCTTTACGATATCCCCCCTGGCATCCAGTTTAATGTCCCCGTAAATCATCCCATAACCTACCTTCTTCTTTTTCAACAGCTTCTCAATGACATCCAGCTCCGGCCGGAACCTTGCAAAGATGACAAGCTTCTTACCTGTGGCCATGACATAATCCTCCAATATGTCCTCCAGGGCATCCATCTTACCGCGGCTTACCAGTTCCGGCCGGTTCCCTCCGTCTGCCTGGATGAACCCGCCTGTGAACTGCTGGAGCCGCAGCAGTCTGGTCAGCACACTGGTTGCCGTGATCTGCCCGCCACTTTCCAACTCCGCAAAACTATCCTTCCTTATCCGGTCATACAGCTGGCGCTCCTTCGTGCTCAATGTGATGACCCGGTTCTCAAACGTCTGCTCAGGAAGGTCCAGCGCCTCCTCCTTGGTTACCCGGTAGGCAATGGAATGCTCCTTACGGATAAGCTCGTCCATGTCACGGTATCCGATAATCTGGCGCCGCTCAAACCCGCCCATGATGGCGTAGCGGTTCCTGAACTGGTAATAGTTCGTACCGAATACGGATGGGTCAAGGAAACGGTACTGGCTATACAGGTCAATGGCATCATTCTGTACCGGGGTACCGGACAGGATGAGCTTATACCTTGCCTTATCCCCCAGCTGGTGCATGGCCCTGCTCTGCTGCGCGTCGTGTGACTTGATGCGCTGGCTCTCATCCGCAATGACCATGTCGGCATCCCAGTCCAGGAGTGCCTCAAATACCCCTTCCCTCCAGGTGCTTTCATAGTTAATGACCGCCACCTTAAGCGCTTCATATGGGAACGCATCCAGGTCATCCAGCAGCCTGATGCGCTTATCCTTCGTACCCAGCAATACCTTGACGCAGTAGCGGAAGCCCGCATAATCATCAAACTCCTTCGGCCATACACTACATACCGATGTGGGGGCAACGACCAGGAGTTTCCTGATTTTCCCCATCTGGTATGCCGTACCGGCCACGGATATGGCTGTGATGGTTTTCCCGCATCCCATCTCAAACAGGAAACCGAACCCTTTATGTATGGACTGCCCCTTCTTTTCCATCTACACCACCTCCTTCAGATACACAGGCTCCCTGTTAATCACAACAAATCTCTGGCTCTGCCCATCCACCCACAGTGTCACTGTATAGTTCAGCTTACTGCCATCCATATAGGTCTTAAGGTATCCTTTCCTTGCCAGGATACGCTTACAGCAGGATACCTTGACCTTCCTTTCATCGCATACCTTCTGAAGCTGGTCCGGACGTATCCGGATGTCGCCCTTCCCATCTGCCGGATACAGTGTCTCCAGGTCCTCAAGGAACTCCTGTATGTCAATCAGGCCGGACTGGTCCTTTAAGGACTTCCACTCTTCCAGCTCCTCCAGTCCTGATATTATGATTCCTGCCTCCTCATAGACAGCGAGGATCATTGCCAGCCGTTCCTCCGGGGCCTTGCAGAGTATCCTGGAAATCTCAATGGCTTCCTTAATGCTTAACATCCGGCACCTCCTCATCGTCCACATCCACCAGGCCAAGGGCAAGCAGGGCCATGTTATATCCCCGTATCTGGTGCCGGTATGGTTTTACCTTGACCGGGGGAGGTATGAACGGTTCCGGTTCAGGTTCCATGCGTTCCTTATCGATTGCTGCTGACAGACGGTTAAGCTTCTGCCTCTCCTCTTCGGCTGCCTCCGGAAGTCTTCCCACCAGATCCGCAAGCCGGTTAAGCAGGTCCTTTGTCACTGGACCCATATACATTTGTTCAGACCGGTTCCAGCGCATCATGTTCCAGGACTTAATCGCGGCATACTGGGTACTATTAGCATTCTTTATTAACACCTGGCCATCTTTTATAGCCATTAACATCTTGATTTTTCCGCCTTTCTCCCTTATACTAAGGGTGTGATATTTTTAGTTACCGGACTCTTGACGGCTCCACCCGTCTGGGTCCGTTTTTTTGTGGGCCAAAATACCCTCCGACTTCGTAGGTTGCCTTATTGTTGTCCCAGTTATATGCCCTGCCATGCCCACTTGCCAGAATGAACATATTTACATCTCCGGTTCCGGTCTTACTGCGCCATTCTGCCAGCAGGTCCATTATGGCCCGCAGTTCTTCCTCGGGGTTGTACATTCCCTCACCTCCTTTCACAGTTCCGCGCCCATTGCCAATGCCATGACCACAATGGACACCATCCACATCCCTGTCATCCACATGACCATGGGTACCGCCCGTTTGGCCAGCCGCATCCATGGACCGTCATGCCGGTTCCGGTGCCGCCTGAACGTGACCATCCGCCGTCTGCCCATCATGTTGGTAAGCACCGCGGTGGTGGGGCCTACAATGTCCAGCCGCCAGCCAGGGTATCGGATGGCCGCCTTGGCGCGGATGGCTAACTCGGTTGCTTTTGTCATTGCTCCTGCCCTCCCTTCTCTCCATTCAGGAACCGGTTAAGGTCCTCCATGTTAATCAGTTTCTTCGTCCCGGCCGGAACCCATTTGACCAGGTTATGGTCCAGCCAGTAGGACACTGTGTAATAGGTAAACCCCAGTTTCTGGCATACCTCGGTGATGGTGCAGAAATTTGGAACCTGTATTGTTACCATTCTCTCTTTTCCTCCCTTCCTCATCTTCCCCTTAACATACACCTACTGCATAAACTGTGACAGCGCCAATTGCTCATACTCCGGTGCCTTCACAAAATCCACAGGGAGTTGGATGCCAAACTGTTCACACTCCATCTTGAATGCTTCTGCAATTTTATAGGCTGGTGAACCCTGCTTGGTCATTACACGCTCTGTCACCCGGCCCAACTCCGCTACGCTGGATGCAACCTGGGGATTGAGAGGGCAGGGAAGCTTTCCTTCCTCCATCTCATGGAACCGATTGATGTATCGCGCTGTAAACTCCGTTCCCTTCTGTCCGGTCATCTTGTGGGCTATGAACTCACAGCCTTTCTTTGTGACCAGGAAGCAGGGAAGGGTTTTATTCTGGCCGGTGACATAGTTGGATTCCTTAAAAAAATCAGTGAATCCAATTTTGGCTTCTCCTAACTGGGCTATGTAATTACGAATATCCCGCAATAACTTTGCGTGGTCTTTACCACACCATTCTGCGGCCTCCATAGATGTAATTGTAGTTCTCGTTAAATCGTTCATTAAGTCATTCCTTTCTTGATTTTTTTGTCTCCCCCTCCTATACTGTACTTACAGGCGTTGCAGCGCCGAATACGAAAGAAAGGAGATTCATTATGAGCAAATCAAATAAAGAACTTGCTGTTGATGTTGCTATTGAATATATTCGGGCGCATCAAAAGCAAATCGCCGTTGCCTCAAATAATATCTTTAAAGAGACAACTATGATTAACCTGGAATCAGTCAACAACGTCATCAAATCGGTGTACCAGACCCTTGAAAACTTTGATAAATCTTCAGGTCAATAGTTACATCGTATTTCTCCAAAAGAGTTTCTAGGTCGTTTAGAAGCTCTTTTGCGCTATCTATGTCCTCAACATGGGCCTCTATGACAAGAGCAGTTATCCTTTTCTCCATCCCCCTCACCTCCTTTTCCAGTTGACACACGCATGTGATAGTGGTATAGTTTCCTTATCGAACGTGTGTTTGTTTTTCTTCTTTGGAAAATAATTCATCCTTAGACATATTAGGATTGACCAATCTGTGGATTGTGCAAACCTCCGGCCAAGTAAAATCGGTATCACCATGAATTTTATTCCGCAATGTTTTTTCACTGACTCCAATCTTTTCGGCTAGCCTTGAAATGGTTAATCCTTTTTTTACCATTTCGCCCCTTAATATTCTATACAACGGTTAATTTCACCTCCTATATTTTGCCGTTAACGGTTACTTTATGTATACTATATATCCGTTAACGGTAAAAGTCAACACTTTTTTTAAACTTTTTTACCGTTAACTATCAATTTTGGTTTGACATTTTTTATATTTAGCGGTAAAATATTTCCATAAGGAGGTCAAACTGATGGGGTTAGAAAAAATTACCGAATATAAAAAAAAGCTGGGTATGACTACAGAAGAATTGTCAAAACAGTCGGGGGTTCCTTTAGGAACATTGAATAAGATCCTAAGTGGAGCAACAAAAGACCCTAAATTAGAAACATTGAAAGCTATAGCAAGGGTTCTCGGTCTTTCCCTTGACGATTTTGATGATTTAAAAATCAATAAAACCATTCCTACCTATAATGATGTTATTACTGTATATACCAGAAGCAGGAAAAATCTCTCTCAAGAAGAAAAAATGAGACTCGCTCGTATAATACTATCGGATGACGATGATGACGAGGAGTAATATAGCATGGAT
>ENA-UOJO01003857-UOJO01003857.1-human-gut-metagenome-genome-assembly--contig:-P57-NODE-3857-length-13597-cov-7.208389_pt1 | contig 13597 bp, 11 predicted proteins | sample MGYA00242351_ERZ723898 | MGnify/ENA metagenome assembly ERZ723898 | reverse complement strand
CGTTTTTTCGTGCCCTTTCGACAATAAAACGTGCGTTTGAGTTCCGGCAAAAAACGCTGGAAGAATTTGGCAGAAAAGGGCGTGAAAGCCCTGAAAACAAAGAAAATTTCTGCTTGCATTTCAAAAGCGTTTTATGTATACTCAAAATACGAAGTGGGGGAAAGTGGTGCCAAGTGTGCAAAAGTGGTGCTGCTGACCCAAAAGTGCAGGAGAGTGGAGCCGAGCGACTTCCCCGAAAAAAGAGGGAGCCGCTGCTTTGCCCTCTTCACAGCAGCTTCAAGGATCGCCGAAAGGGGGAAGCGCTTTGACCGGCCAGTATCAGCACAGCATCGACGCCAAGGGCAGAGTGTTCATCCCCGCGAAGCTCCGCGAGGAGCTGGGCGAGACCTTTTATGTCACCATGGGCATGGACTCCTGCCTGAGCGTCTATTCCGACGCGAGCTGGGCGAAGTTCACCGAGAAGTTCGAGAGCCTGCCCTACACCAAGACCAAGGCCATGCGTCCGCTGTTCGCCAATGCCGCCAAGTGCGAGCCGGACAGCCAGGGCCGCATCCTGCTGCCGCAGAAGCTGCGCGCCTACGCGGGGCTGGATAAGGACGTGGTCATCATCGGCGTATCGAACCGCGCCGAGATCTGGAACGCGGAGCGCTGGGCTGCGCTGGAGGCCGAGGAGCTCAACCCCGAGAACCTCGCCGCCGTGATGGAGGAGCTGGGCTTCTGAGATGGAAGAGATCAACTACGGCCACAAGCCGGTGCTGCTGCACGAATGCCTGGACGCGCTCGCCATCCGGCCGGACGGCGTTTACCTCGACGGAACGCTGGGCCGCGCGGGCCACTCGCTGGAGATCGTCCGCCGCCTGACGGCGGGAGGACGGCTCATTGCCCTCGATCGCGACGAGACTGCCATCGAGGCGGCACAGCGGAGGCTCGCGGACTATATGGATCGCGTGACGCTGGTACACTCCAACTTCAGCGCGCTCGACGACGTGCTGCGTGAGCTGGGCGTCCGCGGCGTGGACGGGATGCTCTTTGACCTCGGCGTTTCCTCGCCGCAGCTCGACGATGCCGCGCGCGGCTTTTCCTATAAGCAGGACGCGCCGCTCGATATGCGCATGGACGAGAGCGCGAGCTACACCGCGCGCGAGCTGGTCAATACCGTCAGCTATGAGGAGCTCAAGCGCATCCTCTATGAATACGGCGAGGAGCGCTACGCGCCCGCCATCGCGAAGAAGATCTGTGCGTACCGCACGGAAAAGCCCATCGAAACCACGCTGGAGCTGGCAGATCTCATCCGCTCGGCGATGCCCGCTGCGGCGCTGCGCGAAAAGCAGCATCCCGCCAAGCGGAGCTTTCAGGCCATCCGCATCGCGGTCAACGACGAGCTCGGCGAGCTTCCGCCGATGCTCCGCGCCGCCGAGAAGAATCTCAAGCCGGGCGGGCGGCTCGCGGTCATCACCTTCCATTCGCTCGAAGACCGCATCGTCAAGCGCGAGCTGCAAGCGCTCGCCACGGGCTGCACCTGTCCGCCGGAGTTTCCGGTGTGCGTGTGCGGCAAGAAGCCCAAAATGAAGCTCATCACCCGCAAGCCCATCGTCTCGGGCGAGGAGGAGCTGAACGAAAATCCCCGCGCCCGCAGCGCCAAGCTGCGTGTGGCGGAAAAATGCTGAGAAAGCAGATCTTTTACGAAGGAGAGCGCTATGGCACGCACGAGCCGCAGACAACCGAATAGCTACCGCGGCGGACGTGTGGTCGGCAATCTCGCCTACGATGAGCGCTACGCCGAGCGGCGTGCGCCGCGCCGCGAGAGCGAGCAGCGGGAGCAGCCGCGCGAGGAGTTCATCCGCCCGCCGCGCAGGCAGGAGAAGAAGGCCGTCCGTCCGCGCGTGCGCGAGCGGCAGAGAGTCTCCGGCGTGCTGGTGCTCGGCTTTGCCGCGCTGGCCGCGATGGTCGTGGTCGTGCTGATGAGCTACGCGCAGCTCACGAGCATTTCCGCCGACGTGGTCTCGATGCAGAAGGAGCTCAAGACGCTCGACGCCGAGCACGTCGCGCTGCTCACGCAGTACGAGCGCACCTTTGATCTCGAAACGGTCAAGGCGGCGGCTGTCGCTGCGGGCATGAACAAGCCCAGCTCCTCGCAGATCAATTACATCGACCTTTCCGCGCCGGACAGCGTGGAGCTTTGCGAAGCACAGAACGTCAGCGTGCTCAGCCGCGTGTTCACCTCGCTGGGGCAGGGCGTTTTCAGCGTGGTGGAATATTTCAGTTGAGCGAAGCCTATACATAAGGAGTAAGGAGCTTCCTTACTCCTTGTTTTGCCATTATGCCCCTTGCCGTATGAGGAGGAAAGACCGTGCCGACACCCCCGAAAAGAAAACCGGACAGCGCGCGCCGCGCCAACCGCATCATCCAGCAGCGGACGCTTCTGCTGCTGGCGCTGCTGGGCATCGGCACGTTTCTGCTGCTCTTTGCCCAGCTCTACAAGCTGCAGATCAAGCAGCACGACGAGCTCAAGACGCTCGCCGTGCGCCAGCAGACGCTGCGCACGACCGTGGAGGCGAGCCGCGGCACCATCTACGACAAAAACGGCGACATCCTCGCCCTCTCCTCCACGGCGGAGAACGTCTGCGTCTCGCCTCTTGACGTCGCTAAAAACGAGCAGGATCCGAACCTGATCGCAAACGGCCTCGGCGAGATCCTCGGCGTGGACCCGAGCGGAATCCTCGACGATATGAAGGACACCGCCTCGCAGTACAAGGTCATCAAGAAGAAGGTCGAGCAGGAGACGACGGACAAAGTCCGCGTGTTTATCAGCGACAACGACATCAAAGGCGTCTTTCTGGAGCCGACCTCCAAGCGCTACTACCCCTATTCCTCGCTCGCCGCGCACGTCATCGGCTTTGTCAACGCCAACGGCGGCGCCTACGGCCTTGAGGCCGTGTATGACGAGGAGCTGACCGGCGAAAAGGGCATGGTCGTCTCCGCGCGCGACGCCAACGGCAACGCGCTGCTCTATCAGTATGAGCAGTATTTCGACGCCGAGAACGGCGACAGCCTGGTGACGACCCTCGATAAGACGGTGCAGTATTACCTCGAAAAGGGCCTTGAGGAGCTCGAGAGCCGCTACGGCACGGGCGTGGGCGCGACCGGCATCGTCATGGACGTCAACACCGGCGGCATCCTCGCGATGGCGTCGCTGCCGACCTACGACCTCAACGCCCCCGCGAGCATCTACAACAAGGAGATGCTCGCCGCCGGCATGACCGACGAGGAGCTCGCCGCGGCGGCCGACACGCTGCAAAATATGCAATGGCGCAACAAGGCCATCAACGACACCTTCCAGCCCGGCTCGACCTTCAAGATCCTCACCCTCGCCATGGCGCTGGAGGAGAACAAGGTCAAAATGTCCGACACCTTCAACTGCCCGGGCTATGTCGTCATCGAGGGCGCGAAGATCAACTGCTCCAAGCGCGCGCCCGGTCACGGTCATCAGGACCTCATCACGGCGTTCGCCAATTCCTGCAACCCCGCGTTCATCAACATCGGCCTGCGCCTCGGCAACACGACCTTTTACAATTACATGAAGGCCTTCGGCCTCACCGGAAAGACCGGCGTGGACACCACGGGCGAGGCGAGCGGCTTTGTCAACAAGGAGATCGAATACTCCACGCTGGCGCTGGCGTGCTACGCCTTCGGTCAGAACTTCAACGTCACGCCGCTTTCGCTCATCAACGCGCAGGCGGCCTGCGTCAACGGCGGCTACCTCCGCACGCCCTACATCGTCTCCGAGGTGCTCGACCAGAGCGGCAACGTCAAGTACCGCCACGACACCACCCCGCTGCGGCAGGTCATTTCCGAGGATACCTCCAAGACCGTGCGCGAGATCATGGAGTACGAGGTCGAGCACGGCACGGGCAAGAACGGCAAGGTCGCGGGCTACCGCATCGGCGGCAAGACCGGCACCGCCGACCAGATCGACGGGAGCGTCACCGTTTCGTTCACCTGCTGCGCGCCGGCGGACGACCCGCAGATCATGATGCTCCTCACCCTCAGCAGCGCCAGCAACGACACCGGCACCTACCGCTCCGGCGGCAACATGGCCGCGCCCGTGGCATCGAGCATCATGGCGGAGATACTGCCCTACCTCGGCATCGAGCCGACCTACAGCGCCGATGAACTCGTCGGCGCGGATCATACCGTGCCGAACGTCGTCGGGCTCAAGCGCGACGAGGCGGCGGCAAAGCTCAAGGAGGAGGGCTTCTCCTGCCGCACCGTCGGCGACGGCGAGACCGTCACCGACCAGACGCCGCTCGGCGGCGCGATCGTGCCGAACAACGCGGAGATCATCCTCTATCTCGGCGCGGAGAAATCCACGGAGCTGTGCATCGTGCCGAACGTCGTGGGCGACAGCGCTGCGGCAGCCAACCGCAAGCTCACCGACGCGGGGCTTATCATGTCCGTCTCCGGCGCGACCGGCGGCAGCTCCGCGAGCGTGCGCGCCATCTCCCAGTCGGAGACGCCGGGCACGGAGGTCGCGGCGGGCACGGTGGTGCGCGTCCAGTTCAGCGACAGCTCGGTGACGGATTAAAAACCGCAAAAGAGAGCAAGATTTGACGGAGAAAGGACGACGCGCCTACGAAGCTCGGCGAGCTTTTGAGCGCCCTCGATCACTTCCGACTCCTCCGCGCGGACGCGCGGACGGAGATACATGACCTCACCCTCGATTCCCGCACGGCGGGAGAGGGAAGCCTTTTCCTCGCCCTGCATGGCGCGCGGGAGGACGGCGCAGACTACGCAAAGGAGGCAGCCGCGCGCGGCGCGGTCTGCGTCGTGACCGAGCACGCGGCCGAAGGCGTGCCCTGCGTGCTGGTCCCCGACGCGCACGAGGCGGCGGCAAAGCTCGCCGCGAGGTGGTACGGCGAGCCGGCGGGACGCATGACGGTGGTCGGCGTGACCGGCACGAACGGCAAGACGACCACAACGTATCTTCTCAAGCAGCTCCTTGAGCGCTGTCTGGGCGCAAAGGTCGGCTTGATCGGCACGAATCAGAACATGATCGGCGACGCCGTTCTGCCTGCCGAGCGCACCACGCCCGACGCGCTGACGCTCCAGCGTCTGCTGCGCGAAATGGCGGACGCGGGCTGCACCCATGTGGTGATGGAGGTCTCCTCCCACGCGCTCGTGCAAAGGCGTGCCGGCGCGATCGACTTCGCGCTCGGCGTGTTCACCAATCTCACGCAGGACCATCTTGACTACCATGGTACAATGGAAGCCTACTGCGACGCCAAGGCGCGTCTGTTCCGCCAATGCCGCGCCGCCGCCGTCAACGGCGACGATCCGTGGACGCCGCGGCTGCTCGAAAATGTGACCTGTCCGGTCACACGCTTCGGGCAGGGACTTGCAAACGATCTCGTCGGCTGGGACGCGCATTACTGCGCCGACCGCGTGAGCTTCACCGCGTGCAGCGACAGCGAGCACATCCCCGTGACGCTGCACATTCCCGGGGCGTTCTCGCTCTACAACGCGCTCGCCGCGCTCGCCGCGGCACAGGCCCTCGGCATCCCGATCGAGGACGCGGCGCAGGCCCTCTCACTCTGTCAGGGCGTGCGCGGCAGGGCGGAGGTGGTGCCGACGGACACGGACTACACCGTGCTCATTGATTACGCGCACACGCCCGACGGGCTGAAAAATATTCTCTCGACCGTCTGCGGCTTTGCCGACGCGCGCGTGCTCGTCGTGTTCGGCTGCGGCGGCGACCGCGACCGGACGAAGCGCGCCGAAATGGGGCGCATCGCCGCGCGGCTCGCGGACGAGGTGATCGTCACCTCGGATAATCCCCGCACGGAAAACCCCTACGCCATTCTGCACGAGATCCTCGCCGGCATGGCGGACAGCGCGACGCCGTTTGCCGTGCTGGAAAGCCGCCGCGAGGCCATCGCCTACGCGCTCGACCACGCCCGCACCGGCGACGTGGTGGTGCTCGCGGGCAAGGGACACGAGACCTATCAGGTGGTCGGCGCCGAGACGCTGCCGCTCGACGAGCGGCAGGTGGTGCGCGAGCATCTGAGCCAATAAAAAACGAAAGAGCCGCGCTCTGCGCGGCGGAAGGAATACGCTATGAAACTGATCGCTGCCTGCATTGTGAGCTTTCTCATCACGCTTGTCACCGGACGCTTTCTGCTCCCCGAGCTGCGCAGGCTCAAGGCGGGACAGAGCATCCGCGAGGACGGCCCGACCTGGCACGCCGGCAAGTCCGGCACGCCGACGATGGGCGGACTGATGTTCATTTTCGGCATCCTCGTCACCATTCTCGTGTTCGGCTGGGACGCCATGCGCGCGGGCAGCTTCGCGCACCTCTATGTGTTTGCCTTTGCCGCCGTGTTCGGCCTGATCGGCTTTCTTGACGATTTTCAGAAGGTGAAAATGCACCGGAATCTCGGCCTGACGGCGATCCAGAAGTTTGCCCTCCAGCTTGCCGCGGCGGTGGTGTTTCTCTGCCTGATGCGCTATGAGGGGATGCTGACGCCGAACCTCTACGTTCCGTTCGCCAATACCTATGTCATCCTGCCGTGGATCGTTTATATGATCTTCGCCGCCTTTGTTATCGTCGGCACGGTCAACGCCGTCAACATCACCGACGGCATCGACGGTCTGGCCGGCAGCGTGACGGTGCCGGTGGCGCTGTTTTTCGCGGTGGTCGGCTCGTGGTGGGGCCATGAGAACGACCTCGGCGTTTTTGCCGCGGCGATGGTCGGCGGACTGATCGGCTTTCTCGTCTATAACTTCCATCCCGCCAAGGTATTCATGGGCGACACCGGCTCGCTCTTTCTCGGCGGCGCGGTGGCGGGACTGGCGTTCGCCTACGATATGCCGCTCGTGCTGCTGCTCGTCGGCATCGTCTACATCTGCGAGACGCTCTCGGACATCATTCAGGTCGCCTACTTTAAGGCGACGCACGGCAAGCGCATTTTCAAGATGGCGCCGCTGCACCATCACTTTGAGCTCTGCGGCTGGAGCGAGGTCAAGCTCGTGACCATCTTCACGCTCGTCTCCGCCGTGTTCTGTATGCTGGCGCTCTGGGGCGTGATCGGAAGATACCACTTCTAAAGCACAATCATAAAAACGATAAGGGGAGGTGAACCGGTATGACGAAGGAGGAGCGCGAGCTGCGGCGCGAGCAGCGCGAGCACATGAAGCGCATGGAGGCTGCCGCGAAGGAGGCGGGCCGCGGACCCATCGATGTGCCGTTTCTCCTGCTCGTGCTGCTGCTCACCGGCGTGGGGCTCATCATGCTGCTCTCGGCGAGCTTTCCATCTGCCTATTATGAGTCGGGCGACCCGCTGTACTACTTTAAGCGGCAGGCGGCCTTTGCCACGCTCGGCCTTGCCGCCATGGTCGTCATCGGGCGCATCAACTACGCGCGCTTCCGCGGCGTGGCCAAGATCGCGCTGGGCATTTCCATCGCTCTGCTTGTTGCGGTCATCATTCCCGGCGTCGGTATCACGAGCCACGGCGCGACGCGCTGGCTCGGTATCCCGGGCACCACGATGCGGTTTCAGCCGTCGGAGATCGCCAAGCTTGGCGTCATCCTTTATTTTGCCGACAGCATCTCCAAAAAGAAGGACAAAATGAGAACGCTCCGCTACGGTATCCTGCCCTACGGCTTTATCCTTGTCCTCATTGCGGTGCTGATGTACTTCGAGCCGCACCTTTCCGGCACCGTGCTCATTCTCGGCATCGGCGCGGCGATGATGTTCGTCGGCGGTATCCGCGGCTACTGGGTCGGCATCGGCATCGGTGGTGTGGCGGCGGTGGCGTATGCGTTCCTCTCGGGCCTCATCACCTACAACTCCTCGCGCATCGCCATCTGGCTCGACCCGCTCAACGACGCCTTTAAGACGGGCACGGGCTACCAGACGCGCCAGAGCCTTATTGCCATCGGCTCGGGAGGCCTCCTCGGTCTCGGCCTCGGCAAGAGCCGGCAGAAGTTCCTCTTCCTGCCCGAGGAACACAACGACTGCATCTTCTCCATCATCTGCGAGGAGCTGGGCCTGATCGGCGCGACGCTCATCATGGCCATCTTCGCGCTGCTCATCATCCGCGGCTACTGGATCGCGCTCCACGCGCGCGACCGCTTCGGCAGCCTTCTTGTCGTGGGCATTACCACGCAGATCGCCTTACAGGTTTTCTTAAACATCGCGGTCGTGACGAATCTTGTGCCGAACACCGGCATCTCGCTGCCGTTCTTCAGCTTCGGCGGCACGGCGCTCGCCATCCAGCTCGCGGAAATGGGCGTGGTGCTGAGTGTTTCGCGGCAGATGCCGCCAGGCTGAAAAGCTCAAAAATATGCCGCGGCGGAAAAAAGACCGCCGCGAGGAAGAAAGGGGGACGGAAGGCATGAACGTTATTTTCACCTGCGGCGGCACGGCGGGACACGTCAACCCCGCGCTGGCGCTCGCAGGCTTCCTGCGGGAGAGAGACCCGAAGACCCGCATCCTCTTCGTCGGCGCGGAGCGCGGACTGGAGCGCGACCTGATCGCGCACACGCCCTATCCGTTCCGCACGGTCAACATCTCGTCCTTCCACCGCTCCCTTCGGCCGAAGGAGCTGCGCCATAACCTCGTCTCCGTGCGCAATCTGATGCACGCGAAGCGTGAGGCGGACGCCATTCTTGATGAATTTCAGCCCGACCTCATTGTCGGCACGGGCGGCTACGCGAGCTATCCCGTCGTGCGCTACGGCCACGCGCGCGGCATTCCGACGGCGGTGCACGAGTCGAACGCCGTTCCGGGGCTGACGACCCGACTGCTCGAAAATCATTGCGACCGCATTCTCGTCGGCTTTGAGGACTGCCGGCGGTATTATAAGCACAAGGACCGCGTGGTCGTCACCGGTACGCCGGTGCGCGGCGACTTCTTCACGCAGACGAAGGCACAGGCCAAGGAAAAGCTCGGCGTGAACGACGGCCGCCCGCTCGTCGTTTCGTTCTGGGGCAGCCTCGGCGCGGGGAACATGAACCGCGTCACGGCGGAGCTTCTTTATCTTGAGGCGGCAAAGGAGCCGTTTCACCACATCCATTCCGTCGGCTCGCTCGGCTGGCAGAAAATGCACGAGTGGGTGAGCGGGTATGGCGTGGACCTGCGAGACCATCCCTCGCTCGACGTGCGCGAGTATATCTACGACATGGCGGACGTCATGCGCGCCGCCGACCTTGTGATCTGCCGCGCGGGCGCGTCCACGCTCAGCGAGCTGACGGCGCTCGGCGTACCGGCCATCCTCGTGCCGTCGCCGAATGTGACGAACCACCATCAGGAGAAAAACGCCGCCGTGCTCGGCGAGCACGGCGCGGCGCTCGTCCTGCCCGAGGAGGGTTTGGACGGCAAGCGCCTGTTCACGGAGGCCGCCGCGCTGCTGCGCGACGAAACGCGGCTCACGGCGATGCACGAGGCTTCGCTCCGACTCGGCGTGCGCGACGCGACCGAGCGCATCTATGAGACCGTCATGGCGCTTGTCAAATAAAAGCCTGCGGCGCAAGCCGCAGGCTCAGACCATATTCAGTTGAGCTTGAAGTCCATCCACACGGGATTGTGGTCGGAGTAGAGGAAGCCGGCGTCCAGCACGGCGCTGTCCACGACCTCCACATTGTCGCTCACGAGGAAGCCGTCCACCGTCAGGCGGAAGGTCGTCTCGATGCTGTACGGCTCGGACGCCGTGCGGCAGGAGGCGGCGGGCGCGGTCTCGTCAAAGGGCGCGACGAGCGTCAGCCCCGCGGGGATCGTTCCCTCCGGGATGGGCTGCGCCCAGGTGTCGTTTTCCCCAGCGGCCACACCGAAGATCTCCGGCGAATTGCCGAGCAGGTCCTTGTTGAAGTCGCCGCCCGCGACGCAGTAATTGCCCGCCTCGTATTCCGCAAGCATATCCGCGCACAGCAGCGCAAGCTGCTCGGTGGCGATGGCGCCGTCCGAGGTGTAGGCAGAGAGGTGGAGATTATAGAGGACAAGCTCCTTGCCGCTCGCCGTCGGGATGCGGCTGACCGAATAGCAGCGGTCGAGGTCAAGGAGCTTCATAAAGCCGCTCTCCACCGGCAACTCCCGCCGCGCGGCGGAAGCGATGGGGTGGCGCGAAAGCGTCACGATGCCGGACTGATTCGCTCCGTGGGGTTGAATGAGCGGGTAGAAAAGATAGGGGCTGTCGTAGTTCTGCGCGAACACCTCGTCAAATTCGCATCCCGTCATGGCGTCGCTCAGATAGGCGGTCTCGTCGATGTGCCAGCTGCGCGTGCCGTCGGTGTCGACCTCCTGAAAGAGGGCAAAGTCGGGCGAAAGGCCTTTGACGAACGCGACGATGCCGCGCATATTTTCGTCGACCGCCTGCCGGCTGCGGGCGCGGCTCTCCCTGCCGCCGTCCATGAAGAAGCTGTAGTCGGCGCTGTAGGCGCCGAAGCCCGCGTTCGCGGACGAAACGCGGTAGACGGCGCCGGTCTCGACCGCGTCCTCCATGGGGACTGCGTCCCTGCTGCTGCAATGCATTACGCTGAGACTCTGGTCGCCGATGCGGTGGTAGCTCGCGAACACATAGACGACGTACAGCACGACGAGAATGAGCAGCGCGAGCAGTACGAGCCCAAGCGTTTTGCAGATCGTTTTTCCCTTCATGATATGACCTCGCTTTTGGATTTTTTCGGAATTTTACCATAAAACACCGCGAAAGTACACCCCCTTTTCCTCCCGCGCCGGAACCACGGCGCACCGTGGGCGCATACTATGGCTTAGTTTGTTGACCCATCGGGAAAGGGAGGAACGGCACATGAGCTATCTGAGCATCGAGGGCGGCGCGCCGCTTCACGGAGAACTGACGATACAGGGCAGCAAGAACAGCGTCCTGCCCGTGCTGGCGGCGACGATCCTCGCGCGGGACGTCTGCCGCATCGAGAACTGTCCGCGTCTGCGCGACGTGGACGCGTCCGTCGCCATCCTGCGCCACCTCGGCTGCCGCGTGCGGCGCGACGGCACAGCGCTGGAGGTGGACACTGCGCCGATGGCGCGCTGCGACATTCCTGACGAGCTGATGCGCGAAATGCGCTCGTCCATCATTTTTCTGGGCGCAATCCTCGCGCGGCAGGGAGAAGCGGTCTTGTCCTACCCCGGCGGCTGCGAGCTCGGTCCGCGGCCCATCGACCTGCATCTGGCCGCCCTGCGTGAGCTGGGCGCGGAGATCACCGAGCGCTACGGCGAGCTGCGCTGCAAGGCGAAATGCCTTCGCGGCACGGACATCACCCTCGCCATTCCGAGCGTCGGCGCGACGGAGAACGCTATTCTCGCCGCCTGCGGCGCGGAGGGCACAAGCGTCATCTACAACGCGGCCCGCGAGCCGGAGATCGTCGATCTTCAGGCGCTGCTGCGAAGCATGGGCGCGCGGGTGAACGGCGCGGGCGGCTCCATCATCACGGTCGAGGGCGGCACGGCGCTGCACGGCTGTACGCACCGCGTCATCGGGGACCGCATCGTCTGCACGACCTACCTCTGCGCCGCGGCGGCGGCGGGCGGCGAGGTGCGGCTCACCGGTGTGGACTACCGCGCGGTGTCCACCGTGGCGCTCTCGCTTGCCGAGAGCGGCTGCGAGGTGAGGAGCGAGGCGGACGCCGTTTCTCTGCGCTCGACCGGAGCGCTGCGCTCCGTGCGCCCCGTGCGTACCGCGCCCTATCCGGGCTTTCCGACGGACGCGCAGCCGGTGCTGATGGCGGCGCTGCTCAGGAGCGAGGGCTGCACGGTCTTTGTCGAAAACATTTTTGAAAACCGCTACCGACACGTTGACGAGCTCTCGCGCATGGGCGCGGAGATCCGCGTCGCGGGACGCGTGGCGGTGGTGAACGGCGTGAGGACGCTGCACGGCGCGGCGGTCAAGTGCACCGACCTGCGCGGCGGCGCGGCGCTGGTGATCGCGGGACTTTCCGCCGAGGGCACGACCCGCGTGACGGAGCTCACGCACATCGATCGCGGATACGACGCTATCGAGCGCGACCTGGCCGCGCTCGGCGCACAGATCCGCCGGGAGACTACATAGAAACGAAAAGGATACAAAAGCTATGGCACGAAATCGCAGCACGAATCGCAGACGCCGGCGGGGAAGATTTTCTTTCCTGATGAAGCTCCTGTGCATCCTGCTCATCGCCGGCGCGGTCGTCGCGGCGCTGACCGTTTTTTTCAAGGTGCAGAGCATCACGGTGAGCGGAAACGCGCGCTACACGAGCGAGGAGATCATCGCGGCCTCGGGCATCGAGATCGAGGATAACCTCTTCCTGCTCAACAAATACAGCGCCGCGCAGGCCATTTTTGAAAAGCTGCCCTATGTGGAGGAGGCGACGATCAACCGCGCTCTGCCCGACACCATCGTTATCACGGTGCGGGAGTGCGCGGCGGCGGCGGGCGTCGTTACGCCGGAGGGTTATTGGCTCATCAGCGAAAACGGAAAGCTCCTCGAGCAGACTGACACGCTGCCGTCCGGCTGCCCGGGCATCACGGGCGTCGAGCCGGATGCGCCCGCGCTGAGCGCGCAGCTCTCGCTCGGTGAGGAGAAAACGCTGACGACGGAGACACTGCTCACCCTCGTGCGGACGGCGGGCGGTTACGGTATGCTCGCGGGCATCGGGAGCGTCGACCTGTCTGATGCCGAGGCGATCACCTTTACCTATCTGGGCCGCTTCACCGTGCGCCTCCCGTGGGACTCCGACCTCGACTATATTTTCCGCAGCGTGCAGGATCTGGTAAACGGTCTAGAGTCGAACGAGACGGGCGAGATCAACTATATGCTGCTCAAGTCCAAGGGCGAGATGCACTTTATCCCGTCCGCGCCGGGCGCGTAAAAAAGTTTTCGGGAAATCGCACGCGGCTATTGACCGCGAGAAAAAAGCGTTATACAATAGACCTGTTTTAGAATACACTTGATGTTGTGGCGGCACCGACATGATCCGCCCGCATTCTACAAGAGATAGTAGGAGGAACCGATATGGCATTCGGATTGGATACCGGCGTTGAAAACGTCGTCAGGATCAAGGTCATCGGCGTCGGCGGCGGCGGCAATAACGTGGTCAACCGCATGGTGCGCTCCGGGACCCGCGGCGTGGATTTCGTCGCGGTCAATACCGATAAGCAGGCGCTCAACGTTTCCAGCGCTACCTATAAGATCCAGATCGGCGAGAAGCTGACCCACGGCCAGGGCGCGGGCAGCGATCCCGAGGTGGGCCGCAAGAGCGCGGAGGAGAGCCGCGCCCAGATCTCCAAGGCGCTGGAGGATACCGACATGGTGTTCATCACCGCTGGCATGGGCGGCGGCACCGGCACGGGCGGCGCGCCCATCGTGGCCGAGATCGCCCGCGAGCAGGGCATCCTGACCGTCGGCGTCGTCACCAAGCCGTTCGGCTTTGAGGGCCGCCGCCGGATGCAGCAGGCCGAAAAGGGCATCGAGGAGCTGCAAGGCAAGGTCGATTCCCTCGTCATTATCCCCAACGAGCGCCTCAAGCATGCGACCGATCAGAAGATCACCTTCGCCAACGCCTTTGAGATCGCGGACGACGTGCTGCGCCAGGCGGTGCAGTCCATCT
>ENA-UOJO01003852-UOJO01003852.1-human-gut-metagenome-genome-assembly--contig:-P57-NODE-3852-length-13615-cov-4.422714_pt1 | contig 13615 bp, 10 predicted proteins | sample MGYA00242351_ERZ723898 | MGnify/ENA metagenome assembly ERZ723898 | reverse complement strand
ATTTGATCCCTCTTGCTTGACTTCGCAAAAAAACATATGCCCGACCTGTTTGCAGACATCAAGAACGGACATAATGAAGTCAATTAGGCTCTTCTGAAGGTTATTGTACAAATGCTCAATAGCGTTAAGAGAATGCCTAAATTTGTTAGGTATTCTCTTATTTCGGTTATTAAAAAAGTAACATTATACTTATCTGCAAAGCATACGAGGTATATTATATTCTGATTTAAGCAATTTAATACTTATGAAATATATATATAGAGTTCTTGTTTTTAGTATTTTATTTTCATGTGAAAACAAATCTATTTTTGAAAAGGAAACATCTACAGTTAATAGTTTTCCTCAGACGATTACTTTAAAAGGAGAGGAGCAAAAATTGGAGGCGTTAGGAATTGTTGACATTATGGTAATAGATACTTTTCTCATTGCCTATACTCCGATGAATCATGATTATTATTATTTGGTTTATAGTACATCTAATTTAAAAAAATTAGGAAAGTTTTTACCAGAAGGGAGAGGTGCTAACGAATTCTATGCGCTCGTACATGATAAATGCCATGAAACTGAGGATGGAATAATAAAAACATGGTTAAATAATGGATTTATATAATATTGCTGGAACATTAGCCAATCCGTAAAGGAAGGCCATACAGTCATAGACTCTGTTATAATGTCTAAAGGAATTTTATCTAGCGGAACATGGTACACTACAAGTAATAATAATGAATTAGTAGGATTTCAATATTCCTCCAATAATATGTACTATATTTCTTATAACTTAACACATCATCAAGAAGTACATAGACATAAAATTTTTTCTCGCAATTTTCCTACACAAAAATTAGAAATAGTTGCGATGAATACTTGCATAAAACCAGACCGCAGTAAAATAGCTTTAGTCGGTTGGAACAACAATTACATTTGTATTTTCAATTCTGATTTTTCGGAATTAAGACCTTTCACGATATACGGTAAAGGTATTTCTATAAACAAAGCCGCAACAATGGAACCTTCTGCCCGCATATTATATTACTCGTGTGAAAATAGTACAGACCGATATTTATATGCTCTTTATGTAAACCAACCGGAAGAAAAACGACAATACCATACTGGTAATGAAGAAATTCACATTTATAATTGGGACGCAAATCCCATTGCTAACATCATTATTTCAGAGAACATCATGTGTTTTGCAGTAGATGAAAAATACAAATGCCTGTATGGTCTGACTAGTGACGAAAAATTATACAAATATGATTTATCCAAATATTTTGATAAATTATGATTAAATATGTCATTACAACATTCATCTGTATCGTAATTATGTCATGCAATTTCTTTGATAAGAACACACAAAAATATCGAAAAATTGCATTGGAATGGTATAATCGTCAAATTATTTTACCTACAAGACTACCTGATAAAGGTATTTGTTGTGACACACTGTATCCGGTTTTGACGACAAAAAAATATAAAATATTCACTTACATTGATACATTAGGCTGTACGGCTTGCAATTTCGGAGCATTGGCTTGGAAACAGTTAATCCATGAAGCGGATAGTCTGAATTACGATGTCGCTTTTCTATTCTATGCTCATTTAAAGAATTATGAAGAGTTCGAGACCTATCTGGAAATAAACAAGTTCAGTTATCCTATTTTTTATGATTATAAGGGAGAATGTAATAAGCAGAATAAATTACCACAACATGTATTCTATCAGACTTTTTTATTGGACGAAAACAATAAAGTGTTGCTAATCGGCAAACCTACACCCGGTAGTAATTTATGGAATTTGTACAAAAAAATCATTAGTCAGTAACATCATCATAAAAAGTCCTTAAACTATATGTCAACATGTGGTTGCCATTATTCTATCTCTATTGATAACGCAACTATTTCAAAAAAGGGGCATTGTACGCTTAAATCAAGGTTAAAATGAACAAGTCGTGTGTTGATTTACACTTACTTTTTATTCCATTGTAATATCAGAAATATCAGGCCGGGGACAAAAATAATAAGGGCGGTGATCTGAAGGGCGAAGGCCAGGGAAATCGAGTCATTCAACCAACCGATAAAAGGAGCCATCGTGGCGAAAATCAGGCGGATGATGAAATTCCGGATCGACAGGACGGTGGCACGCATCTCCGAGAAGGTCTGGCGATTGATATATCCTTTAAGAATAGGAGTGGCGAATCCGCGTACGATATAAAAGAGGAAGAATAAAAATAAACTGAAATAATTCAGGCAGAAAGAGACGGCCAGATAACCTCCGGCGATGAGTATCAGAATAAGGGTATATGTCCGGTTTTCTCCCAGCTTGCGGTTGAGTTTGTCCGAATATAAGGCAGCTATGCCTACAGTGAGGTTCAATACTGTCCACACGATACCGAAAAGCGCGGTCGGAAGTTCTATTTTCATCAATACCGGTTGTACGAACCAGGCCATAGTCAGGGTTGCCGCTCCGATAATGCCGGAGAACATAATGTCGTAGCAAAGGCTTTTATTCGTAAATAGCGAATATCGAATGATTTTCCAGATATTGGCTAAAGGATTGACAATTTTGGTTTTGACATTGAATTCCTGTAAAGTCAAAGCTGCCGGAATACCGATAAAGGCAATCAAAATCTGACAGTAGAAAGGCAGACGGAGCGAAAATGTGGCTAACAGTCCGCCGAAAATACCCGCGAAGGCTTCCGAAAAATTCCCGATCATCGTTACTTTACCTTCATATTTCAGGTATTCGTTTTCCCGGTCGTAATGAAGCATCGTGTCGTATAAAAGAGCCGAATCGGCGCCGGAAACCAAACTTTGGCCTATTCCCAGCAGGATCTCGGCAATAAAAAATGCATAGAAAGTAGAGGATAGCGAATAACAGATGTAGCCTCCGAAAGCGACGATACAACCCGTAATCAAACAATTTTTCCGTCCCCAGGCATCGGCCAGATAACCCGTCGGGATGTCGAGACTAACCAGAACAATCGAGTAGACACTTTTTAAAAGGAAGATATCCTTTAAGCCCAAACCATTTTCTTCGTAAAATAATACGATAATAGGCATAATCAAGGTAAACCACTTGGATACCTTAATCAAATAAAGGGCTGTAATATTTTGTTTTAGCAAGGCCACCTGCAGACTGGTAAATGCAATGACAAAGATAATAAAGATTCAGGATTAGCAGCTGGAGAAAAAAGTTTTTTAAAGAGAAAACAGGTTTGGTATGAAAATTGCACACATTATAATAAAATGTGCAGTAATCTTTTGGTTTTAAATTTTAATATGTATTTTTGTTTCAGATTACAACTAAATAACAGTTTGAACTATGAAAATTGAAAAGATCAGCGATATTTATGAGGTATTGAAAGGATATACCCGTAAAAAGCGTTTAGTGGTTGCTTTTGCTAATGATAGTCATTCTATAGAAGCTGTTTATATGGCAGTAAAGGCCGGATTGGTGGAAGGAATATTGGTAGGGGATACGGAGACTATTCAAGGAGTGTGTAAAGAAAACGGTTATGATGAATCGTGTTTTAAAATTGTCCATGAACCGAATGATGTCCGGGGAGCTGAAACGGCTGTCGAAATGATCCGAAACGGTGAAGCCGATGTTATCATGAAGGGATTGGTGAGTACCGATAAATATATGCGGGCGATCTTAAATAAGGAACGGGGATTGGTAGCGCCCAATGCAATTCTGTCGCATGTAACGGTGATGGAATGCTCGTCTTATCATAAATTATTGACTGTTAGTGATGTGGCTGTGATTCCTTGTCCTGATTTGAATCAGAAAATTTCTATGATCAAATATGTGACGATTACTGCGAGAGCTTTGGGAGTTGAAAAACCGAAAGTAGCGATGATCGCTCCGACGGAACAGGTCTTGCCTAAAGTGCAATCTACAGTCGATGCTGCCATCTTGTCGAAAATGGGAGAGCGGGGACAGATCCCAGGGTGCATAATCGAGGGGCCGATGGCTTTGGATGTAGCTGTCGATAAAGAAGCTGCCGAAATAAAGAAAATGCAGTCGGTAGTTGCCGGAGATGCGGATTGTTTGATTTTTCCCAATCTGGAATCCGGGAATGTATTTTATAAAACCAATACGAAATTAGGGCATTCTAAACAGGGAGCAGTACTGGTCGGAGCAAAAGTTCCGAGTGTATTGTCTTCGCGTGGAGATAGTGTTGAAACGAAATTGAATTCGATTGCTTTGGCTGCTATTTTGTCGGAATAATTTTTTTTGACACGTTCTCTGGCTTTGCAAGCCACAGGTGCGAGTTCTTCGGGAATTTTAATTATAAACCTCCGGTTTTGATTCATACTTATTGATCGAAGCCGGAGGTTTGTCGATTTATATTGGACTAATCACCCAAAGTCAAATTTTTGACTTTGGGGATCACTTCTTTTTATTAAAAATTCAAAAGAATTAGTTGAGTTGTCCGGATTCAGCTTTCTTGATCATGTCGGCATTCGCCGTGATATATATTTCTACTCTCCGGTTCTGTGCCCGTCCTTCGGCAGTGCTGTTATCGGCCACAGGCTGATCGAATGCAAGGCCTTCGGTCGTCAAACGGGAACGGCTGATTCCCTGGCCTACCAGAAAGTTAGCGACGGCATCTGCACGTTCTTTAGAAATGCGTTCGTTTACTGCACGGGTACCGGTATTGTCGGTATGACCGTAGATGGTCACGTCCGTATCCGGAGAATTTTTCAGGGAAGTGGCGAATTTCGTCAAGGCTTCTCTGGAAGCCGGACTAAGTTCGCTCTTATTGGTGGCGAAAAGGATACCATTGTCGAAGGTTACCTTTATGGCTTGCAGGTTATTGACATCCTGTACAGACTCGACTTTAGCTCCTTCGATCGCTTCCAGTTCTTTTTTTTGTTTGTCCATCCGGCGACCGATTAAAGCTCCGGTTCCTGAACCGACGGCAGCGCCTACTGCAGCACCGATGGCAGCTCCTTTACCCTTTCCGGCGAGAGCTCCGATTCCTGCACCTAAGGCAGCACCACTTCCGGCACCGATGGCAGCACCTTTACCTGTATTACTCCAGCTGGCACACCCTGTAAAAACACTGCCTGAGAAGATCAGACTTCCACCAAGCAATAACATAACAAAAAGATTTCTGATTTTCATGTGTTCTCAATTTAGAATCTTGGTTATTATACGTGCGAAATTAGAAACAATCTGTTAAAAATAAAATTGATTTCAGCTTGAATTTTATATTTTTGTCCGAATGAATTGAAACAGACCTATAAGGGGGAGTTTGTGGTAAGATAAAATTATAAGTTGAAACATGGCTGTATATTTTATTAGCGGGATCGATACAGATGCCGGAAAATCGATCGTTACGGGAGTAATAGCCCGGACGTTGTTACAAAAAGGAGTGCATGTGATCACTCAGAAGTTTATTCAGACCGGATGTGTCGGTATTTCGGAAGATATACTGAAACACCGGGAAATTATGGGGATTCCTCCTCAGGAAGTAGATAGAGACGGTACGACCTGTCCTTATGTCATGACCTACCCGGCTTCGCCTCATTTGGCAGCCGAAATCGACCGGGTAGAAATCGATGTAGAGCGGATTCATCGGTCTACGGAAAAATTAGATGCCGCTTACGATGTCGTATTGCTCGAGGGGGCCGGTGGGTTGTATGTGCCTGTCAGCCGGCAGTATCTGACGATCGATTATATCCAGGAATATAAACATCCGTTGATATTGGTGTCATCGTCAAAATTAGGCAGTATCAACCACACCCTGATGAGTCTTGAGTTGTGTCGTCTGCGCGGTATCGAGGTAGCTTACGTCGTTTATAACGACTTTCCCAACGATAGTGAGTGGATCAAGAATGACTCGATTACCATTATCCGGCAATATCTGGATGAATATTTTCCGGATTGTCGTCTCTTGGAATTGCCTGTAGTTGAAGGGGATAAGTGGCCTGAACTGGAATTGAAATAAATCGCATCGCTTCTACAGGGAAGGAATGAGCCGTTCTAGTCGAAAGAGGAACATATGCAAAAAGTAGAATTATTATCTCCGGCCAGGGATCTTGTTGTCGGTAAGGCCGCTATCGATAATGGGGCTGATGCGGTATATATCGGGGCACCTGCTTTCGGGGCCCGTAAAGCTGCAGCCAACAGTCTTGAAGATATCGGGACTTTGGTGGGTTATGCCCATCGTTTTTATTGCCGGGTATTCGTTACCCTGAATACGATATTGTATGATTCGGAGTTGGCCGAAGCGGAAAAAATGATCCGGCAATTGTACGCGATCGGGGTCGATGCTTTGATCATTCAGGATCCGGGCATATTGAATATGGATCTGCCTCCGATTTGTTTGCATGCCAGCACACAGATGCACAATTATGAACTCGAACGAATTAAGTTTTTAGATCAGCTGGGATTTCAACGGATTGTATTGGCCCGGGAGCTTTCGTTGGAGCAAATCCGGGAGATCCGGAAAGAGGTGAAAGCCGAACTGGAAGTGTTTATACACGGGGCTTTGTGTGTCAGTCTGAGCGGGCAATGTTATCTCTCTCAATATATGTTCGGCCGTTCGGCTAACCGGGGCGAATGTGCGCAGCCTTGCCGGATGAAATGGACTGTCGAAGATAACAGTGGGAAAAAGTTGATCAAAGATAAATATGTATTGTCTCTCAAAGATTTGAATCTTTCTTCTTATATCGATGATTTAATAGAAGCCGGAGTCGATTCGTTTAAAATAGAAGGGCGCCTGAAGGATGAGAATTATGTGGCGAATGTTACGAATTATTATTCTTCGCTGATCGGGAAACACCCCGGCATTGTGCGGAGTGGTTCCGGACATATCCTGTCGGCATTCGAAGCAGATCCTGAGCGGAGTTTCAGCCGGGGAAGTTCCGATTATTTTATCAGGGGACGGCACAGGGGATTAGTCAATATGGATACGCCGAAATCGATGGGAAAAAAGATAGGGATAGTCAAAGAAACAAAGGGAAATACTATTATTTTGGATGCTATCGGGGAGTTGGCGAACGGAGACGGATTATGCTATTTGGAGCAGGGCGGATTGAAAGGGATAAAGGTCAATGAAGCTGTGGGAAACCGGATTGTTTGTAATGAAACGGTAAAACTCCGGCCGGGGACCGAATTGTTCCGGAATTACGATCATCGCTTTAATATCCGTTTGGACAAAGTGAAATCCGTACGGAAGATCCGGATAAAAATAAAAGCATGGACAGCGGATCGCTGTTTATGGCTGGAAGTGACCGACGAAGATGGCGTACAAGTGATTTTACGCTCGGAAGAAACTTTTGAAAAGGCACAGAATCCTCAGCAGGCAGAACGCCTCAAACAACAACTCCTGAAATGCGGAGATTCCGATTTTGAGTGTGAGAGTGTAGATTTGAACGGCGAAGAGGTCTTATTTATTCCGGCAGCAGCGGCCAATGCATTACGTCGGAAATTATTGGAAGAATTGATAGAGGCCAGAGAAGCCCGGCGGGAGAAAATGTTACCGGGACATAGGAAGCCCCTGACTTCTGTTCCCGTTGAAGCCGATTGGCACTATAATATTGCTAATCAGGGAGCGAAAAATTTCTATGAAGCTTGTGGGGTACCTGTTGTCGGAGCATGTTTTGAGAAATCGGGATTTCAGTCGGGGGAAAAAGATTTAATGCATACCCGTTATTGCCTGTTGTATGAATTAGGACGTTGCCGAAAAATGCAGAAAAACAAAGATTTGGAATTTCCGCTTTTTCTGGTCAACGACAAACATCGGTTCCGATTGGAATTCGATTGTCAGCGCTGCTTTATGAAAGTAATAAAACATGTATAAAGTTTAAAATGTTGTAAAAAAATGTTACTACCCAACCTACTTTGCTATCGATATTATATTTTTGTTTCCGAATTTATGGAAAATAGAAATAAGCCTAAGGGGCTAAAATAAAAATTTATGTGTGGAATAGTAGGTTATATAGGAACTAAAGAAGCTTATCCTATTCTGATCAAAGGTTTGCATCGTCTTGAATATCGTGGATACGACAGCGCAGGTATTGCCTTGATTTCGGATAATCAAGAATTGAATGTTTATAAGACGAAGGGCAAGGTGGCTGATCTGGAGCGTTTTGCCGAGTCGAAAGATATATCGGGTTGTATCGGTATAGCCCATACTCGTTGGGCTACTCACGGGGAACCTAATGATGTAAATGCACATCCCCATTATTCCCAATCGAAAAATCTGGCCCTGATCCATAACGGTATCATCGAGAACTATACGGTGTTACGGGCCGAATTGGAAAATAAAGGATATATTTTTCGCAGTAATACGGATACCGAAGACATAGTGTCTGTAGTATAGTATATAATGCGTACCAACCAGGTGGATCTATGTACAGGTGTACAGTTGGCTTTGCATCAGGTGATCGGTGCTTATGCGATTGCATTGATGGACAAAAGCAATCCCAACGAGATCATAGCTGCCCGTAAAAGTAGCCCCTTGGTTGTCGGAATCGGTATGGATGAGTTTTTTTTAGCTTCGGATGCTACGCCTATTGTGGAATATACGGATAAGGTCGTTTACCTCAATGATGAAGAGATTGCGGTGATTCGTAGGGGAGAGCCTTTGAAAGTAGTGGATTTGAATAATGTGGAAATCACTCCTGAGATAAAAAAGCTGGCTATGAACTTAAGCCAGTTGGAAAAAGGAGGTTATCCCCATTTTATGTTGAAAGAGATTTATGAACAACCTCGTACTTTACAGGATTGTATCCGGGGCAGAATCAATGTAGGAGGAAATAGTGTGGTACTTTCCGGCGTAATCGATAATCGGGATAAATTCCTGAATGCCAACCGGATTGTAATTGTTGCCTGTGGTACTTCCTGGCATGCTGCTTTGATCGGCGAACATTTGATCGAAGATTTGTGCCGTATCCCTGTTGAAGTGGAATATGCGTCGGAATTTCGTTACCGGAATCCGGTGATCCATCCGGGAGATATCGTGATCGCCATATCCCAGTCGGGAGAAACGGCCGATACCCTGGCTGCGATAGAGCTGGCGAAATCGAAAGGGGCATTTATCTACGGCATCTGTAATGTAGTCGGTTCTTCGATTGCCCGGGCTACGGATTCGGGTTCTTATATTCATGTCGGACCTGAGATCGGCGTGGCTTCCACCAAGGCTTTTACCGGCCAGGTAACCGTACTTTCGATGTTGGCCTTGACTATTGCTCAGCAGAAAGGGACTATTACCCAAGCTCGTTTCGAAGAAATGGTAAAAGAGTTGCAGGGTATACCTGAAAAGATTTCTATGGTTTTGAAAAATGCCGAGCCGGTAAAGGAATTATCTAAGATATTTACTTATGCCCGTAATTTCATTTATCTGGGACGTGGCTATAACTATCCGGCCGCTTTGGAAGGAGCATTGAAATTGAAAGAGATTTCTTATATCCATGCCGAGGGATATCCTGCTGCCGAAATGAAACATGGACCTATAGCACTTATCGATGCAGAAATGCCGGTAGTAGCTATTGCAACTACCGATAGTATATACGAAAAGACCATTAGTAATATACAGGAAATCAAAGCCCGGAAAGGAAAAGTAATCGCTATTGTCAGTGAAGGCGACCAGTTGGTACACGATATTGCCGATTATTGCATCGAAGTACCTCATGTGTTGGAACCTTTTGCTCCTTTAGTAGCTTCCATCCCTTTGCAATTGCTGGCTTATTACATTGCCGTTAATAAAGGACGCAACGTGGATCAACCCAGAAACCTGGCGAAATCAGTTACGGTTGAATAAAACGGATAGCGGCTTTTAGCCGGTAGATAAAACGGTGCCGACAGTTAAAACAGGAGTAACGGTTTAAAACTGGATTGCATCGTTTTATTCGTTGTTGCTGTTTTATCTGTCCGGCTCCCTTTTTACCGGTAAGGCTATTCTACGATTACAGAAGTCTGTTTTTTGCCATCCATATAGACCGTTACGGGTTTGGCAAACCGGACGTGGCGGACGAATTCTTTTTCTTCGATCAATTGCTGATTTCGAATAATGTCGTAATTGATGAAGGAGCTGTCCGATTCGTAAGGTACGGCAAAGTATCCGACATTCATGGAAGTCACATTGTGAAAGAAATGGGACCCCAGCGAAGCGTCCAGGGGGAAATCCCTTAATCCTTGTTCGACGATAATCCTGGCTTTAGAAATATCCGACCACAATACAGGAATGCCGGTCAATTTGTCCCGTGTTCCCCAACGTCCCGGTCCGATCAGGATATAGGGGGTGTCGGTGGCTTTTAATTTTTCATTGAAAAATTTCACTTCTTCGGCCATCTGTTCGGTGCGCAAGCGGTCGAAATGTCGGGGATCGACATAAATCAGATCCTGAATGTCGGTGATTTTCCCGTTGCCCATTCCTTTGTCGGCCCGTAAGATCGCTTTACTCATATCGATATTTTCTTTGTCGATATCCATATGATATTCATTTTTGATCAGGGGTTTGATCTGCAGGACATAAAATTTCCATTCTTTGTTTTCCCGATTGACTGCAAATTCCATTTCGACGGGAGCTCCCATCGCCTGGGAGAAAATATCCAGCAGTATATCCAGGGTCGAAGCCAGAGGAATATAGTCGTATTGCAGTATGTCCGGAAAGTTGACAATCCGGGGGCCACGTACACTGAAATCGAAACCTATGCGGTCGTTCATAAAATCGTAGACCGAAGCACAATGCTGTAAATTACCGTCTTCTTCTATCGCTTTCAAGTCATAAGATCGGATAGCGGCATCTTCACCGTCTTTCACCAGATTGTAGTCCGGATGGATCATGTCTATGGCATAAAAATATTTTTGCGAATCCCGGGCCATATCCTGGATAGAGGCCAGTTGCAATTTGGGATAACGGGGACAAAAACGATAGGTCTTTTCTCCCCCCACCACATATGCTCCAAGGCCCAGTGCTATGACTGCAAATCCATCTTCCGGTTTAATGTAAGAAAAAGGATAGAAGTTATAGGATTGGGCGACTCCACTGATGTTGGGATAATATTTTCCGTTGTATTCGTTTCCTACTACCTCCTGGAGGATTACCGCCATTTTTTCTTCTTCGATCATACAGTCGATCGCGTGAAAGTAAGCTCTCGAACTATCGGTGAATATCGATGAATACACCAGTTTTACGGCAGTTTCGAGATCGTCGATCCGGCGTTCGATATCGGGGTGGTTATTGGGAATCAAATACGTAGAATAAACACCTGCAAAAGGCTGACTGAGCGAATCTTCGAACAAACCGGACGAGCGTACGGCCAAGGGTTTACGCATCACTTCCAGGTAGGAGCGGAGCTTGTCCCTGAGTTTTTGAGATAAGGGAGCCGCTATGAAGGCCGCTTTCACTTCTTCGTAACTTTCATCACTATAAATAATCCGACTCAACCCATTGTTATCTATGAAGTTATCAAATTCATCCACACCGATGATCGCCGTTTTCGGAATTTCTATCTTTAGTTTCGGGATCAGCTTCTTAAAATCGACGTTTTCGATAAAATTGGACAGGAAAGCCATTCCCCGGCCTTTACCTCCGAAGGAACCTTTACCTAAACGGGTGATGTAACGGTTCGAATCGACTAATTTGGGGTTGTAATTGATGATCCGCCCTTTGATTTTTTTCAGTTCTGCCGCTTCGAATACCCGTAGGATGAATTGCCGCATTTCGGCCGGAGTAGGGAAATCTTCAAACCGGTATCTTTTCAGATGTTTCGCTAAAGTAATTTCCCGGTGGGCCATTAACCAGGTGGAAATACCGTTGCGAATGGAGTGGTATATCAAAGATTCATCCGGGATGCTCAGCAGTTTTTGTTTAAATTCTTCTATCGAAGTGGCTCTGTCGATCGGTTCTCCGTTTTTGTTCCGGAAAATAAAATCTCCGAATCCCAGATATCCTTTGATAAAATCCTGGATATCATGAGCCAGAGTCGGGGAATTTTTATTAATAAAAGCAGCATGCAACTCTTCTGCTTTTACTGTATTTTCTATCTCCTGGCTTTGAAGCATACAGGGAATATACGCTCCGGTTCGCTTGACATAGCGGATCAATTCGATTCCGGCTTCTTCATCTTCCTCTCCATTCCGTTTATAGCGCACATCCGATATGACTCCGATCAGATTTTCCCGGTAATGATCGATAACGTATACTGCCTCTTCATAGTTGGTTGCTAATATTACTTTCGGTCTTACCCTTATTTTCATCACAATACTCATATCGTTGTCCTGAGGTTCTGAGAAAATGAGTTCCTGAGTTTGTGTCATGACCTCAGTATAAAGTAAAGGCAAATAACGGGAATAATACCGGATCGAGTTTTCGACCAATAGGATTACCCGGATATCTCCCAAATGGGTGTCCCGGTCGAGGTTCATTTTATCCTCGATGTATTTGGCCATGACCAGGAATATCTTGGTGGAACCGTTCCAGACGAACAACCTTTCGATAGATTCGTACAACCGATCTTCTATAGTATGAAAATAGGCCAGGTCCGAATTGTTGTTTACCAGCATCAGCTGACAGATATTCGGATACAAATCTTTCAGATGACGGCTGATGACCAAAGGAGTTTGTTTGTCCAGACCGGCCATCAGGATGATCAGGTCGATATGCCTTTCGGACAAAATCTTCAGGGCTTCTGCTTCGCTGGCGACAGAAGTAAAACGGGGGGCGGTATACAGGTTGACCTGTAAATATTCCCCCACGATTTTATCGGTGAATTGCCCTTCCCGTTCGATGGTATAAGCATCATAATAATTGGCGATCAAAAGAATTTCTTTGATTTTGAAGGGCATTAATTCCTGGAAAATGTCCCGGTCGCTCTTTTTACGTTTGTAGATTTTGTGTAGTTCGATTGACATAAACAGATCATTCAATGGTAATAGACTAGCTATCCTGTTGTACAGAATGATGTAAAATTACAAAAGTTTGGCGACTTGACAATGGTTAAATATACATATTGATCATTGCTTCGTATAGTTCTTGTTTACCGCTGGTTTGTTTGGGTTCTCCGTGAGCGATCGCATATTCCCGCAGATCTTCCAGCGAAAGTTTACCTTCTTCGAATGGCCGGCGAGAGTGGCATGGTTGACTTCGATATTTACTTTAAAATCTTTATCGAGGCCGTGTGCTTTAAGAAAACCGATTACCGTTTCTGTATCTGCGTCGTATTGGTGTTTCATCGGTTCCATCGGTTTGGGTTCGATCAGGAATGTTCCCTTAAAACCTTGGCTACGGGCATAATCCCGCGCTTTGGCCAATAGGAGGGCGAGGTGGTTCTTTTCACGCTTCTGATCGGTATTCAGTAGGGACATATAACCTTCACGGCCTCCCCAGAAAACATAGTTTTCACCTCCGAGGGCGATAGTGGCATCCAATGCGTTTTTTATTTGGACAGCAGCCCGTGCCACGACATCGAAATCGGGATTGGTAGCTGCTCCGTTCATATAACGGGCATGTCCGAAGACATTCGCTGTTCCCCACAATAGTTTGCTCCCTGTTTCAGCCTGTTTCTTGCGGGCATAGGCAACTATTTCTTCGTAGGCTTCGATAGAAGCGAGCAGTTTCCCCTGGTAGTCGGAAATGATCCGGGAAGAGAGTTTTATG
>ENA-UOJO01003851-UOJO01003851.1-human-gut-metagenome-genome-assembly--contig:-P57-NODE-3851-length-13615-cov-10.434735_pt1 | contig 13615 bp, 16 predicted proteins | sample MGYA00242351_ERZ723898 | MGnify/ENA metagenome assembly ERZ723898 | reverse complement strand
TAGGGGAAAAGGACCTACCTAAGCCACCGAACCAGTAAATAACCCCTCCGATGTTTATTCCCGGCATAAAACAGTTTCTAACGCCGCCTTTAGTGATTTTTACTTGAGTGCGCGAATTTATTTTTGTTTCGGTATCAAAGTACTCTATCCAGTGGACATATGGAATTGAGCCTTCACTACTTCCGAAATATACGCGCTTCGCATACAAGACGCTCCCTACTGCTACGACAGAGGCACCCCTCATATCAGCCGTACGCTGAAGATCCCCGACATACGTTGCAGTAGATGGATTTTCCGAGTCTATCTCATATATCTTAGAAGAATCGGCATATGCAGGAGTACCATTGGAATTATCTTGCCCAGCAGTAAAATAAATTTTTGTTCCTATAGTGACAGCATTTCCAAGCTGACATTTATCAGATATTCCCGAAACAGCTACGTTTGTATAGGTATTAGTTTCTGTATCGAAAACTAAAATATTCTTAGTACTGCTATTTGGACTGGCAGCTGTAACAGAATAAGAATCGTTACTGTGACCAAACAAGTAAAATATCTTATTTCCAATGACTACCGCCGGAGCAGTGTAGTGTTTGAAGTTATTAGCGGTTCCGTTTACTGCGACTACCCACTCCCCGTCTTTATACTGATAAATAGTGTTAAATGTTTTAATGTAAAAATAGCCGTTGCAGAATGCAAGGGATTGACGAGTAGTAGGACCTGTAGAAAATCCATAAGCAGAAACTACCTGTTTCCCGAAAGACGTAGCCTCCTTTACTGTCACTTCGCTTGGCTTATCTGCAATCCGTACCCACAGCTTGCTTGTATCGCTGGGCGGGGTAAGACCATAGGCAACATTCAGTTCTCCACCGCCCCCTACACCCCCGCCAAGTCTCATAATATTAGCCATGCTCAGTCACCTCTCTTTATCACGCGGATAGGAATGTCCACGGTGGGTTTGTCACCGTAAGCTTTCAGCGTCATGGTATTTGCCGCCTGTCCGCCGTCCTGAATATTGGCGCTCTGCAAGGCTTTCAACTGCTCTGCCGTGATGTTCAACGCAGGCAAGACCTCCTGATTGCTGGTGGCCGTTACACCGCTTACCGTAAGCGTGTAGCTGTACGGTGCCGCGTCACCTGTCCAGCTTGCCGCAAGCAGCGTGGCCGTAACCGTTTCGCTGGTCCCTGCGTAGTCCGTGCCTTTTGTTGCCGCGGTCACGCCGCCATTGCCGTCGCCCTTCAGCAGGCCGCTGGCCGTCACCTTGGTCTGGAAGTCGCCCACCTTCTTGCCGCTGTCGGACAGATTGCCCGCCGCGTCCAGCGCGGCCAGGTTGCCCGCCGCTGCGGGCACCGTCTTGTCCGCCTTGTTCCCGATCTTGGCCAGGTCGCTGTTGAACTGCGTTTCCGTGCCGGTGTAGCCGCCCTTGCTGGCGGCGGTGTAGGCGCTCTCGCCTGCCTCGCCCTGCGGGCCCTGGATGCCCTGCTCGCCCCGGGGGCCGGTCTCGCCCTGTGGGCCCTGGGGACCTTCCGGTCCCTCCGGACCGGTGGGACCGGTGGGGCCTGTGGCGCCGGTAGCGCCCTGCTCGCCCTTGGGGCCCTGGGGGCCGGTGGGGCCTGCGGGGCCGGTCTCGCCGGGGCTGCCCGTGTCACCTTTGTCACCCTTCGGACCTTTCAGCGGCCCCACGTTCACCCACTGGCTCTTGTCCACGTCCCACTGGTATACCACGTTGTCATCCGCCGTCCCCACGAACCACGCCTGTCCGACCTCCCCGGTAGGGTGCGCCGCCTGTAAGGCCAGCAGCGTTCCATACAGGCCCAGCACCGTGTAGCTGTCGCCGCTTTCGCCCTTATCGCCTTTGTTGCCCTTGAGGTTGCGGAACGTAAACGCAAACACTTTTGCCGTGTCCGGTCCGCTGGCGCTTATCTGTACGCTGGGCGTGCCCACATTGGCGTCCACTGTGGCGCTGGGCGTGCCGAAGCCCGCAGCCGCACCGGTCGCGCCCGTCGCACCCGTCGCGCCGGTAGCGCCTGTGTCGCCTTTGGGACCCTGCGCGTCGTAGCTGGTGGCCACATATTGGCTGTTGTCAAAGTCCCACAGTTCCCACTTGCCATTGCTGTTGATCCGCGGCGGATGATTGCTGGCCGCCTCCGCTTTAGTGGCCGCCGCCGTGGCTTTTTTCTCGCTATTATCCGCCGCTGCGGCGCTGCCTGCGGCGCTTGTCTCGCTGCTCTTTGTGTTGGTCTCGGAGGTCTTTGCTGCCGCGGCAGAACCGCTTGCAAGCCCCGCGCTATTGCTTGCCGCCCTGGCCGCGCTCTGCGCCGTCTGCGCACTCGTCGCCGCTGCCGATGCACTGTTTGCGGCATCAGAGGCCTTTTCGCTTGCCGCAGTTGCACTTTTGCCAGCGCTGGTGGCACTGGCTGAGGCGTTCGCTGCACTCCCAGCAGCAGCGTCCTCGCTTGCCTTTGCCGCCGTCGCACTGCTTGCCGCCGCGGTTGCGCTGGACGATGCGCTTGCCGCGCTGTTTGCCGCGCCTTGCGCATATTCACCCGCGTATTGCTCAGAAGTCTGTGCACGGGACTGTGACAATGCCGCGCCTTCTGCGCTTTTCGCCGCCTCCGTCGCCGCCTTTCGCGCGTCCACGATGGTGGCAAGCACGTTTTCGATCTGCCCTTGCAGCAGCTCGGCCTGCGTGGGCGGCACGTCCTGCTCCGTCTCCGCGTCGGCGCTCCATTTGCTCTCCGCCACGGTAAACCGCCCGTACACCGCCGTGGTGGCCCGTGTCTCTTTCTGCGCGGACACCGCAGCACCCTTGACGCACAGCGTCATTTCACCGGCGTACTTTTTGGCCCCGTTTGGCACCGGCACAAGATACACGCTGGTATCGTCCGCCTCCAGCATGTCAGCGGTCAGCAGCACCTCTATCGTGGTCTCCCCCAGCGCGTCCCGGAACTGCACCGTCTTGGTCAGCCCCTCCCACATCGGGGAGAACTCCATCCGCAGCACCACGTCGTTGTGGCTGCCAGCCGCGCCGATGAGCACCTTGTCACCGGTGATATATTCGTTCTGGATTTTCAGGGGTATCGTTCTCGTCATGTTCCCTGTCCTTTCCGCTGAAAAAACGGCACAGCAAGCCGGGAGAATTGCGTCCTCCTGCGCTTGCTGCGCCGTGTCACAGCCGTTTTTGGGTCTCGCGGTGGTATGCAGTTGTCAGTTCAGCTGCTGCTTTACCGCCTCATACTCCCGGGCCTTTTCCTCCAGCATCTCCGCCGTGGCCGCGTCCTGTGCCATCGACCGGCGGATGATGTTGTATACCGGCCGGGGGATACGGACGTGCTTCCCTCGCTGGATGCGGTACACCTTGCCGTTCAGCCCCACCACGATGTCGTCCTTGTATTTGTCGTCGTCCTTGAAAGCGTAGAACGATACCATGCCGTCGTCCGCCTCTCTGGCAGACATGCCACGCATGACCTCCTCGGCGGCCTTTGCGGCCTCCTTGGCGTCCTCAGCCTCCTTCTTGGCCTGCTCCAGCGCTTTGTTGGCCGCGGCCAATGCCTGTTCCATTTCTTCAGGCGTTCTCTGCTTCTTTTCTGCCATGTTTATCACTCCTCATGTCCGGTGCGGAGGGGGACAATGCCCCCTCCGCTTGTGTGTCAGTTCATCAGGCCGCTCTCAAAGGTAGAGGCGGACTCGATACGCACCATGTACTGCTCCACCAGTCGCTCGGCCACCTTGGTCAGCTTCCAGCCGGCGGTGGCGCGCTGGTTCAGCGGGTCAGCGGTGCCGGAAGAACCCAGCTGCTTCACGATGTGCTGCAGACCGCCGCCCTCCAGCTCGGTCACGCCGTAGGCGTCGGCGCCCACGATCAGGGTGGAATACACGTCACGGCCCTTTGCGCCGCCCTCACCGGGATAGATCACAGTAGACGCGGCAAGCGTGGTTGCGGGGCTGTCCTTCACGGTGATGGTAGCAGAACCGGCAGCACCTGCGGCCGCGGACGCCACCTCCATCAGTTCGCTGCCCACCAGGATCTCGCGGCCGGTCAGCGCGGCAGCCTGGTTGGTGCTCAGGGCCTCGGTGACGGTGATGACCTTGCCGGACGCGCTCTTGACGGTCAGGTCACGCACAGCGGCGTTGCTGCCGTCGGCGATCACCAGGTCAGGAGCGTGGAAGATCTTTGCCTCGGTGGTCTCCACGAAACGGACGCCCTCGATCTTGCCGATCTCGCCCTCGTAGATACCGTCGGGGTTGGAGTAGGTCTTCACGTCCACCCACTTCTTGTCGCTCATCAGGTCATAGGCGGTGTCGGGGTGAATGATACCCGCGAAATAACCGTTGATCTTCTGGGCGTTCATGACCTTCAGCGCACGGACGGCCTTGCGGATGTCGTCCACGCTCAGGTACTTGTTGTTGGCCTCAGTGGCGTCGCCGCCCACCAGTTCGCTTCTGTCCTTGGCACCGCCGGCATACACCACGTTGGTGCCGCCTGCCAGCACCTCACGGGTGATGGTGTCGGAGGTACGGCCGGCCTGAGAGGCCAGCAGACGGGTGGCCTGCACCAGGTTGTTGTCAATAGCGGTCAGCTCCAGGATGTCGGACAGCTCGATGTAACCGCCGTACTGCTTGATGGTCGCACGGATGACGCCCATGCTCAGCTTCTGGCCGGCAGGCGTCACACCTTCGGTCAGGGGCACCAGCGCCTTGGGCAGGCTGTCGTACTTGCGGAACTCGATGGTCTTGCCGCTGTTCTTGGGGATGGGATGCTTCTGGCCAAACTGGTCATGGATCAGCTCCGGCTCGGCCAGATTGATAAGACGCATAGAGTAATACGTCTTCATCTCGTCGGACAAACCAGCGTCCAGGGTAGTGTTGGTGTTGCCGTCAAACAGGTTCAGCACCACCGGCATCAGGTACAGGTCACAAATGGTATTCATCATAGTTTCATAGCTCCTTTCAGCATATCGCAGCGGAGCCGTGAGAGATCAGAACGAAATGCGTTCGCCTCTTGCCACTCTCCGCTCGATCTCTTCAAAGTCTGCCCTTGTCAGCTTTGAAGGATCCGTCTTTGTTACGAACGCGCTGTTGGAGTTGGTGCCGTTTTCGTTGGGACGATTGCCCTTTGCGCGAACGGAGTCTGCCACCTTCTTCTCCGTGCTGGCGGCCGCGGCCTGTACCGCGCTGCCCATCAGCTCGTCAAAATGCAGCACGCGGTAGGCGTGCTCCACCGGTGTCCCGGCCTTCAGCAGGCTCAGAAACTCCGGGTTCTGCAGCTCCTGCATCAGGTCGAAGCCCTGGTACAGAGGGTTGCCCTTCATGGCCTCCGCCTCCTTGTACCACTTCTCGCCCTGCGCCCGGAAAAACTCGTTCTGCTGCTGCTCCTGCTGGCTCCGCAGCAGCTCGGCGTTCTCCCGCTTCAGCCGGCGGAACTCCTTGTACTGCTCCTCGCTCATGCCCGCCTCCTCGGCGGCCTCGCTCCAGTAGGCGTGGTCGTTGTCCACGGCCTCCAGCAGCCGCGCGGCGTCCCCGTCGTCAATGCCGTAGCGCTCCATCAGCGTATCCAGCACCGGCTGGTAGGACTTCATCCGCTTCTCATTCTCCCGCGCCTCCTTAAAGCGCCGGTCGATCATCCGCTGCGTTTCCTGGGTGTACAGGTCCTTGTACTCCCCGTTGATCAACTCCCTGAAAGCCTTTTTCTTGGCATCCAGCGCGTCGGACGTTGTCTCCACGTCCTTTACCTTCTCCTCAGCCCCGGCGTCAGGCTGCTCCTCCGTCTGCGCTTCGCTTTCCGGCTGCTTGCCGTACTTCACGTCGCTCAGTGCGCCCGTTTTGCCCTGGCGGGTGGTACCAGTGCTCGCTTGTGTTTCGCCCTGTGCTGCGGGAGCTGCCGCCCCGCCGCCCTCGCCGTCGAACAGGCAAAGGCTCATGTCAAAAAGGTACATATCTTGTCCTCCTAAAAATGCGCGGGCATGTCGCTCCCGTGTGGCGTCCCCGTTCCTGCGGCGAAGCGGTGTCTCATAACCGCCGCCCCGCCGCCCGGAACAAAAGGGAGGTACAGAGTTCGTCTCTGCACCTCCCACGGTACCATTGCTTTTTCTGAATTTTCCACTTAAAAGTGGAATTTTCAAAATTTTACGGAAATTTTTTTCGGCGCAGCCTTTTCCAACTGCAAAAAGCCGATCTTCAGCAGGTCGTACAGCCATTCCCCGCCGTGCCAACGCAGGTATGCGTCCCCGCTGTCCAGCTTTTCATACACCAGCTCCGCCTCCTGCGTGTTGTGCAGCCACCCCGCCGCCGTGTACATGAGGCAGCTTATGGCCGCGCACACGTCCGGCGCGCCCGTGGCGTGTCCCCTGCACCTGACGGAGCAGCTGTCCCCGCTGTGGAGCGTTACCTCTGTCATACGCTGGGTGTGCTCCGCTTGGCAAGCGCCTGCCCGTACCCGGTCATGGGCGTCTGCGCCTCCATGATGCCGCTTGCAAGGCCATTCCCGCCGCCTCCGCCGCTCTCTGCGGCATTGGTGCCGCCGCCTGCCTGCGTCTCCTCCTGGGGCATGAGAACGCCGGTGATCGCCGAGAGCTGCTGGCTCATTTGCATCACCATGTTCAGCAGCGTTTGCCCCTGCATGACCTTCTCCTTCACCGTCTGTATGCCCTCAAAGTCCATCATGTCCAGCGCGATCAGACTGGCCTGCGCGTTCTCCGGTGCGAAAAAGCCCATTGCGTACAGCTCCTTGGCCCGCTCGTTCTGCTCCATGCGGCTAAAAGGGTTTTTCTTCTGCGCCTTGATCTTCAAATCGAACACCGGCCGGCGGAACATGGGATTGCCCATCGTATCCAGTCCGGTCACCTGGTCCTGCAAGCCGGTGTTGTCGAAGTCGATAAACTGGTACTCGCTGCCCTCACCTGTAATGCGGAAACTGCGGCTCAGGTCGTAAAACTGCCGCATCAGCTCCACGCACAGGGTGTTGATCTGCGTATACGCCCGATAGCTGGCGGCGATCATGTCACGGCTGGCCTTGTTGCCCGCCTCCTGAAGTGCTGCGATGGCCGCCGCCGCGGTCACGTTGGTGGTACCGCCGGAGTTCACATCACGGTTGGCCGCCGTGTCCTTCATCTCCTCGATCTTCATCTGCGCCACAGTCACGTAGATGTCGGAAAGCGGCTGCGTCACGATCTCCTGTATGCGTCCGTCGTCCAGCGGCCCGTTCACATGCACCAGCGGCCGGTTCCAGTCCAAAAACTCCTGCTCGTTGATGGCCGTGGTGTCGCTGACAAAGAAACGCTTTTTCGTGGCCATCATGGCGTTTTCCAGGATGTTGGCGCTCAGCTTGTCGATGTACAGCTGCGGGTCCTTGCAGATGGCAACATAGCCGAAGCCGATGGGCGTACCCTTCTCCGGGTACATCACGTCCAGCACCACCGGGTACATACCGTGGTCATAAAAGCCCCGCTCCCGGTACTCCGGGTCGTTCTCGCTGGCGTACAGCAGCGTGGAGCCCACGAATTTGATGTAGTGCAGCGCCGTCCTGCCATCCGGCGTCTTGACCTTGTAATACCAGTCCACCACCACGCTCTTGTCGCTGGTGTCCACGTTGTCGTCGTAGATGTACTCCTTCACGTCCACAACCTTGCCCTTCTGCTTGCCCTTCAGCTGCGGGTACTCGCTGTCCAGCAGGTCGTTGTCCACCAGGTCTACGATAAACAGGTTCCGGCTCTTCTGGATATCCGTGATGCCCGGCTCCCAAAACAGCTTCAGCAGGTCGATGTCCCTGATCTCTATGTCGCCCAGTCCATTGTCCTTCTGCGGGTCCCAGAAAATGCCGTACACCGCCGTGCCGTGCTTCAGCTTCTCCCACCAGTTGTCGGAGTACACCTGCTCAAAGTGGTTGTACTCCTGCACCACCGGCAATATCTGGCTCAGCGTCTTGGCGCTCTGCTCGTCGCTGCGCTCCCGGGGCAATACCACCGGCTCCGGGTAGTTGTCCATCGCGTCGGCGTGCTTGTTCTGAATGGTGTTGAACAGCCACGCAGAGGACGGCTTGGGCTCCGGCGGCGTAGACGTGACCTCCTTGCCGCTCTTGTCCACCCGCTTTGCCTTGCTCTGACCGATGCCCTCCCAGTGCCGCAGTTCCCACCACAGCTCGTCGTTGACGATGCGGTTTTCCAGATTGCTCTTGCCGTCCTTGTACTTCGTCAGCAGGTCGATGCCCCGCTCCACGTCCCGGTCCGTGATGGTGGGCGTCTGCTCTGTCCGCTGCAGCAGCATGGCCGCCATCTCCGGCGCCATGTCCTGCTCCTCCGGTACGATGCCGGGGATACCGTATCTCTCCATGCGCTCCTCCTTAATACACTTGATAAAATGCGTACCGGCTGGGCCTGTACTCGTCCTCTGTCTCCAGCGGGGAATACGGCCTCTCCACCGTCCTGTATTCCTCCCGCGGCCCTATGGGGTTGCGCATGCACACATACCGCAGCTGGTCGTAGATGTGGTCCTCGCCGTCGGTGTCGATGTCCTCCACGTCCGTCTGGTCATAGACCAGGTTCGGCACCGTCCGTATAAAATGCTTGCAGGTGCTGAACACATACAGCATGGGCACGCCATCCTCGTCAAAGGCCAGCCGGTGATGCACCTGCATCTTGCCGTTGATCCTGGCGTGGTCACCCTTCTCGAAGTACACCCGCTGCCGCTCCATCAGCGCGCCCACGCTCTCCGTGCCGTCGCTCTGCCAGATGGCCGGGTCTCCCACACGGTGTATCTGTTTCCCCTTCAGGTTGGGATCCTCGTCCTCGATTTTCCGTATCTCCTGCGCCACCTTTGTTGGCTCCCACATCACGCCCCGGTTTGGCGTTCCCGCGCAGCCGTATAGCTCCCGTATGTGGTACATCCGCCTGTTGCGGTCCACGGCGTACCACCCCACAGAAAATGGCCGGGAATAGCCCCAGTCCAGCCCGCACCAGATCACCCAGTCCTCCGGCACCCGGAACGGCGCGATCACGTGGGTGTTCTTCCGGTCCATATAGTGCTCGCTGTCGTTGCGCCACTCCGTGAACACCTGCCCCTCGAAGCTGTCCCAGTTGCCATACAGCAGGGCGTTCCGCTCCGCCTCCGGCATGCTGGCCAGCCGCTGGACGTACATGGGGTCGTTTTCCATCAGTATCTTGTTGTCAAATACCGAGGACGGCACGAAGATCCGCTTCTGCTGCCCTATGTGCTTCTTGCCGTCCGGCGTGTACCACACAGCCTCCTCCGTGATGGTCTGCATCGGCGCCGCCGCCGTGATGAAGCGCTCCTTCACCCACCCGTGGCCTACGCCTCCGGGGTTGGCCGTGGAGCGCATATACACCCGCGTCCCCGGTCCGTTGGGCCGGTTGCGGGATTTCAGATACTCATATTCCTCCTGCGTAAAGTGCGTCAGCTCGTCAAAAGCGATAAAGTCATATGCCTGCCCCTGGTACTGTATCTTGTCCTGCGGCCGGTTCATGCTGCCGAACACGATCTGCGCCCCGCTTGGAAACCGCCATGTGTGGCTGCTGCCGTTGTACCTGGCCTTGGGGTATACCCGTGGGTAATAGTTCAGCGTCTTGTCAATCAGCTCCCGCAGCTGCGGGAACGTCTTTCGCAAGATCAGCGCCTTATACCAGGGGATATGCACCTGCCGCAGCGCCTCGATGACCAGCGCGTCGCTCTTGCCGCCGCCGGCCGCACCGCCGTACAGCGCCTCATACTCCGGCCGCGCCATAAATATGGCCTGCCGTTCCTGCGGCCGCCATACCACGCTACTCATCCCTGACCTCCGGCATCAGCACAACGCCGCTCTCGCCATTGTCCGATGCCTTGTTCATCATCGTCCACTTGTCGATCAGCGTACCTATAGCCGTGGTGATCTGGCTGGGCGTGGCCTCCGCCAGCTTCGCCGGATCGTTCAGCACCGCCAACCCATTTCCGATGATCTGGCACACCACATCCCGCTGGCTCTCCATATACGCCAGAATGTCTGCCGTGTTCTGTGCTTTTTTCTCCGCGGCTTTTTGTTCAAAGTCGTCGCTTGCTTCAACAACGCGCTTTACCGTTGTAGGGTTTACGTTGTTTTTCCTTGCCGTGGCGCGATAGCTGCCGCTTTCCAGATAATCCGCCAGTATTTTCTTTTTCTGCCGGTCTGTCAGTCTCGCAGCCATGTTATCACCTCGTTTTGTCTGACGCACCGGCCTCCCACCACTGGCCTTTGTCATTGGCACGTCTGTACCCGGCTTTCGCCTCACCTAAATCCATTGAGCTTTATTTTGATTATGCTGCTGGCGCTCTACCAGCAGATCATCAACGTCTTCCCTGGGACACATTGCTAAGAGGTGCGGGAAGTCCTGTCTACTGACACACTTTCAGGGCGGCGCTATGCCATTGCCCAACGGTAGTGTCCACCGCTTTTGGTGCAGGCAGTAGGATTTGAACCTACGAACCAAAAATTGTTATATTTGAGCTGTATCCACCCAGCTTCTGCCTGCATATTGCTCCCTCCGGGCGGAGCCGAAGCCCCGCCCATCAGGAAAAGAAGGGGGAAAAGAAAAAGAATGGAGATGCAGAGTTTGCCCCTGCATCTCCCATGATAAAGTGCGTTTTTTCAATTTTTCCACTTTTAAGTGGAATTTTCAAAATTTATTTTTCGGCAATATCTACCACGCAGGGATAGTCCGTCCTGCCCATCAGATAGTCTACCGACACGCCGAATTCATCCGCTATACTCTTCAGCGCATCCATCGTCGGCTTCGCCGTGCCCAGCTCATACCGCCGTATGGCATCCGAATTCAGCCCGCAGCGCTCCGACAGTACATACCGCTTCAATCTCTTTTTCTCCCGCAGCTTTCTAAGCCGTTCCGGGAATTCGCTCATGTCAGCACCTCCTCCCCAATGCGGTCATGATATTCTTGTCCACCTCCGTCAGCGTCACCAACGCTTCTTTTAGGTCATACACCATCGGCAGAGAACCTGGTAGGTCGCACTCTATAATGTCCTCCGGGAAGAACGTCTCCCGCACCCCGCCGCACTCCGCCACGATGTACCGCCCCTTCGGGTGCACATACACCACCGTGCCCTTGCGGACAGGAAAGCGCTTTTCATCGTTGGCACCGGAGCCGGGGTACTCGCTCGGCAGCGTCATAAACCGCGCCCGGATCACATCACCCCTCTGCATCGCCGCCTCCGCCTCCATAGAATACGTCTATCTCAAGTTCGTGCCCTCTATACCCCGGTCCGCCATCACCAGGGGGCCATGTCGGTATGCTGTATCTGTATCTTTCTTTGTCTGGATTTGTGCCCTCAAGGATTACACCTGGTCCAAGTTCTTCAATAGATATATCAGCCATTGTCTTTAACTCCTCCTCCCGCCGCTTGCCACATGGGCGGCTTGTACGACGTGCCGCACTTGCTGCACGTTATCCAGCTCTCCACCGGCTTCTGCGCATCCGGGCAGCGCACCGGGCTTTGGCTCTTCGGTGTTCCGCACAGCGGGCAGCATACCTCATACCCCTCTGCGTATTTCAGCGTGATCTCAGCCATTGGCCGCACCCTCATTTCTCTCGCCGTAGGAGCAGAAGTCGTCATACCCGCTGGCAACCATCCGGCAAGCGTATGTTTTGAACTTCCGACAGTCCTTGCACCGCACCACGACCTCTGCGTCTACGGTGGGCGCCGCGCTCACAATGGGCAAAGCAATCTCGTCTCTATCTGCATTATCAAACCACGGCTCGTTATCAAGCCGTTCCCATAGATCGTCGCCATCAATCAGCCGCATCGTTGTCACCTCCGTCCATTTTCGCGCCGCAGTGGGGGCAATAGTTTGTGCGCGCGCAAAAGTTATCTGATTTCCCACACTCGCTACAATGGCACCAATCAATGCCACTCTCAATCCTGCGCCCATCGTGAATCCACCGTCCATGCACCACCGGCGCAACGTCAGCGGCGGGCGTATACTCTGGGTAGGAAATCATCTTGATTGCATCCTGAATAGTTCCCTTTTCTTTGCGGTATTCTCTATTACCGAGACTTCTGAGCCGTTCAACCGTTTTTTCACGCTCAATGTATTCAGCCATTGTCAGCCCTCCTATTCCATGCTTCTTTCGCTTTTTCAGGTAGATATGTAAGCCCAGATGTTGCGCAACACATATTGCATACCACGGTGTACGCCCAGCGCCTTCCTTCCGTATCTACGACAGCTTCAGGGTCTACGCTTATGGCTGCCAGCCCCCCGCAGAAAGGGCAATGTTTCAGGTCAAGCATCCTTCGTTGCCTCCAATGCTTTCTCCGCCTCCTCGCGGGTGAGGAATACGGTCTTACCGATTTCTCCGGCGTTTATACCTGACAGCGATTGCCAAACAAACCCTTCTACAATGTCCCACTCGATAAACAAGCCGAACAATTCCACGCGGATGGCTTTAACTTTATACACACTGATCGTTTTTCTACCCGTTACTTCGTAAAGCCTGTCGCCCACCTTGCACGGCGGCACCACCACGCGACCATCCTTGTCGGCCTCCGCCAGCTCCCGCAGGCGGGTATAGTTGCAAAGGCTTTCTAAATCAGCAAGACGCATCAGCTTCAGTGCGATCTCGTCTGCCTTATCTTTCGGCAGGACTTCCTCCGGCTCAAGCCCCGTGTCCTCGTAAGCGGCAAGGCGTTCGCGGATTTCGACCTTAACTTCACAGTCCTCAGTGCGGCATCCCATGCCGCCGCACGGTTCTTCAAAGCATCTCGGGTAATGCACGTGCCCATTTTCGCGTTTTGTCATTCGTTCCATCACTCCACCTCCCATTTCAGTTCATCATACAGGTCACTGAACTTCTTATTCCAATGCTTCAGCCAGACAAGGACCTGAATGCCTATCACAATCCACAGCCCGCTGGCGATGTCTTGCAACAGATTTTCCATCACTCCACCTCCTGCATCCAGAACTCGCGGCGACAATCGGAGCACCCCTGGCGCAAACAATCGGCGGTAACCCGTATATCAGCAGAAATACGCTTAGGGCACAGGATCAAAAGCCCGGTGTTATCAATATCAGCCTGAGGATACTGCTCCAAAAACACGCTCTGCCGTGTCTTGCACGGGTGTGCAGCAGACCACTCCTCGACGACCCTCACCACTTCTCCCGCTGTTTCCTGCGATTGCTCCTCCACATTTACCGTGCAAAAGTCAGTCATAAATGCAGGACATTCCTCACAGCCAGAAAATTTGCCGCACATACGCAGATATTCCTTTACAAACTTAATAGCATCCATCACATTTCCCTCCATCTGCACCCGTCACAGGCGCCCTCGTGTGCGTTTTTGTACTTCCCGCAGTATTGGCATAGCTCGTTCTTTATGGTGTGTAATTCTTCTTTAAGTCGCAAAACCTTGTTTGTTTTCGACACAGCCATGTCAAGCAATTCCTTGATGTCTCCTGGCGTCAGCCCCGTGTCCTCGTAGGCTGTGTCAGTCGTTCCATTGTTTTCCTCCTTCACCGCCACAGCCTTTGCCAGCTGTGCCATGCCCTGCTTCATGTCCTCTATCTGCTTATCCCGCCGTGCAATGGCGTCCTTCAGGCTGTCGTTGGCTTTCATCAGTGCCTCGATGTGCCGCTGCTGGTTCTC
>ENA-UOJO01003850-UOJO01003850.1-human-gut-metagenome-genome-assembly--contig:-P57-NODE-3850-length-13621-cov-8.741265_pt1 | contig 13621 bp, 8 predicted proteins | sample MGYA00242351_ERZ723898 | MGnify/ENA metagenome assembly ERZ723898 | reverse complement strand
CGACGAAGGAGCGTTACAGATGCGGCCTGCCCCTTGCGGGTACTCATCGGCCCGCTTTTTGCGCCCCCATTCTTTTCTTTCTCTTTCTAAGAAAGAAAGAAAGAAAAGAATCGCCGCGCCCGGTGAAGAAAAGAAAGAGAACTTTCAAAACCGGAACTGCAAACCGTGCCGCCATCATGTAACCGCTCAGTTGCCTAGTCTCGATTGCCCGCACCAAGTCACCCTACGTAGTCCCACTACGCGCCGCACGCCATCTTGATGATGGCGGGCAGGTGACATTTACGGATACGTCTTGTAGAGGCTGGCAACGCTGTATTGCTCTTACCGCTTCTCCATCGGGACATAGGCCCGATGTTCCACCGCGGCGCGGTAGGCCGGGCGCATAATGCGGTTCCCGGTGACGACCTCTTCCATCCGGTGGGCGCACCAGCCCGCGATGCGGGCCGTCGCGAACAGCGGCGTATAGAGATCCTCCGGCAGGTCGAGCATGTTGTAAATGAGTCCGGAATAGAGGTCAACGTTGGCGCACATCGGCAGCTTCTGATGCTTGCGCGCCATGATCTTCTGAATTCCAAGCTCTTCTACGCGCTCCATCAGCTCCAGATCGTCCAGCCGTCCCTTTTCCCTGGCCAGCGCCGCGGCATACTTCTTGATGACGATGGCGCGCGGATCGGACATCGTATAGACCGCGTGGCCGAGTCCGTAGAGCTTGCCGGAGCGGTCGCCGGTCTTGCCGTCAAGCAGATCGTCCAGACAGGCCCCGAGCGCCTCATCCGTCGGCGTAGCGCCGACGGTGTCGCGGATCGTGCGGAACATCTGGAGCACCTTCGCATTCGCGCCGCCGTGCAGCGGGCCTTTCAGCGAGCCAACGGCCCCGGCGATGGCGCTGTAGGTATCCGTGCCGGACGACGAGATCGCACGGCAGACGAAGGTGGAGTTGTTGCTGGAGTGTTCGGCATGGAGAATCAGCATCAGGTCGAGCAGATGCGCCTCCTGCGCGGTATAGCTCTTGTCCGCGCGCGTCATGCGCAGCAGATTTTCCGCAACCGACAGCTCCGGCAGCGGATTGTGGAGATAGAGCGAGTTCCCCTCAAAATAGTGCCGCTTTGCCATCAGCGCGTTCGCCGCAATCAGCGGGAAACGCGCGATCAGCTCGATGGACTGCCGCAGAATATTTTCGGGAGACGCATCGTCCGCGTTGTCGTCAAAGGAATAGAGGGCCAGGACGCTCCGCGCCAGCTGGTTCATAATGTTGCGGCTCGGCGCTTTTAAGATCATGTCCTCGGTGAAGGCCGCCGGCATCTGCCGCGCGTTCGCGAGAATCTGGTTGAACTGCGCCAGCTCCTCCGCCGCCGGCAGCCTGCCGAGCAGCAGCAGATACGCCACCTCTTCATAGCCAAACGTCCCGGCCTGTTGGTGCGCATCGACAATATCCTCCACGCTGATGCCGCGGTAGTAGAGCTTGCCGGGCATCGGCACGCGCTGGCCGTCGACCATATAATAGCCCTGTACGCTGCCGACCTTACTGATCCCGACGAGCACGCCCGTGCCGTCGTTGTTGCGCAGCCCCCGCTTGATGTCCTGATTTTCATACATCTCCGCCGGAATGGAATAGTCGCGCACGAGATCGCGGCTCATCCGATCGATATATTCCTGTAAACGCTCCGACTGCATCTGCATGACAGTTCCCCCTTCTGATACGCGCCGCCGTTACCCTGCGGCAGCTGTTGTCCCCATTGTAGCGAGTTCCGTTCAAAAATGCAAGTACTTTTTTACTTATTTCAAAATTTGCATCGCAGGCCAGCATATTTCAGCTAGTTTTATTTATTTTTGCAGGATTTCATTTTTTTCATTCATTTCTCTTGCGTATTTCACACAGAACTGCTATACTGAGCGCAAGAACAAAATGCGTCCGTTTCCAAGGGCGCAAAACCACAAAAAGGCGGCGATCTCATGAAGCTCTCCAACCAGTCCGCGGTCTGGACGAACGGCCATCCTGTCCCCGGCACGAACGGCAGCCGGGAGAAGACCATCGCGTGGAAGATTCTCCACGCGCACAGCAAAAGCGCAGACCCGTCCAAGCTGCGCATCACCTTTGATTCTCTCATCTCACATGATATCACTTACGTCGGCATCATCCAGACGGCGCGGGCCAGCGGCCTGACGACGTTCCCGGTGCCCTACGTGATGACGAACTGTCATAACAGCCTCTGCGCCGTCGGCGGCACGATCAACGAGGACGACCATATCTTCGGCCTCTCCGCCGCGAAGAAATACGGCGGCATCTATGTCCCGGCCAATCAGGCCGTCATCCACCAGTACGCGCGCGAGATGATGACCGGCTGCGGCCGGATGATCCTCGGCTCCGACAGCCACACGCGCTACGGTGCGCTCGGCACAATGGGTGTCGGCGAGGGCGGCCCCGAGATCGTCAAGCAGCTCCTCTCCAACACCTACGACGTCGCCATGCCGGACGTCGTCCTCGTCTACCTGACGGGCAAGCCCGCCCGCGGCGTCGGCCCGCAGGACGTCGCCATCGCGCTCTGCGGCGCAGTCTACGACTGCGGCTTCGTCAAAAATAAAGTTCTGGAGTTCGCCGGACCCGGCGTCGCCAGCCTCCCGATGGATTACCGCATCGGCATCGACGTCATGACCACCGAGACGGCCTGCCTCTCCTCCATCTGGCAGACGGATGAGAAGGTTGAGGAATACCTCGCCGTCCATGGCCGCCCTGAAACCTATCAGAAGCTCGAACCCGAAGAGGGCGCGCTTTATGACAGCGTCATTGAGATCGACCTTGGCAAGATCGAGCCGATGGTCGCCATGCCGTTCCACCCCTCCCGCGCGTTCACGGTGCGCGACGTGCAGGCGAACGGCGCGGACATCCTCCGCCAGACCGAGCTGCTCGCGCACGAGCAATTCGGCGGCAAGGTGGAGCTGCATCTCACCGACAAGCTGAAAAATGGGAAGCTCCTCGTCGATCAGGGCATCATCGCAGGCTGCTCCGGCGGCATGTACGACAACATCGCCGAGGCCGCGGCCATTCTCGACGGCCAGAGCATTGGCGACGGCTATTTCTCCCTCTCCATCTATCCGCCGTCCATCCCGATCAATCTGGAGCTGATGAAAAACGGCATCCAGCAGACGCTGCTCGAGGCGGGCGCGCTCTTCAAGCCGTGCTTCTGCGGCCCGTGCTTCGGCGCGGGCGACGTGCCGGGCAACGACGCGCTCTCCATCCGCCATACGACGCGCAACTTCCCGAACCGCGAAGGCTCCAAGCCCGCGAGCGGCCAGCTCTCCGGCGTCATGCTGATGGATGCGCGCTCCATCGCGGCCACGGCGCGGAACCACGGCGTCCTCACCGCTGCGACGGAGATCGACTACACCATGCCCGCGCCGCACACAGAGGCATTTGACGGCGGCGTCTATCAGAAGCGCTGCTATTTCGGCTTCGGCAAGGCCGACCCGAACGCGGAGCTTCGCTTCGGCCCGAACATCACCGAGTGGCCGAAGATCCCGGCCCTGCCGGAAAACCTGCTCATGGAGCTGGCCTGTGTCATCCATGACCCTGTGACGACTACGGACGAGCTGATCCCCTCCGGCGAGACCTCGTCCTACCGCTCGAACCCGCTGAAGCTCGCGACCTTCGCCCTCTCTCGGCGCGACCCGCAGTACGTTGGCCGTGCGAACGCCATTGCCGCACTCGAATCCGCCCGTAAGGATGGCACATTGGATGTGGAGACTGCCGCGCTGATCGAGGGCTGCGGCGGCACATTGGAGAACACCGGCATCGGCTCGGTCATTTTTGCCAACAAGCCCGGCGACGGCTCGGCCCGCGAACAGGCCGCCAGCTGCCAGAGAGTCCTCGGCGGCTGCGCCAATATCTGCTATGAATATGCGACGAAGCGCTACCGCTCCAACTGCATCAACTGGGGCATGCTCCCCTTCCACATCGACGCGGATGTAAAGTTTGACTTCGGGCCGGGCGACCGCATCTTCGTGCCAAATGTGTCCGCTGCCGTCCGCTCCGGTTCCCGCTGCATCCCCGCTATGGTGATCCGCAGAAGTGCCGCAAAGGTCCCGCTGCTGCTCCGGCTGCCGGAGCTGACCGCCGACGAGCGGCAGATCCTGCTCGACGGCTGCCTGATGAACTACTACGCCGCAAACCACGCCAAGGAGAACGTATAATGGACAAGATCAAAATGACAAAGCCCATCGTCGAAATGGACGGCGATGAGATGACCCGCATCCTGTGGCAGCAGATCAAGGACGAACTGCTGACGCCGTTTGTGGAGCTGAACACGGAATATTATGACCTCGGCCTCCCGAACCGGGACGCCACGCGCGATCGGGTCACAGTCGACGCAGGCAACGCCATCAAAAAGCACCACGTCGGCGTCAAATGCGCCACGATCACGCCGAACAAGCAGCGCGTCGAGGAATACAAACTCCACGAGATGTGGAAAAGCCCGAACGGCACCATCCGCGCGATTCTGGACGGCACGGTCTTCCGCGCCCCGATCCTGACCGGCATGATCCAGCCGTATGTGGCCAACTGGAAAAAGCCCATCACCATCGCGCGCCACGCCTACGGCGACCTCTACAAGGGCACGGAGTACCGCGTCCCCGGCCCCGGCACGGCGACGCTCTCGTTCAAGGGAGACGACGGCACAGAGTTCTCGCAGACCATCTACGACTTCGAGTGTCCCGGCGTGCTGCAAGGGATTTACAACAAGGATTCTTCCATTGAAGCGTTTGCACACTCCTGCTTCAACTATGCCCTCTCGACGAAGCAGGATCTCTGGTTCTCCGCGAAGGACACGATCTCGAAGCAGTATGATCAGACATTCAAGCTCATCTTCCAGCGCATCTACGACGAGGAATACAAGGCGAAGTTTGAAGCTGCGGGCATCACGTATTTCTACACGCTCATCGACGACGCAGTTGCGCGCGTGATGCGCTCGGAGGGCGGCTTCATCTGGGCGTGCAAGAATTACGACGGCGACGTGATGAGCGACATGGTCTCCGCCGCGTTCGGCAGTCTTGCCATGATGACAAGCGTGCTCGTCTCACCGGACGGCAACTTTGAATATGAGGCCGCACACGGCACGATCACGCGGCACTATTACCGCTACCTCAAGGGCGAGCAGACGTCCTCCAACCCCATTGCGACCATTTTCGCATGGACGGGTGCGCTCGCCAAGCGCGGCGAACTGGACGGCAATGCGGCGCTGACGGCGTTTGCAAAGAAGTTGGAAAATGCCTGCCTCGACACCGTCCGCGCGGGCACGATGACCGGTGACCTTGCCGCGCTCTGCGGCCGTACCGGCGTCACGAGCCTTGCATTCCTCAAGGCTGTGCGCGCCACACTCGAACAAAGGCTCTGAGGATTTGGGGAGTGGGAGAGCAAGGAGCGCCCGAAGGGTCGAAGAAGGCATCGGCCCCTACAAGCCCCTCTCTGGCGCTGCGGCGGGAGTGGGCAGACAGTGCAACAGCCCCGGCTGCTTTCGCAGCCGGGGCTGTTGTATTGTTTTTCTCATCCAAGCAGCTCGCAGACCAGGTCGCTGTATGCGCCCGGATCTTCGAGCGGCAGATCCGCCATCAGCAGCGCCTGCGCGTAGAGGATCTCGACGATCTTCTTCGCCTTCTCCGGCTCCTGCGCCACGGCGATCTGGAGCTTCGCGAACATCGGATGCGAGGCGTTCAGCTCCAGCACCTTCTCGGCCTTCATGTCCATCTCGGGGCTGACGCGCTTGAAGTATTTCTCCATCTCAAACGTCATGCCCTCACCCGGCACGACGCAGACCGGATGGCTTCCCAGCGCGTCGGAGAGCTTGACCTCCTTGACCCGCTCGCCCAGCGTCTCCTTGACGAAATCGAGGGTCGTCTTCGCCTGCTCGGCCTTTTCCTCGGCGGCCTTCTTTTCTTCGTCGGTCTGGATGCCGAGGTCGTCCTGCGTCACGGAACGGAATTCCTTCTCGCCGTACTTTTGCAGCGTCTGCGGTACGAAGCCGTCCACCTCGTCGGTCATCAGCAGCACATCGAAGCCCTTTTCGCGCAGCGTCTCGATCTGCGGCAGCTTCGCCGCCCGGTCGCGGCTCTCCGCGCTGGCGTAGTAGATGTATTTCTGCGCTTCGGGCATCGCGTCGGCATACTCCTTGAGGCTGACCAGCTTGTTCTCCTTCGCCGACCAGTAGAGCAGCAGATCCTGAAGCAGCTCTTTCTTCGCGCCGTAATCGTTCAGCACACCGTATTTCAGCTGTGTGCCGAACGCGCCGTAGAACTTCTCATACTTTTCGCGGTCGTTCGTCATCAGCTTCACGAGTTCCTGTTTGATCTTCTTCTCGAGGTTGTTCGCGATGAACTTGAGCTGCCGGTCGTGCTGGAGCATCTCACGCGAAATGTTCAGGCTGAGATCCTGCGAATCGACCACGCCGCGCACAAAGCGGAAGCAGTCCGGCAGCAGATCGGCACAGTTTTCCATGATCATCACGCCGGAGGAATAGAGCTGCAGACCCTTCTTGAAATCCTTCGTATAGAAGTCATACGGGGCCTTCGCCGGGACATAGAGCAGCGCCTTATACGTCACCGCACCCTCGACGTCCGCGTGGATGACCACAACCGGATCTTCAAAATCATAGAACTTCTCTTTGTAGAAGCTGTTGTATTCCTCGTCCGTGACCTCAGACTTTTTCTTCTGCCAGATCGGCACCATCGAGTTCAGCGTCCGGTCCTCCTGCACGGTCTCATACTCCGGATGTTCGCTGTCCGCCGTGCCCTCCTTGACCTTCGTAGTGTCCATCATCATCTTGATCGGATACCGGATATAGTCGGAGTATTTGCGCACGAGCGTCTGGATGTCCCACGGCTTTAAGAAGCGCGAATAGTCCTCGTCCTCCGTGTCAGCCTTGAGCTTCATGATGACGTCGGTGCCAACGCCGTCCTTCTCGCACGGCTCGATGGTATAGCCGTCCGCGCCGGACGACTGCCATTTCCAAGCCTGCTCTTCGCCATATTTTTTCGAGATGACCGTCACCTCGTCGGCCACCATAAACGCCGAATAGAAGCCGACGCCGAACTGGCCGATGATGTCGATGTCCTCATCCTTGTTCTCTGCGTTTTCAAGGTCCTTCTTGAATTGCAGACTGCCGGATTTGCAGATCGTGCCGAGATTCTGTTCCATCTCGTCCTTGCTCATGCCGATGCCGTTGTCGCGCACGGTCAGCGTCCGCGCGTCCTTGTCCGCCTCGATGCGGATGACAAAATCGCTGCGGCTCAGGCCGACGTTCTCGTCGGTCAGCGCCCGGTAGGCCAGCTTGTCGATTGCATCGGATGCGTTCGACAAGATCTCTCGCAGGAAGATCTCCTGATGCGTATAAATTGAATGGATCATCAGATCGAGCAGCCGTTTGCTCTCCGCCTGAAATTCTTTCTTTTCCATAAATCGTCACGTCCTTCGCAGTTTAGCACTCGTTATATCCGAGTGCTAAGTTCATTCTAGCACAGCTTTTTCATTTTGCAAGCCTCTCCGCAAAAATTTACAAAGCGTTCAAGATTTCTCCGCGGATTCGAACACCGGTTATCCCCGTTATGTTTGATTGTGCAAATTACCGAATTTCTTGTTTCCATATTGACATTTTGTAGTAATTCGTTATACTAAAACTGTCACCGGTACTGTGCTGGGACATGACATTTCATCTATTTTCCCAAAAAAAGAAATCCTTCCGGTTCGCCGGAAGGATCTCTTTTATTTGTGCGGCAGTGGGGCGGTCGGGATCAGGCATGGGAATCGGGTTTGCCCGGTTTCTTCGGTACCCACCAGCCGCCTCTGTCGCAGTATCCGTTTCGTTCCATAAACGAGACGAGCACCCTGATCCGTCCGGTTTTGGGGATCTCGACGCCTTCCCGCCTCAGAATTGCAAAAATCTCATGTTCCAGTTCATCCATGACCGCACCCCACGCATCCGTGATCCTGCACGCCTCCTGATGCTCCGGCGTTCCTTCCGGGTAATCATAGATATTGTCTTCGACCCACCAGAACTTGTTGCTCGCGGCTGCAAATGCCTTTGCCAAACCGGCTTCGCTGCGGTCTTGAGAATACCACTGACGGACGTCCTCCGGCGTCCGTTCCGGATCTGGTTCAAATCCCATAATCAATATGGGTTCCTGAGACGCTTCGTTCTCGTCTGTCATGCTTCATGCCTCCCCTCTTTCCCAAAAAACAGGTTTCCCCTGGGCCGCGCCCAACCAGCATTGCCATACGGCAAAATTAAGCTGTAAATGCGTAAAACCATTGCGGATAAAAGAAAAGCCCTAAATTCCGAAGAATTTAAGGCCTTTGGTGCGCGAGGCGGGACTTGAACCCGCACGTCCGGAGTGGACACTAGAACCTGAATCTAGCGAGTCTGCCAATTCCACCACTCGCGCAGCTTGATTTGTGCATCTCTCGACTGCTCGGATATCATAGCACAGCGGGCGCGCTTTGTCAAGAAGAATTCTCCACTTTTCCGTTCTTTTTCGGGACGCCTTCCGTTTATCATTAAATACCCTTATGGAGGATATGAGAAATAGATGTTTTACTTATATTTTGTGTGTGGTATAATGGCCGCAGAAATGATAGGAAAAGGAGCTTATTTATGAGCAACTGTGCAATTGTAGGCATCAACTGGGGCGACGAGGGCAAGGGCCGCATGGTCGACCTGATCGCAAAGGAATATGACGTCGTCTGCCGGTATCAGGGCGGCAACAACGCGGGCCACACCGTCGTCAACGAATATGGCAAGTTTGCGCTGCATCTGATTCCGTCCGGTATCTTCCTGAAGGGCGTCGTCAACGTGCTGGGCAACGGCGTTGTCATCGACCTCGAGCATCTGTGGGGCGAAATGAAGAGCCTGATGGATGCCGGTATTGAGATCACGCCGGAGAACTTCAAGATTTCCGAGCGCGCGACCATCGTCTTCCCCTATCACCGCGCGCTGGACGGTCTGGAAGAGGCCCGTCTGAAGGACAAGAAATACGGCTCCACGCTGCGCGGCATCGCGCCGGTCTACTCCGACAAGTATCAGAAGAAGACCATCATGATGGGCGAGCTGCTGTATCCGGAATACCTCAAGAAGCGTCTGGCCGGAATCCTCGAGTGGAAGAACCTCACGATCCAGAACGTCTACGGTGCAGAACCCTACAAGCTGGACGACATGCTGGCCTGGTGTGAAGAGTTCGGCTCGAAGCTCGCGCCCTACATCTGCAACACGACCAGGTTCCTCTATGACGCCGAAAAGTCCGGCAAGAACATCATGTTCGAGGCCCAGCTCGGCGCGCTGCGCGACATCGACTTCGGCATCTTCCCCTACACCTCTTCGTCCTCCTCGAACGCGGGCTACGCCTGCGTCGGCGCGGGTATCCCCGGCAGCCACGTTGACCGTACTGTCGGTATCGTGAAGGCATACTCCACCTGTGTTGGCGAAGGCCCGTTCACGGCGGAGTGGTTCGGTGAAGAGGCGGAAGCCCTTCGTCAGGCCGGTGCCGAATACGGCGCCGCGACCGGCCGTCCGCGCCGCGTCGGCCCGATCGATCTGGTCGCCACGCGCTATGGCGTACAGATTCAGGGTGCGACCGAGATCGCGCTGACGAAGCTCGACGTCCTGTCCTACATGAAGGAGATCCCCGTCTGCGTGCAGTATGAGATCCATGGCCAGAAGACCGACGAGTTCCCGTTCACGGCGGTCGTCGACGAGGCGAAGCCCGTCTTCACGACGATGCCCGGCTGGGGCTGCGACATCTCCGGCGTCCGCAAGTGGGAAGACCTCCCCGTCGAGGCGCGCAATTATGTCGAATATATCGAAAAAGCCATCGGCTGCCGCATCAGCTATGTCTCCGTCGGCGCGGCGCGCGACGAATACATCCAGCGCTGAGGCTCCGCGATGAAAAACCGATATGAAAGCCCGCTGGCGTCCCGCTACGCCTCGGACGATATGCTCCATCTGTTCTCCCCGGACATGCGGTTTGAGACGTGGCGGCGGCTCTGGGTATCGCTGGCAAAGGTGCAGCACGCGCTGGGCCTGCCCGTGACGCAGGAGCAGGTGGACGAGCTGGCCGCACACGTCTCCCCCATCGACTATGAACTCGTCGCGGCGAAGGAAAAGGAGCTGCGGCACGATGTGATGGCGCACATCTATGCCTTCGGCGCGGCTGCGCCCGGCGCGAAGGGCATTATCCATCTCGGCGCAACGAGCTGCTATGTCACCGACAACGCCGACCTTGTGCTCTACCGCGACGGACTCGTCCATCTGCGCGGCGAACTGGAGCAGGTCATGGTACAGCTGGCCGGCTTTGCCGACCGCTATGCCGCCCTGCCCTGCCTCGGCTACACGCACTATCAGCCCGCGCAGCTCGTCACCGTCGGCAAGCGCGCGACGCTCTGGCTTCAAGACCTGATGCTCGACCTCGAAGAGCTGAACGACGTGATCGCGGCCATCCGGTTCCTCGGCTGCCGCGGCACAACCGGCACGGAGGCCAGCTTCATGGAGCTTTTCCACGGCGACACCGCGAAGATCGACGAAATGAACCGGATGATTGCCGCCGACTTCGGCTTCGACCGCCTCTATGACGTCTGCGGCCAGACCTATCCGCGCAAGCTGGACAGCCGGATTTTGAACGTCCTGTCCTCCATCGCACAGAGCTGCTATCGCTTCGCGAACGACATCCGCCTGTTACAGCACGATCGTCAGCTCGAAGAGCCGTTCGAATCGACACAGGTCGGCTCCTCTGCGATGGCCTACAAGCGCAACCCGATGCGCTGTGAGCGGATCTGCTCCCTGGCCCGCTATGTGATGGCCGACGCGCTGAACGCGCCGATGACGGCCTCCACGCAGTGGTTCGAGCGGACGCTCGACGATTCGGCCAACCGCCGCATTTCTCTCCCGGAGGGCTTCCTCGCCGTAGACGGCATTCTCCGCCTGATGCAGAACGTGACGGCAGGTCTGCGCGTCAACGAGAAGATCGTTGCGAAGTTCGTCGCAGACTATCTTCCGTTCATCGCAACGGAAAACCTGCTGATGGCCGCAGTCGAGCGCGGCGGCGACCGGCAGCAGGTTCACGAAATCATCCGCCGCGCGTCCATGCGCGCGACCGAGGCGATGAAAAACGGTGAGCCTTGGGATCTCATTGCGGAGCTGGCCGCTGAACCGGCCTTCGGCCTGACCGAGGCCGAGATCCGCGCGGAGATGAAACCGGAGGCCTACATCGGGCGCTGCCCGGAGCAGGTCGCGGCCTTCACCGCCAAATGCCGCGGCCTCTGCACCGATGCAGCCAAGGCCCGCGCCGACATTACCCTTTGATCCTTTCCTATCCCCATCTTTTCCCCTTCATCGCGGAACCCGCGCGGCAGAGTCCTGCCGCGCGGGTTTCCCATTTTTTCACCCCTTCGGTCACAATGAAAGTGCGATTGAAAATTCAAAAACAGGCCCATCCAGACTTGGATGGGCCTGTTTTGGTATCAAATCATTTTGTCAGCGCATCAAATGCCGGTTTCAGATCTTCCAGCTTGCTCAGGCTGCACATGGCGTTCCACGCCATGAATCCGCCGCTCAGGTCCGCATCCTCCAATGCCTGGATCTCCGCGCCGATCTCATCCGCGCCATACGTATTATACGGCGGGCGGATGGCGTCATACGCCTGAATCCATGTGCGGACAATGGCGGGGGTGGGCGTCTCGGCCTGACGCGCTGCGGCCTTGACCGACCAGTCGTAGATCGTCTCGTAGGGATGCTCCCACGGGCGGTAGGTGCCGTCCTGGCTGAAATGGTCGGGATACGGCATGCCGCTGATCACGTCGACCACATTGCTGATCGCCGCCCAATACTGGCCGTAGGCCGTCACATACGTCTCCACGGATTCGCCAAAAACGTCCGCCCCGACATAGACGCCGAGATCGTGCAGCTCATCTGTTGCGTACATCAAAAACCGCTGGATGGCCTGTGCCTTTGTCTCATTGTTCTCGTTGCGATAGTCGATGGTTCCGGCCTTTTCATAGTCATACGTCCCGTCCGGGAAGCGGACGTAGTCAAACTGGATCTCCTGGAAGCCCATTGTCTCGACCGCATCCTTCGCCAGCGCGACCTTGTACTCCCACACGTAGCGGCAGAAGGCGCTCGGCCAATAGCTACCCGTGGCCCGCAGGTAGAGCGGATCGCCGTTGTTGTCTGCGATTGCATATTCCGGATGGTCGCTCACGAAGAACGAATCGTTGAACGCCGTCAGGCGGCCGATGGCATAGAAGCCCGCGTCCTTGATCTTCTGGATGCACGCGCGGTATTCCTCGATCGTGTTGTTTGCGTACTGATAGGCCGTCGGCGAATATTCCTGATAGACCGGCGACGAATAGCCGACCGATGTGCCGTCGATGATGTTGACGACAAAAGCATTGATATTCGTCGATTTTGCGTATTCGATATAGGCGTCGATGTTGTCCAGCACATCCGGGTCGCACGTCAGATAAAGCGCGTAGCAGGGGTTCGGCATGACGTTATCTTCAAAGTTCGCCTTCTCGCGCGGGTAATAGTCGAGCGAGCCGCCGTCGCCGCCGCCCCAGCGGTCCAGCCGCCCCATGTGGATGGAATAGGAGCCGAAGCGGTCATAGATCTCCGTGGCCAGCTCCGGCGTCGCGGCGGTGTATTCGCCGCTGATGTAACCGGTGGACTCACCGTCGGTGACGTGGTAGAGGTGGACGACGCCGTTCGAGATGGAGTCGAAGCCCAGAACCTGAAGCTCTGTCCCCTGCTCCACCAGCCCGCCCAGCTCAAATCCATCCGCCGAAAGGCGGAGGTTCTGCGGTGTGCGGACGTAGATGGTCTTTTCGAGGACGACCGCGTTCGGATCGTCGGTGAAGCAGTTCGAATCGACGTAGCCGTATTGCAGATCGTCAAAATAGGTCAGATAATACGTCGTTCCGTTCTTTTTCAGGCTCTTTTCCGCGAGATACGTCACGGCGGAGCCGCGCGCCACTGCGCCGGTCTCCGCGAAGTCGGCGTCGTAGCACGGAACGGTCGGCGTTTCGGCGCAGATATAGGCCGTACGATAGCGGCTGCCGGTCTGCGCAGTGTCGGTGACCGGCTCGTCCGGCGCGCCGGTGATCACGCAGATGAACAGCACGACAGCCACCAGGATCAGCACCAGCAGCAGAACCAGCCACGTATTCTGGCGCAGAAAGCGCTGCCACGCCTGTTCGCGCGCGGTTTTTTCCGGCCGTTTTTGTCTGGGAGCCGAAGCGTTCGTCCGGCGTTTTTTCATAGCAATTCCCTACTTTCTGTCTGCCTGTATTATACACCAACTTTTCGGGAATTTCCACCTTTTTTGCGTATTTTCATCAATTATCGCGTTTGCGCCACAGTTTCCGCTTCTGTCGCTCCATTTTGCAGTCTGCACATTGTGTTTTTTCGTCTTTTTGCTCCATTTGGAAGCGAAATTTCAAAAATAATCCTCCACTTATGTAAACTCAAAACCGGAATTTTCGAAACTTTTTCCCAAAAGTCGAGAAAACCGCGCCCGGCGAACACTCGCCGGGCGCGGTCAGCGTGTCGAAAAAGTCTTTTCGCCCCGCTGCCTGTCCAGTTTTCTGAACTTT
>ENA-UOJO01003845-UOJO01003845.1-human-gut-metagenome-genome-assembly--contig:-P57-NODE-3845-length-13641-cov-6.891212_pt1 | contig 13641 bp, 10 predicted proteins | sample MGYA00242351_ERZ723898 | MGnify/ENA metagenome assembly ERZ723898 | reverse complement strand
GGATGCTGCTTCCTGTATTCTATTCCGACAATTCTTTCTCATTACTTCCCGGAGAAGTAAAAGAAGTGGATATACGGCTTTATGATGCTGATACATATGGTGAGAAGCCTGTATTGGAGGTATTAGGGTTCAATTTATGAGTATCTGTGAATATATCATCAATCCATAATAATAAAGAATTGATATGAAAAGTAGGATAATTGTAATGGTCGTTGCTTTTTGGGGAATGACGGCAATATGGGCACAAGACTCCACTCCATGGTACATGGGAACGTGGAACAGACATCAGCCTAATCCCAAGGCAAAAGATATGCCACTTGTGCAGATTGATGGCAATCATTTTGTTACCCCTGATGGAAATACGATATTGTTTCGGGGGATTGCCATATCAGACCCTGATAAGGTGGCACGTCAGGGACATTGGAACAAAGAGCATTTTGCAAGGGTAAAGGCATTGGGAGCCAATATTGTACGTATTCCCATACATCCTATAGCGTGGCGCGAGCGTACTCCTCAGGCCTATCTGGAGATGCTGGGCGAAGCGGTGGACTGGTGTACGGACTTGAAAATGTATGTGATGCTTGACTGGCATACAATCGGTAATTTGGAGATGGAAATGTTCCAGGATCCGATGTATGTGACATCCAAACAAGAAACATTTGATTTCTGGAGAAAAATATCCGGATATTTTGCAGGGAACAACACTGTGGCATTCTATGAGTTGTTTAATGAACCGACTACTTATCGGGGGCAACTAGGGGTATGTTCATGGTCGGATTGGAAAAGATTGGTAGAAAGTATGATTACTGTCATTCGCTATTCTGACAAGGAAACGATTCCGATTGTGGGAGGATTTGACTGGGCTTATGACCTGACCCCGTTACACAATGAACCGATCAATGCGACGGGGATTGCTTATTCTGTGCATCCTTATGCCAATAAAAGCCCACAACCCTGGGCGGCCACATGGGAAGAGAACTATGGCTTTGCCGCGGATACGTGGCCGGTATTCGCAACGGAATTCAGTCATGATTCAAAGGATATTCCTGAACTGATAGACCCGGAAAAGGGATTTGTCTCCGACAACTTCAAACTGAAAGTTCCCGAGAAAGGTCCTATAAGGGGGAATATATTAACGAAGCCTGGAGTACCTATTGATTTCGATGGCGATCATTACGGGAATCAGATCATCAGTTATCTTGAAAGAAAGGGTATTAGCTGGTGTATTTGGGTCTTTGACCCTGACTGGGGAGGAGGAAAGATCAAGTCATGGAATTATGAACCCACTGAAGGTCTGAAATTCTTTAGCGAAGCCATGAAAGGCAGATTGAAAGTTCAGAAATAAACAACGATATTCAATATCGCTATTTGACAAACACAAAACAGATATACAAAATGTGGAATTATGTTGTATTGTTCCTTCGAAATTGTAAAGGCTATGTTCTTACAGAAGGGGAAATTCATGAACAATATAATGAATGGATTCATTTTAGTTGTATTTTCTGGATTTAAATTCATATCTGGGGAAGCGTGTCTGTGAAGATATGGTTCCCCTATCTTTTTTAGAAATTTATTTAATAACCGCAAGTAACAGATGGGGAAATGAAATCAATCTATAACAGTTACAGACGGACCAAGGGAAGTAAGGGGCGTTGGACGAGGTGAAGAAAAAATCAAGTTGAGGAAACTTGAAGTTGTTAGAGTTGAAGTCAAAGTTGTGTTTGTGACCAAGGATTAGTTTCTCAAGGTAGCCATAAGCTTGAAACTGAAAAATAAAAGTTTCGGTAACACATATTGGATTGGAACTTAAAAATCTGAATATGGGGTTGAAGTAACATCTCCATACCATTAGCAAATTGGGCGTCCATCGCACAACAACTGGCGATAAAGTTTGGAGATAGGTTTAAATTGTTGTAACTTTACGCTTGTCGGGAGTACTGGTGCACCCCCTTGGCGCTGGCTGATTTCCGACCGATAAGCTTGGAAGAAAATGCCGCATGACACAGTTTATTTTACGCGTCCCATGAAGACGGGTATATGTAATTTGTCCCCCTACTTCATATCCGGGGAAGTTGGCTATTGTTATGTTAGTATACTCCTATGATGGTAAACAATACATCACCGGGTAAGAATGGAGTGCCTATGATTTACCGGGAGAAGAGTTGCATATTACCTTCCGTTTATTTTCCAGGCACCCTTTACTGTTGCCCGTTCTTGTTCTTTATCATTTCCAGTCTTTTACCTTCTTCATTTTATGGCTGTGAACCGATGATAAAATATGGGAATATTGTATATCAAGGGAATTTATTTGCTCACCATAATCAAAGTTCACATTTCTCAATCCAATTTAATCTGCTATAAATCAATAAATAAACAGAAATATTAGTTCACACCGGCTTCCCATGTCATTTCACAGGTATAGGTTCCCATGTTACTTCACAGCCTCACACCTGGATTTTATATATTGGATTATTAGTGTCCACTAAAAAACGCAATAGTTTTTTGAGATATTTGAAAATCAGCCGGTTGTTAGAGAAAATAGGGCCAGCGGACTTGAACTTGTATCTTTGCAGTTATAATAGTACTGCAGATGTTCCAGGACAAATACATTTTCGCCCAGTTGACCGTTTTTTTGGACAGGAATCACTTTAACTGCCTTGTGCGTAAATATGGTGGTGACGAGTATGTAAAATACTTCACTTGTTGGAACCAACTCCTTGCGTTGATGTCCGGTCAATTGTCAAACCGCGAAAGTTTGCGCAACCTAATCGTAGCCTTGGAAACTCATCAAGGTAAGACATGTCACTTGGGGCCCGGTAAACATATCACAAGAAGCAATTTGGCAAATGCTAACCCAAACCGTGATTACCACATTTTTGAGGCATACGCCTATTACATGGTAGAACAAGCACGTGGCAAGCAGAAAACTGATATATTCAAGCTCGGCGGAAATGTTTATGCCTTTGACTCTACAACAATCGGCCTTTGCTTGAGTGTTTTCTGTTGGGTCAAGTTCTGCAAGCGTAGAGGAGGCATCAAGGTGCACACTCTATTATGATATAGAGACACAGACTCCTGCCTTCTTTCACATTACGGCAGCATCAGTTCATGATAGCAAGGCGATGGGCAAAATTCTTTATGAAACAGGTGCTTACTGCATCTTTGATAGAGGATACAACCACTTCAAAAGCCTTTCTTGAATTGAAACCATTGGCTCCTATTTTGTGTTAGAGCAAAGGTAAACCTACAGTTCAAGGCCATGCGTTGGAAACGTCGTTTACCAGAAAGTGTTTTGTCTGATGCTATTGGTGAACTGACTGTATATAACAGTTCTAAAGCATATCCGGACCAAATACGTAAAGTTTGCTGCTGGGATAAGCACGTCAGTTAACCTTCCTGACCAATTCAATGGAACCATCACCTTTGCAAGTCGCAGAACTATATAAAAACGGATGGCAGGTTGAATTATTCTTTAAATGGTTCAAGCAGCATCTGAAAATTAAAAAGTTCTGGGGCGCTACAGAGAACGCAGCTAGAATACAGATATACTCTGCAATTATAACATATTGTCTTGTGGCAACTATACAGTATGATCTAAGATTGGACAGGTCGACATACGAAGTTCTCCAAGTCCTAAGCATATCACTTGCGGATAAGACCCTTTTGTCTGAGCTCTTCAATAAAGCTAATTCCAAAAATGACAAAGAACGGAGCGGTTATAGTGAACCGAATTTATTTAATTTTTGACCGTCCACTTTTTAGTGGATACTTATGGCGTTTAATATAATTTATTTAATATTTCACGCTTATACTTCTTCCGTTAACCAAGATTAAAAACATTTAAATCCGTCTTTATTCTTATTTATCTTGCTGAAATCAGACAAAAGTATAATGAATTTCAATGGATCTCATGCAATATATTGCAACTCTCCTTAAACATCGTAATAGGAAAGTGCTTGCAAACATGTTGTTTTAGTATCAAAAAGCTCTTTTTATTTATTGCAATAAAGTAAAATGTCATTTATTACACAAAAAATCTACTTATTGTTTATTTTTCCTTTTATTTTCTTTGGAATATTAATCGATATTAGTAGTTTTGTGCTAAACAAAATAAAATTTATATATAATAAGTTAAATTTAAAAGAAGGCATTATGAAAGGAAGAATTGTAATGATGCTGATCTATCTGTTTTTCAGCATAGGTCTGCTGACGGCTCAGGATGCTACGGTTCAGGGGATAGTGGTATCCTCGGAAGACAACGAGCCGGTTGTGGGGGCGTCGGTATTGGTTGTCGGTACCTCGCTGGGGGTGACGACCGATATTGACGGCAAGTTCGTTATTCAGAATGTGCCGGGCACGGCCAAGGAGATACGGGTGTCATACATCGGCATGCAAAGCCAGAACATGGCTATCAGCAAAGGGATGATGCGCATTGTACTGAAGATTGACGCTCAGGTGCTGGACGAAGTAGTGGTGACGGCGATGGGTATTTCGCGCAACAAAAAGGCGTTGGGATATGCGGCAACCTCCGTGAAGGGGGACGAGATTGCCAATTCACGCACGGTGAACCCCATGAACGCCTTACAAGGCAAAGTGGCCGGCGTGGACATTTCCACGGCTCCCGGTCCGGGTGCGACCCAGAATGTCATTATCCGCGGTGCCTCTTCGTTCGGAAACAACCAGCCGCTTTATGTGGTGGACGGCGTACCCATCACCAATGAGCAGAACCGTTCGGGTGATGACTTGAATGACCAGGTGGACTTCGGTTCGGGTATCAATGCCTTGAATCCCGATGACATAGCCGATATGACCGTGTTGAAGGGTGCTGCCGCAACGGCTCTTTATGGTAGCCGCGCTGCCAATGGTGTGGTGATGATTACCACCAAAAGCGGACAGAATACGCACGGAAAAGTGCAGGTGGTCTATGATGGAGGTTACACCATTTCGCGCGTGGGACGCTTGCCCGACGAGCAGACGCAGTTCGGTCAAGGATGGAGCGGCATGAGCGGAGGACCCAATCTGCACGAGAACGGAAACTGGGGTGCCGCCTACGACGGCAAGGACCGTGTATGGGGCAATATCGTGGACGACGAGCAGCTGGTGAAACCTTATGCTTACCTTAAGAACCGTGTGCGCGATTTCTATGATTTGGGCAGGAATTATAAGAACGCCCTTTCGTTGTCGGGTGGAACAGAGCGTACCAATTATTTTGTCTCTTTGTCACAGAACAGTGTGGATGGCGTGATTCCGACTTCGCAGGATTCTTACAACCGTTATACACTGGCTACCCGTGGCTCGCATCAGGCAGGCAAGGTGAAAGTGAGCACGTCTATCAATGTAAGTGCCGAGAAAACCAAGGCTGTAGGATCAGGTCAGGGAGCGTCATTGCACCGCTCTCTCTATGAGATTGCCAACGATATCTCCATTGTGGATTTGAAAGACTATAACAACAAGTTCCACAACCTGGACAACTACTTTACTTACTACGGCACCAATCCTTATTACGTGCTTCACGAGAATGGCGCCGTGCAGCGCAAGTACAAATTTTTCGGCAAGTTCCAGCTGGACTATGATGTCTTGAAAGAATTGAAAGCGACTTATCGTTTCGGCGGCGATTATGAGACTTCCCGCTCGGATACTCACATCGCTCCTACCCAGATTACCGAAGGCTCTAACAATGATGGTTATGTGACTGAGGTTGCCGGTAACTATACGGAGAAACGCATTGAGCGCATGCAGTTGAATCATGACTTCATGCTTTCTTACAATCATAACTTTGGTGAGGACTTATCTTTGGGTGTCATTGCCGGCTTCAACGCCAATGAGCGTAAGTACAGCGAACTTAGCGGTTCTGTCAACTCCATTGATGTCCCCGGTTTCTATAATCTGACCAACAGCCGCCAGCCTGCCGTTTCCGAGCAGTATAAATCGACCCGCCGTCTGGTCGGCCTGTACATGAATGCCGATTTGGGATTCCGCGATTATCTCTATCTTACGCTGACGGCACGCAATGACTGGTCATCCACACTTCCACAGAAGAATAATTCCTATTTCTATCCGGGAGCCACACTGAGCTTTTTGCTTACTGACTTCTTGGAGAAGAAAGGTGTGAATACCGGCATCGTGGATTTTGCAAAGATGCGTGTGGCTTACGGTATGACGGGTAATGATGCCGACCTCTACTACGTGTACGACCGTTTTGTGGCCGCTTCTTCTTCCAATCCCGGTTATCCAAACGTGGACGACCTGACTTTCCCGTTGAACGGAGTGAACTCCTATAGCGTGTCCAACCGATTGGGGAACAGCAACTTGAAACCGGAGCTGACCAGCGAGTTCGAGGTAGGCTTGGAAGCCAATTTTTTCAAGAACCGTGTGGGTATCGATTTCTCTTATTATAACAGATATACCAAAGATTTGATAGAAGTGCTTCCCAAAGACCCGTCTACGGGCTATACTTCGCAGATAGGAAACCTGGGGGATGTACGTAATCAAGGATTTGAACTGACGTTGAACCTTACTCCCGTCCGTCTGAAAGACTTCGAGTGGAGACTTTCTTGGAATATGTCCGTTAACAAGAACAAGGTTGAGAAACTGGATGTGGACGAGGTGTTCCTGGGTGGCTACGGTGGTGCCGGTATCTATGCCGTGGAAGGCAAGGCTTTGGGACAGTTCAAGATTTACGGTGTGCAGAAAGCCATGGTGGATGGAAAGGAATGCATCGTGGTGGATGGTGCGGGTATGCCTCTCGAAAGCGTGGACCAGGAATACTTCGGCAAGGACATCAACGAAAAGTACCGCATGGGTATGACTAATATGTTCACATGGAAAGGGCTTTCGCTTTTCGCCACGCTCGACTACCGTCACGGCGGTTATATCTATTCCAATACCAAGGACTATATGCATTGGACGGGCAGTGGTCCGGAAACGGTGTACAATGACCGTAAACCTTTCCTTGTGCCCAATTCGGTGGTGTCCAATGGCGACGGGACTTATAGCGAGAACACCGTACAGGTAGATCCCACGGCCCTTCACACTTTCTACTCCAACGGTAATTTCAGAGGAGCGCAGGAATTTATCATCAGCCGTTCGTATCTCAAGCTGAGAGATGCGGGTGTGGCTTACCAGCTACCCAAGTCATGGTGCTCCAAACTGGGATTGAACGGCGTTCGCTTGTCGTTCAATGTAAGCAATATCCTGCTGTGGACTCCGAAGGAAAATGCCTACATCGATCCGGAAACCACTACGTTCGGTAACGATGTGAGCGCCAAGTTCGGTGAGTTTGGCGCCAATCCGAGTAACGAGTCCTATTCATTCGGTTTGAATATAGCATTCTAAGTAAATATATCTAAATAAGGAAATATTATGAAGAAATATATCATATCAGCGTTTGCGCTATTTACATTGTTCACCACTTCCGGTTGTCAGGACTGGTTAGACGTGAACCACGACCCCAACGTGCTTGAAGAGATTCCCGATGGAAAGGTGTTGCTGCCCGCCGCCGAGGTGAACTTGGGGAACAGTCTGATGGGCTGGGATTTTGGTTTTGCCGGAGGCTTCTGGTCGGAATACTGGACGCAGAAATATACGGCTTCCCAGTTCAAGTCGATTTGCGAATATACGGAAACCAGTTTCAGTACCGCCTATAGTAATCTTACGGCCGGTGTACTGAAAGATTTGAAGGAAATAAAGACGGTGGCCGAGGAAAGTGGAAATACCGGCAACTATTTTGTAGCCGAGGCACTTTCCATCTATACCTGGCAAATACTTACAGACGTCTGGGGCAGTATCCCTTATTCCGAAGCCCTGCAAGGTGCGGAGGGTATTGTTTCTCCCAAGTTCGATGCGGGAGAAGAGATTTATGCCGACCTGATGGCGCGTGTGGATGCCTTGTTGCAGACCGACTTGGACGGTGCGCAGATAGATGGCGAGTACGACTTTATATACGGAGGCGACCTGGGCAAATGGCAACTCTTTGCCAATTCCTTGAAGCTGAAGCTGATGATGCGCTTGTCCGAAACATCGGGGTATAACAATGCCACGGTGGTGTCCTTTGTCGACAACAATGCTTTCCTTACGCAAAGCGCCTGTATCCCGGGCTCTTATTGGAGCGACGGACAGGAAGGCAAACGCCATCCCATGCGCGAGTTTGAAGCCGGTGGGGCAGGTTATCTTACTACCAACGTGATTGCCTGCAAGAATTTCCTGGATTACTTGGCTAACAACAACGACCCGCGTCTGGACAGACTTTTCAAGATTGCCGATACCAAGACTGGGTGGAGAGGCGCTTTCTTTGGTGACTTCGATTCCAAGGAGGCTTCCGACGGCAGCACCTCGGATGATCAGGTGAAATACTGCACGATTCGTTTTACCGGTGACATGGACTTGATGATTATGTCCAACTGGGAAGTCTGCTTCTTCATGGCCGAGGCTTATGCCCGTGCCGGACGCCATGCCGATGCCAAGGCCGCCTATGAGCAGGGGGTAAAAGCTTCGTTATCGCAACACGGCATTTCCGACCATTCCATTTTGGATGACGGATACGCTGCTTGGAAAGATGGTACGGTGGAAGAGGAAATAAAACAGATCGCCATGCAGAAATGGGTGGCCAATGCCAACTACCAGCATATCGAGTCGTTCTTGGAACGTAACCGTGTCAAGTATCCCGCCATCTACGATGTGGACATCAAGATGGATCGCCCCGGGGCATACGCTGACCTGAAGATTGTGGGCAATCTCACCGTATCGGTCAAAGGACGTGCAAGGTTGAATAATTCGTTGCCTGCATCGCCCATCTACCCCACTTCCATATTGACCACCAACGAGAACAGTCCTGAGCAGAAACAGAATATAGGTGAGAAGGTCTGGTGGAACCAAAAGAAGGAAGTGATTATCAAGTAAACGGAAAGCAATAATGTTTTTTATATCAAACAAGTAACATACAATGAAACAATTGAAATATATAGGATGGATGATATGTTCCCTCTTCTTTTTGGTTTCATGCGACAAAGAGACGGAAGGAATGTCAAAAGTGCTTCATTTCTCATTGGAAGGTGATGAAACGATGCTTGTAACGGTGGGCACTTCGTACAACGAACCCGGATATGCCATTACACTGGACGGTGTGGACGTGTCCGGCAATGTGGAGATTCGTGGCGAGGTGGATGCCCGGAACGTGGGGCTGTATTACGTAGCGTATATATATACCAACGATGATGGCGTACAGACAAGGTTGAACCGTACTGTCATCGTGTGCGATCCTACAGTGGAAACCGATATTGCAGGCCGTTATGCCACGGTGGAAGGTACTTATCGTTTGGCAGGTGGCAATGAGGTGCCGTTCCCGGGCTTCGGCGTGAACATTTATAAGATAGGACCGGGTTTTTTTGAAGTCTCCGACTTCTTGGGAGGCTACTACCATCAGCGTGCAGGTTACGGAGCCGCCTATGCCGCCAAAGGTTACGTACAACTGATGAAAGACAATACTCTCAAACTGATTAATTCGTCTGTTGCCGGTTGGGGTGATTCTTTGACAGGATTGCAGGATGGTGTTTATGACCCTGTCACGGGTAGTCTGTCTTGGTGTGCCGATTATGCCGGAATGTTGTTTTATGTAGTGTTGAATTAAAATTTTAGATTGAACAGTTATGAAAAATTTAATTGTATTGATAAGTGCATTCTTCTCATGTGCGATGTTCCTTTCCTCTTGCCACGAGGATGTGGATAATTGGGACAGTGCCACGCTTGATTATTCGGGAAGATACGTAATAAAACTTCTTAGTGAGGACGGGCAGGAAGTTTATTTGGATTATGATGGTACGGAAATCCAGATTTACAACACGGCCGCCAATGTGGCCAATGAAATATGGTTGGATGATATGAAAGCCTTGTTCCCCTTGAAGAGCAAATTCTTCCTTGAAGGAACTCCTGCCGGTTTTTCATCCGCACAGTTGGCTTATGAACAATTGACGGACAATCTTTACAGCTATGAGTTGCCCGGAGATACCCCGGAGGCCGATGGTGAGTCTGTAACCGAAGAGCGTTATTATCTTCGTGCAGCAATCTATGATGGAAAAATCACTAAAGGAGGGTATACAACCAAAGGCGGTAATCTGACCGATGCCATCAGTTTCAAGATTAAGATCTACAGTGGAACGGCCACGTTTACCAGCTATATCTTGCCGGAGTCGGAATGGGCCAGTCCCACCACTCCTGAATATGCGTGGAAACAAGAGTCCGTACAATACGACCCTGAATTGGATGAGACCTATCTTGTAGAAGGGTATCGATACACGGGATTTGATGAAGATGAATATTGACAGAATAAATTCTCTCTAAATCACTTTATGTTAACTGTTTCTTTTGCTATGACAACTGTATCAGAAAAAGAAACGAATCCGGGTAGCCTCGTGAGATGCTGCCCGGATTGTTGTTGTATGTGAAGTATGGTATCACTTGAAAAGTAGAAGTAACGAATTGGCAACCGTACGATTTTCATCGTTTTACGGTATTATACTGTCAGAAACTCTTTTGTTTGAGATATAGAAGTTTTTTCGCAAAAATATATGATCTCAGTAATTATCTTGAGAAGTAGCTCGATTGATATATATCATCTCATAATTATAAGATTGGATGAAAAATATTATTCAGTATGCTTGATACTATCTTCCGTAATCTTTCTTATATTTGAGTGACAATATTGCCAAGAATGTATGTCCGCATGTTACCAAATTAGCAAAGTTTAAACTGCCAAGTTGCCCCAAAGGCATGTTCTGGAACACTTTATGCAGTATATAAAGCGTAAGACAATAAACATATTGATTATGAACCTGCTTGATTTTTACTGTCAATATCCCAACGAGGCATCCTGTGAGGAAGCCCTTCGCCGTTTCCGTGAGCATCACGGCCTGTTCTCTAGTCAATGCGGCGGTTTGCGCCTGAGCTGGAATCCGAGCCACAAGTCCTGGACGTGCATGGATTGCAAGCACGAGATGCAGCTTTGTTCGGGTACGGTGATGCAAGGCAGCCATCTGCCTGTCCGTGACTGGTTTGCTGCGATGTTCCTCCTGACTGCGACAAAGCGTGCCATATCGGCCAAGGAGATACAACGCCAGATTGGCCGCAAGCGTTACCAGCCCGTATGGGAGATGGTGCATAAGCTGCGCGACGTGATGGGCAAGCGCGACGGAGGCTACCTCCTCCATGGGAACATGGAGGTTGACGAGGGCTTCTTCTCCACGGAAACGCCCGAAGAACGGAAAGATTGCCCGTTGAAACGCGGACGGGGAAGCCAGCGCAAGACCTCTGTCCTTGTCATGGCGGAAAGCAGCCTGCCAAAGACGCCTACGGTCAAGAAATACAGTACGCCAAAGAGTGTCGGGCATATAAAGATGCAGGTCATCGATGATTTCAAGGCTTCCACCATCACGGGTAAGATTAAGCAAGGTACGGACGGGAGTGCCGATGTGACCACGGACGGGTTCAGCAGCTATGCCTCCCTTGAGAAGGACGGGGTGACATCCTCGCACCTGGCTGTCGTTACGGACGACAAAAAGAGTGTCGGGAAAGTCCTGCCCTGGGTGCACATTGCCATCAGCAATGCCAAAAGGAGCATACTGGACACTTACCATGACATAAAAGCGGAGTTCCTCCAGCTCTACCTCAACGAGTTCTGCTACAAGTTCAACAGAAGGTATGTCGGCTTCAGGCTTTTTGACAGGCTTGAACTTTGTGCGTGTACCTATAGGGCGGACTTCAAACATAGAATTTACTAATTGGCAACTTGCGGACATTCATTTTCTAGTATTTGAAATTACGGCGCAGAGATAAATCAAACGTTATTTCTATTATTCTTCATTCACCTTATATCTATATAGATCCTTGACCGTTTTTTTGGTTTGTAACAGGGAATAGGTTATCTTTGTAACCAAATTCATTGATTATGTGCAAATTCTCAGAATCTACAAAGCAGAAACTAGGTAATACGGTTGTGTATATTGCGCATCATACGTCCAACCTCAGCAAGACAAAGTTGTTGAAACTGTTGTATCTGATGGAGGAACGTATGGCTTTGAAATTTCATGTTCCGTTCATTGGTATACCGTTTGAGGTATGGCAGGCTGGTCCTGTGGCAAAAGATGTGTTTATTGATCTTTCAGACGGTCCGTTTCTTTTGAAGTCTTTTGTAAAGACTGATTTTAGGGACGGCGGCACTTTCATAGAGGCTGTAGCTGATTTTGATGACAGCGAGTTCTCGGAGTGTGAGATAGAGATGATGGATGAAGTGCTGGCTAAATATGGCAATATGACTGCGTCCGAATTGGTTTCGGAAACGCATAAGGAGGGCACATTGTGGTATCGGACGGCTGCACGTGCCGGATTGCTGGAAGCTTTTAACAAGCATGAATGCAACAATTCCGACCAGCAGATAAACTTTACGGAAGCAATGTCTGATTGTGCGGCGGAAGATTATCGGGAGAGTTTGAATATACGGCAAACAGCTAACCTGTTAAATGCAGAATCTCATGTTTGAAGAAGGTAATTTGTTGTTTTTCCGTCCTTTTTTGTTCAAGAATGGGGCGGAGTCGCAGGACAAGTTTTTCCTCGTATTGAAGAAACTGGATGGCGATATTCTGCTTGCTAGTTTGCCTACATCTAAAGACCATGTACCCTCGGACTTAGAAGTGAAGCATGGATGCTTGAACATACCGGAACGGATGTTCAATGTGTTTGTACTCCTGTCTGGAGAAAATGTAGCGGTTAGGGAAGATGGAACATTTTTTGCGTTCAAGAAAAATACATTCATTTATGGTGCGAATCTGGATGTATATCCGGTAGAGCGGTTCGACTTGCAGGAGCGGATGGCTCAGACTACTATAGAGAAAATAGGTACATTGGATGAAGCTGTCTTCACTGAAATTGTTGCGTGCCTGTCGGAAAGTAAAATGGTGAAGAATAAGTACAGAAGAATACTGAAAGGTTAAAATCATAAATATTGCACAATATTATCAAAGTACATCGCATATGAGTATCTATGATGGATAAATGGTGTCATCTAATGACATCTGATGACTTTTGATGACGTTGTTTTTTATGTTTCAGATATAAGACGGTTCTTTGCTCCAAATTCATGAAAATGATATACCATGAATATACAGGAAGCAAAGAATATCAGACTTATTGATTTTTTATCCGGATTTGGGGTATAATCCGGTGATACAACGTGGAAATGATGTGTGGTATAAGTGTGGTATAAGTCTCCTTTTCGGACGGAAAAGGAGGCTTCCTTTAAGGTTGACCTTCATAAGGAAGTGTGGTATGACTTCGGACTGGGAAAGGGTGGTGACATTATAACGTTAGCCGAGGAAATTTATCGGACGCAGGACATAAGCTATGTGTTACGATGTATTGAGGATAAAAGAGCGGCTTTGAAACCGGTTATTCTTTCCTGTCCATTTGAAAAGGCATATTCCACCTTTCAGGACTTGAAAATCAACCATCTTTCCAGTCGGATACTGTTTGCCTATCTGGAGGAACGGGGTATCGATCTGGAAACTGCCCAAAAAGTATGCAGGGAAGCCCATTTTAAACGGAACGGGAAGAATTATTTTGCCATCGCTTTCCCTAATATTTCCGGAGGGTACG
>ENA-UOJO01003844-UOJO01003844.1-human-gut-metagenome-genome-assembly--contig:-P57-NODE-3844-length-13641-cov-9.600986_pt1 | contig 13641 bp, 10 predicted proteins | sample MGYA00242351_ERZ723898 | MGnify/ENA metagenome assembly ERZ723898 | reverse complement strand
CCTGCGGGCATTCCGGGGCGCAGCTCTGACATGCCACCGGCATGTCATTCACTCCCGCGCCCCCGCTTCGCGGCCCCTTGATGCAATCAAGGGGAGCCTTTGGGGGCGTTCAGATGCCGGTGCGGACGTAATGTTCTTCCTTTTTCTGCTCGATCTTTTCCTCGATGGCGGTGACGGTCTTATCTTTGGCCTCGGTGATGAGGCGCTTGATCGTCCGGATCAGCCAGACGAGGACGAACACGGCCGGCGTGATGGCAAAGAGCACCATCAGCAGCAGGAACAGGGCGGCGTAGTCCTCGGTGAGGCGCGCGGCGTTTTCCCAATAGGGATAGATGACGGCGTGCGTATTCATCGAGCGTTCGCCATAGGCCAGCGCGACCTTCGCGAGGCTGAGCGCGCTGTACCGGTTCGAGTTTTCAACGGCGACGCCGTCGCCAAGCGGGAATTTGTCTTTCATTACGCTCAGCGCGTAGCCGGAGATGGGGTCGGGCATGACGATCTCATAGGTGTCGAACTTCGTCTCCTGGATGGCGTTCAGCGCATCGAAGCTCATGAACATCAGCGCCGGGTCGGTCAGGGCCTTTTTGGTGGCCTTATCGTCCTCGAGGCGGACGACGCCCGCGACGGGATAATTCCGTTCGCCGATCGTGACCTCCATGCCCGCGACGTCGCTGCTGCCGAAGAGCTGCCAGGCGAGGTTTTCATCCAGCACGACGCGGTCCTGCGCGAAGTCGGACTCCGAAATATACGAGCCGGAGAGGAGCGTGTAGGGATGGAACAGGAAGAAATCGCCGCCGACGCCGTAGGTCTTGACGTTCGATTTTCCCGCCGGGCCGGAGACGGCGACAGACGTCGCCGTGCCGGACCAGGCGTCCTGATAGAGGCTGCCGCCCTCGGGCGCTTCGAGCGAGGCGTCGATCATGGCCTGATCGAGCTTCTGCCGGAAGGTGCGGACGGCGGAGATGTCCTGCGTCTCGTTGACCGGGAGGAAGGCCGAGACCTGCGCGAATCGCTCTTCGCTCTGGCCGCGCCAGCGGTCTGCCGCCTCCTGCGTGCGGAGCAGGTTCCGATACTCGGTCAGCCGCGCGGCACAGAGCACCGAAAGGGCCGCGAGCGTGATGTTCAGGATCAGGAGCAGCAGCGTTTTCCAGCCGGGGCGTTGCAGCTTTTTCCGGGGCTTTTTCTCGCGCGGGGGCTTCGGCGGTTTGGCCTTCCGCGCCGTTTCAAACCGGCCGCTCATCCGTTATCCGCGAGCTTCACCTGTGTGCCCGCTTCGATCGGCTTGGTGGAAGTCGTGATGACGAACTCGCCCGCGCCGATGCCCGAGATGGCAGACATCGTATCGTCCTGCGCAAGCACCTGCACGGGGACGCGCGTCGCCGTATAGCGCGTGGAGAGCGGCGTGGACTTCGACGTCAGGGCCAGGACGAACGTGCCGTTGTTGTCGGTACGGACGGCGGAGTTCGGGACAAGGGCGTCGTAGCTCGCGCTCTTCTGACCGATGGAGAGGGTGAGGTTCGTGTTCGGGTCGACATCGCCGGTCAGCTTGAAGACGAGGAGATTGTTGCCGCTGGTGTTCGGGTCGCGCGCGATGTTTTCGAGCACGGCCTCGACATTGCCGCCCCAATAGTTGACGACGTCAGCCTTGTCGCCGACCTTGACGCGCTTGGCCTGCTCGGCGGTGACGGAAATCTTGATGGTGTAGCCGCGGTCGGCCACGTTCAGCTTGGCCAGCGGAGTATCCGGGCCAATGGAATTGCCGGCTGTGACCTCGATCGAAGCGATCACACCGCCGACCTTCGCCTTGACCTCCAGCTCGTCTGCGTTGGCCGTCAGCTTGGCCAGCGCCTCTTTTTTCTTTTCGATGTTCTCCTTCGCGGCCTGCATGTCGAGATAACTCGAGTCGCCGAGCTGCTGCGTGAAGAGCAGCTCTTCGAGTGACGCCTTTGTGGACTTGACCGTTTCAGCGGCGGTGGAGGCGTTTTGCAGCTTGGTCGCGGCCTCCTGCGCCGCCGTCAGGGTACTCTTGGCCTGATCGACGGAAGCCTTCAGCGCCTTGAGGTTGTTATCGTACTGGTTGACGATGTTCTGGGCATTGCCCAACGCAGACTGTGCCTGCATAAGCGCCTGATTGGTCGTATTGAGCTTGTTTTGATACTCTTGAATTGTCTGTGCCGTTGTTGTATATTCCTGCGCAAGCTTCAGTTCGTCCTGCAAAGTTGCAATATTCGCTTCTGCCTTTGCTTTTCCCTTGTAGTAGGCGTTGAGCTTATCATATGCTGTCTTCACATTTTCAGCATCTTCCGTCGTCGCCTTTCCACCGAGCGCTGCGGCTAACTCCTCCGGACTCATCGCGCAGTAAGCCTGCATCACTTCATCGCGGCCACCGGCCAACTCCGATAACTTCGTATAATACGATTCATACTTTGCAATGTTTTCTGCGTTGCTTTTCAGCAAATCATTCAGATTGTCATTCTCTGTTCTGATATCTGCATTGATCTGATCGACAGACCGCACAGGCGCACCCATCTGCAATTCCTGAATCTTTTGCGTATATTCCGTGATATTGTTCTGCAAAGTCTTAACATTCGCCGTCTGTTCGGTAACGGCGGCCTGCGCATCCGTATACGTCTTATCGCTGGACGCCGTGGTGTACTGCTCCTGAAGCGAATCATAATTGGCCTGTGCGGCCTTCTGGGCGGCATCGGCCTTGGCCTGCTCCGAGGCCAGGCGCGTGGCGTCCATGGTGCTGTACTGATGGTAGATGGCGAGGGCCTCGTTATAGGCGTCGCGGGCCTTCTGCACCTCGTGGTTCTCCTTGGCCGAGTTGTTGCCCGCGTCGATGAGGGACTTTTCATAGCTCAGCTCCAGCTGATCCAGCTCGTCCTGCGCGGCCTTGACCTCGTCGGACTCCTGCGATTCCAGTAAAAAGAGCGTGTCGCCCGCGTTGACCGACTGGCCGACCTTGACCAGCACGCTCGCAATCTTGCGCGTCTGGTTGATGGTCACGTCATAGGTCTCGTTCGCGCCGACCGTGCCGGAGCCGCGGATCTTGGCGTTGATCGTGCCGCCCTCGATCTGCTGCGCGGCCACCTCGGGGAGCGTCGCGTTCATGATCGTGTTGGAGAAGAAGGTCAGAACCAGCAGGATCGCCAGAAAGATGATCGCGGCGGTCTTGACCCATTCCCGTTTGCTGACTTTTGTTTCTTCCATGGTAAATATCCTCTCTCGTTGCGGTTAACCCTTGACAGAACCGGAATATGCGATGCCCTCGACGAGATACGCCTCGCCGTGCAGGAACAGCAGCAGACCCGGGATCATATACACGACGGCGGCGGCGAAGGCAATGCCGATCTCGCCGGCGTTGATCTGCGACAGATAGACGGACAGCGGCTGCTGCGACGCATCCGGCAGGAGAATGAGCGGCTGCTCGACCATGTTCCAATAGTCGATAAAGACCAGAATGGCGATGGAATAGAGCGCCGCGCGGCACTGCGGCAGACAGATGCGCCAGAAGATCTGCCACTCGCCCGCGCCGTCCAGCTTGGCCGATTCGATCAGCGACACCGGGATACGCCGCATGAACTTCGTGAGCAGAAATACTGAGAACGGCGCGAACGCGCCGGGCAGCAGGATGGCCCACTTGGTGTTCAGGATGCCGAGCCAGTCGGACACCAGATAGTTCGGCACGAGCGTGACCTGATAGGGCATGAGCATCAGGATCACGTAGAAAAAGAAGATGGAATCGCGCACCTTGCCGCGCCAGCGCGTGAAGCCGTAGGCCGCGATGGACGCGACCATGAGCTGCGCAAAGACGATCGGCACGGTGAGGATGATGGAATTCCAGAGCTTATAGATGTAATCCGGGCTTTTGAGCAGGACCGTCCAATACTGGCTGAACGAGACTTTATCCGGAATAAATTTCAGGTTGATGGTTTTGGAGATATAGCTTTTGCCGTCCTTGGCATTGTCAAAGACCTGGCCGTAGTTGGCCGTGATCTCGCTCTGCGTCATGAACGAGTTCGTGATGGTCAGGAGCGTCGGCATGACGAAGAGGAACGCGAACAGGATGGCCAGCAGCACGATGACCGTGCGGGAAAAATAGCGCTTCTTTTTCATCCTTCCACGTCCTTTCCGAAGTAATTTTCGATCAGGAACAGCAGCGCGACCAGGATCACGATCACAATCGCGAGGAAAACCGCTGCGGCGGACAGGCGCTGATAATCGAGATGCTTGAACATGTTGTTCATGAAATGCTGGAGCATATACAGCCCATCATATGGGTAATCGCCCGTGAGCAGATAAATTTCACGGAAGATCTTGAACGAGTTGATGATGGACAAAATCGTCACGAACAGGACGGTCGGGGAGAGATAGCGCAGCTTGATGTGGAAGAAGATATAGCTGCCCGTCGCACCGTCCAGCTCCGCCGCCTCGATCAGCTCCTTCGGGATATTGTTGAGCGCGGCCATGAACAGAATCATGTTATAGCCGAGGTTTTTCCAGAGGAACAGGCTGACGATGACGACCATGCAGTAGTCAGATTTCAGCCAGTTGATCTTGTCCGCGCCGAAAACCATGAGGAATTCATTGACGACGCCGTTCGAATGGAACAGCACCTGCCAGATCAGGATGATGGACGCGATGGGCACCATCATCGGGCTTAAAAAGCAGGTACGGAACTGGCTCTTGCCGGGGATGCGGGCCTCGAGCATCAGGGCCAGCAGCATCGACAGCACCACCGCCAGCGGCACGGCGAGGCCCGTGAACACGGCGGTGTTCTTCGCCGCGGTACGGAACGCGGCGTTGTCGAAGACGGCGATATAGTTTTTCAGGCCCACGAAGCTGTTGTCCACGACGCCCGCGATGAACGAATAGTAGATCACCACGCCAAACGGGACGAGATAGAAGATCAGCATCCCGAGGAAGCTCGGCCCGGAGAAGCACATGGAGTTCAGAAAATCCCGAACCTTCAGATTCGCGTTTTTCCAGAGCGTCTTTGCGCTCTGGGGCGCGGTTTGTCGAGTTGGTAGTTTGAGCATGGCGATCCTTTCCTGCCTGGGGTAAATGTCTTGGTTGGTATCGGGCGGGCATTGCCCGCCCCTATAGCGTCTATTGAGGTGCATTGGAAAATCGTGAAACAACAATCCCTCCGTCAAAAATCTTCGATTTTTGACACCTCCCTTTGCACAAGGGAGGCTTTTCCGCTGCGGCGGGGCGAGGGCCGATGAGGGCATCGACCCCTACAAATTCTATTTTGGGTTTCCGTTGGGGCGGGCATTGCCCGCCCCGGGAAATGCTTAGCTCTGCTCCGCGACGTAGAGCTTCACGCGGCTCTGGACGGCGGAAGCCGTTTCCTCCGCGGTCGCCTGACCGGCGAAGAAGGGTGCGGCCTCGTCGTTGACGATGTCCATGATGGACTCGTCGTAGACGGAAAGGCGCGTTGTCTTGGAGATGACGTCCAGGATCTGATCCGCCTGCTCCTGGCTGAGCGCGTAGATGTCCACGCGCCCCGGATCGCTGCTGTCCAGCGTAGTGGAAGAGGCCGTGGCGGTGTAGTACGTGGTCTTCGGGATCTTGATGGGGTCGCCGTTCTCGTCGAGGATCTGGTTGCCGTTCTCGTCAGTCTGATATTCCTCGGTCATGGCCTCCTTCATCTTTGCATCAAAGGCTTTCTGGTTGACCGGGAAGTTCCAGACGTTGTCGCCGGACTGATAGTCCTCGCGCACCAGCTGGCTCAGGAAGTTCCACGCAACGTCCCTGGCCTTGCACGTGGTGGAGATGGCGAAGGTCTGGCTGGTGGAGAACAGATGGTTGCTCGTGCCATCCTCGGACGGATAGCCGACAAAGGTAATGTCCTCGCCCGCGTACTGGCTCACGCTGTACAGGTAATCCTCAAAGCCGTACAGATATGCCGACGAAAGCAGCTTCTGGCCGTTCTTCATCATCGTCGCATCATCGGCATACTCGCCGCTGTGCTCACTGTCGTAAGCCTCCCAGTCGAATTCCGCCGGGAAGGTCTTTGCAAAGTTCAGCAGGGCCGCGAAGCTCTCGCTGTCGAACGAGCACTCGCCGGTCTGCCAGTTGACGAACGCGGAGAGGTTGTTGGAGACACAGTTGCCCATGACAGTGGCCTGCGTGGTGTAATAGTCAAAGACGTAGGCGTCCTCCTGCAGCTTGGTCATCGCGTCCTGCACGGCCGCGACGTTCCACACGTCATAGCCGTCCACGACCTTCGAAAGGCCGAACGCAGTCTGGACCATGAAGCTCGCGGGCAGCTCGTAGAGCTTGCCATCGGTCTCGCAGGCCTGGATGATCTGGGGGACAAAGCTCTCGCGCGTCAGCTCGGAGTCGCTGTCGATCAGCTCGTAGAGGTCGGTCAGGATGCCCTTGGCCGCGTAGCGCTCGATGGGCAGATTCTCGGTCAGGAACATGTCGGGGATGACGCCGGACATGATCTCGGTGTTCAGCTTGGTGAGGCCCGCGCTGTAATCGTCGTTCGTGTTGAACTCGGAATAGTCCTTGACCACGATGCGGTAGGCATCGCTCGTCTTGTTGAAGTCGACGATCTTCTGCTGGATGTTATAGTCCAGATAGAAGCAGGCGAGCGTCAGGACGGTCTTTTCCGGGAGGCTCGAGGCGTCTACGCGCTCCATCAGCACGAGCTCGTTGATGCTCGTCTGCGTCTCGTCGTCCCAGTGGTTCAGGACGGCGATGATGCGGCCGTCGTTCATCACGGCAAAGCTGCTCATGTTGTTCGGATTGATGTCGCTGTCCATCCAGTCGAGCAGCTTTTCCGAGGTGCCGCTCGACGAAATGTAGCCGAAGATCTTGCTGTTGTAGTTGTAGAGGAAGTCATATTCCTCGACGCCGGGGTAGATGTCCCACGCGCTGTTGGGCAGCGCGGTCTTGTGCTCGGTGTCATACGACTTTGTCTCGACGTTGATCGGCACGAAATAGTTCGAGCCGGTCTCGTTCTCGGCGTCGTAGATGTAGGAGATCGAGCCAACGGTGTTCGCGTCGAGGCGTTTCAGCTCGCCGCCGTTGTCTCCGGCCTCGATCGTCGCGAGATATTTGCCCTCGCTGTCGAACAGGTAGACGTTCTGCCAGTCATAGCCGTAGATCGTCCCATCCTCGCCGACCACGACGGAGGAGATGTTGGAATAATAGCTCGCCGGCATGTCGTACGTCACGATGTCGCCGCCGCTGGCGGAGCCGACCACCGTGTCGGGCGAGGCTGTGCCGTCCGTCGTTTCGTCCTGCGGCGGGATCAGGTCGAAGCGGGCCAGCTCGGCACCGGTCGCGTCAAGGTGGACCATGACGGTCTTGTTCTCATTGACCTGATACTGCCATTCGTCCTGTGTATTCGGATCAAAATCGTCGGGCAGCTCGGTCTTATACTGATTGACCATGCAGAAAATCCAGATGCTGCCGTCGTCCATGACCTGGAAGTCGTTGACGTAGCTGCTGCCCTCCCAGCCCTCTTCGACGGACGGGAGCGTCAGGCCCTGCACCTCAGCGCAGACCTGGCTGTCCAGATCGAGCGAATAGAGCGCCGTCCGGTAATTGGTGTATGTATAGGTCTCGGTCTGTTCCTCGCCGTTTTCGTCGGTGTAGGTGTAGGTCTCGGTCTGCTCCCCGTCGGGGATGCTGGCTGTGAACCAGACCGTGCTGCCCTTGGCCGCCACGCCCGTCACGCTGTCCACCTCGGCAGGTACGGTCAGATACGTCGGCTTATAGGCATATTTCGATGTCACCTGCGACTGGTCGTTCTTTGTCGGCGTGATAATGCTGGAGTTCCCATTGCTGGTGTCACTGTCACCATTATTTTTCTTGCTGCAGCCGGCCAGCACGCCGACCAGCAGCACGAGCACCAGAAACAGGGCAAAAATACGATGTTTCATAGTCAGTTTCCTTTCTGCGGAAGATCCGCGCACAATGATCACGATGTTTTTCGTTGTCCCCATCATATCAGGTTTTTTCCGGATGAGAAGTCCTTCGCCTGATTTTTAAGAATAATTTAAGATTACGCCGCTCCTACTCGTCCGCGTCCTCCGGGACGATCGGAAGGATGGCCTCGGCGGTAAATTTCCCGTCCGCCTCGTGCCGGCGGAAGCTGCCGCCCATCTGCGTCAGGATCTTTTCCGCCGTGCGCAGGCCGATCTTGTTGCTCTCCACCTGGCCGGAATCGGCGCGGATGGTGTTGCAGATGCAGATGTGCAGCGTCCGGTTCTCGGGCAGGGCCGCGATGGACACGGGCTGCGCCGGGTCGGCATATTTGCGGACGTTGGCAAAGAGATTGTCGAGCACCCGCTTGAAATACGGCACATCCACGCGCACCCGGCAGAACGTGTCGGGCATGACCATCCGCGTGGCAAAACCCGCGCTCTCCAGCTCCGCCTGCGCCTCGCCGAGCAGCTGCTCCAGCAGGACGTAAGCGTCATACGTCTCCAGCCGCATCGGCAGCTCGTCGTTCGAAAACAGCAGGCTGTATCGGAACAGCTCATCCGTCAGCTGCTTGATGCGCCCCGCGCGCTCCTGGCAGGCAGCGAGATAGCTCGCCGTGTCGGGCGGCAGATCGCGCTGCGCGGAGATGATGTCGAGATAACCGAGCAGGGCCGTGAGCGGATTGCGGATGTCGTGCGAGAGGGCGGTGATGAGGTCGGAGTTCTGCTTGAGGGCCTTCTGCTCCTCCTCGGTCTTGTGCAGGAGCGAGGCGCGCATCCGCTCGACGCTCTCGGTCAGGCCCGCCAGCTCATCATTACCGCGGGGCTTTTCAAGCCGCGCGGTCAGATCGCCGCGGCCGATCTGCTCGACCTCCGTCGCGATCGTCACGATCGTGCGCGTGATGCGGCCATTGTAGCTGAGCATGAAGCACATCAGCACAAAGCACCCGATGAGCACGCTCACGATCGTCGTCAGCGTATAGAGCCGCGATTCGGAAAAGTCGTAGACCACGGCCTGCATCGGCCCGTCGGTGAAGTAGATCGGGTAGACGCCCGCGGAATTGGACAGGAGCGGCGGCGCATCCGTCTCGTCCGCATCGTCCACGCCCCACCAGCCGGCCTCGAAGGCCAGCCGCTGGTTCCGGTAGAGCATCACATAGGTATCGCTCTTGCTCATCGACCAGCGGGCCACGGCGTCGGTATCACGCGAGGAGATGCGGTTTTCCTGCACATAGGTCTGCAGCTCGCTGACGATGGCCCGCTCGCGCTTCTGCATGGCCTTCTGGTCGAGATAGACCTTCTCGATCAGCGTGTCGCCGATCCAGTTCGCCACGAAATAGGCCGCCGCCGCGCATGCGATCGCGACCAGCAGCACGAGCAGCTGCTTCGTCCGCAGCGAGGAACAGGCAGATTTTTTAGTCAATCTGATACCCCTTTCCCCACACGGTGCGGATCAGGCGCGGCTCAGCGGGATTGCGCTCCAGCTTCTTTCGGAGGTTCACGATGTGGACCATGACCGTATTGTTCGATGCCGGCATATACTTTTCATGCCAGACGTTTTCGTAGATGTCGTTCACGGAGACGACCTTGCCCTTCTGCGCGGCGAGATACTGTAAAATGGAAAACTCCGTCTCCGTCAGCTCGACGGCCGCGCCGTCGCGCAGGACGCGGCGGTTCTCCTCGTCGAGGACGATGTCCTGCCGCAGGATCTTGCCGTTGATCTTTCCTTTATAGACGCGATAGCGCCGCAGCAGCGACTCCACGCGCATCAGCAGCTCCGCGCTGGAGAACGGCTTGACGAGATAATCGTCGCCGCCGGACTGATAGGCTTGCAGCATATCCCGCTCCTGGCTCTTGGCCGTCAGGAACAGGATCGGCGCGGAGGAGATCGACCGGATCTCCCGGCTGGCCTCGACGCCGCCAAGCTCCGGCATCATGATATCCATCAAAATGAGGTCGGTGTCCGGGTTTTCGCGGATATACTCCACGGCGCGGCGGCCATTGATGGCCTCGTGTACGCGGTAGCCCTGATGCTCCAGCATGATATGTAAAATTCTTCGAATATCCGGCTCGTCGTCCACGACGAGGATGTGGATGGTCTGTTCCATAGTCGCACGCTCCTGATGGTTTTTCATCCACATTGTAGCATATTTTCTTGGGATTCCAAGGGTTTTTAAGAATTTTTAAGACTTCTCCAAATCCCTTGCAAAATTGCCCGCATCTTGTGGTATAATGGTGGAAATAGGCGTATCTATCGCCCCGCCGCAGCGGGTAAAGCCTCCCCTGTGTAAGGGGAGGTGTCAAAAATCTTTGATTTTTGACGGAGGGGTTGTTGCGGGCGACCAATGGTCGCCCCTACGTTCACCGCCAGAACTGCAATAGAATTCGTAGGGGGCGGGCATTGCCCGCCCGACAATCCCTCAGTCGCCTTCGGCGCCAGCTCCCTTTACACAAGGGAGCCTTTGGGCGGACAGGGTCGTCCGCCCCTACAATATGATTCCGTTTTATCACCTTACGTTTGGAGCCAGATATGGACATTCTCTATCAGGACAATCGAATTGCCGTCTGCCTCAAGCCGCCCGGCGTGCTCTCGACCGACGAACCCGGCGGCATGCCGTCCCTGCTGCGCGCCGCCCTCGGCACCGACTGCGTCCGCACCGTTCACCGGCTGGACGCCGCGGTCGGCGGCGTGATGGTCTTTGCGCGCAGCCGCATGGCCGCGTCCATCCTCTCGGAGCAGATCCGCGAACACCGCTTTCAGAAGGAATACCTCGCCGTCGTCCACGGGATGCTCCCCGCAGAAGGGCGGATGCAGGACTTTCTGCTCCGCGACCGCTGCGACGGCCTGACCCGCGTGGCCGAGGCGGGGACGCCCGGCGCGAAGGAGGCGCGGCTCTCCTATCGCGTTCTCGCCCGTATAGACGACAAAACGCTCGTCCGCGTTGCGCTCGAGACCGGGCGGACGCATCAAATTCGCGTGCAATTTTCTGCGCGCGGCCACGCCCTCCTCGGCGACCGGAAATATGGGCGCGGCGAGGCGGGCGGGATCGCCCTTTGGTCGTGCCGCATCGGCCTTTTCCACCCGGAGTCGGGGATGTGGATGACCTTCTCCCACGCGCCGAACGGAATTCCGCAATTCTCAGATTTTGAGGATTGCTTTTCAAACGCTGCTGACGTATGATACTAGAACTTAGGGAAAAGGAGAGAGAACATGGCCGATCCAAGATCCAAAGAACTGAACATGCTCGACGGGCCGATCCTACCCCGCATCCTGCAATTCACGCTCCCGCTGGCCGCGACCGGCATGCTCCAGCTGCTGTTTAACGCAGCGGACGTCATCGTTGTCGGCAAATTCTCGGGCAGTATCGCCCTTGCCGCTGTCGGCGCGACGTCCACGCTCGTCAATCTCATCGTCAACACCTTCATCGGCATCTCTGTCGGCGTGAACATTCTGGTTGCGCGCCGCATCGGCTGTCATGACGCGGACGGCGTCTCCCGCGCAAGCCACTGCGCCGTCGCGCTCAGCGCGCTGCTCGGGCTGCTTGTCATGGCCATCGGCCTGCTCTTTAGCCGTCCGATGCTCGAATGGATGGAGACGCCGGCGGACATCCTCGAAAAATCGACGCTCTATCTGAAACTCTATTTCCTCGGCGTGCCCTTCACGCTGATCTACAACTTCGGCGCGGCCATTCTCCGTGCCTACGGCGACACGCGCCGCCCGCTGATCTATCTGACGGTCTCCGGCGTGGTCAACGCGCTGCTGAACCTGTTTTTCGTCATCGTCTGCAAGATCGATGTCGCCGGCGTCGCCATCGCGACGGTCATCTCACAGGTCATCTCGGTGTTCCTTGTCATGCGCTGCCTGCTGCGGTTCGACGGCGCGGCGAAGATCTCGTTCCGCCAGATCCGGCTCTACCGCAGCGAGGCCGTCCAGATGATGCAGATCGGTCTTCCGGCGGGCTTGCAGTCGATGCTCTTCAACATCTCGAACGTCATGGTGCAGAGCGCGGTGAACAGCTTCGGCGCGGACGTCGTCGCGGCGAACACCGCCTCCGGCAACATCGGCAACTTCACCTACACCGCGCAGAACTCGGTCTATCACGCCGCCATCACCTTCACCAGCCAGAATCTCGGCGCGCGGCGCTATGACCGCATTGACCGCATCTTCTGGGGCAGCTGCGCAGCGGTCTGCATCATCGGCGTGCCGCTCAGCCTGCTCAGCACCGTCTTCGGCCCGCAGCTGCTTGGCATCTACATTGCGCGATCCGATCCGGCCTATGACGCGATCATCCAAAACGGCGTCATCCGCAACTACTATGTCATCGCGCCGTACATTCTCTGCGGCCTGATGGACACGACGTGCGGCATGGTGCGCGGCCTCGGGCGTGCTTGGCTGCCGATGCTTGTCAGCCTGACCGGCGCGTGTCTGCTGCGCATCGTCTGGATCTGGACGTTTTTCCGCTGGACACATACGCTGGAGATGCTCTACATATCCTATCCCATCAGCTGGATCGTCACGGCGGCCGTTCACGCCGTGTGCTATTTCGTCATCTGGAAAAAGCTCCGCGCCAAGCTGGAACAGGCCGCGCCGCAGACGGAGCAGGCATAATTATATTGTATCATGAGGTGAGATCATGCGTGTCATCGATATGGAGGATATTATCCTCGCCATGCGCAATCAAACACAGTTCGTCCTCCGCTGTGAGGAGGTATTTCACGATAAGATCAGCGCGGCGGCGGCAGCCGTGCTCTCGGCGCAGCCGAAAAAGCCCTTCGTCTGCCTGACCGGCCCGTCCGGCTCCGGCAAGACGACCACTGCCATGCGCCTCAAGGCGTATCTCGAAAATCTCGGCGTCTGTGTCTGTCTGCTCAGCATGGACAATTTCTTCCTCCCGCTGGATCAGCGTCCGCCGGAGGCCGAGGACTGGGAGTCGCCGTACTGCGTGAACTGGAACCTGCTGTTCGACTGCATCGACGGTCTCGCGGCGGGGAAGACCGTGCAGGTGCCGTGGTACGATTTCAAGACCGGCAGCACCGGCGGCTTCCGCCCGATGACCGGCAGCGACAGCGCCGTCGTCATCGCGGAGGGCATCCACATGCTGAACCCCATCGTCTTCGACCAGATCCGTTCCCGCGCCACCGGCGTCTACGTCGCGCCGCGCACCCGCATCATCACCCCGGATGACCAGATCGTCAAGCCGGAGCAGGTTCGCGTCGCCCGCCGCATGATCCGCGACTATCTTGGGCGAGGACACAGTCTGCGTGACACGATTGAGCGTGCGCAGTCCGTCGACGCGGGCGAACGCAAATACATCCAGCCGAACAAGCCGAACGCCAGCGTCCACATCGATTCGTTCCACGATTACGAGCTTTGCATCCTTGCCAAGGATCTGCGGGAGCTGCCACAGTTCACCGAAGATCTGGACGATGTGTTCATTCAGGAGAAGGGCCTGTCCGTACTGATGTCCGTCGTCTCTGCGCTTCCACCGCTCGACGTGCCTTATGTTCCAAAGGATTCGATCATCCGGGAGTTTGTCGGCGGAAGCTGTTTCGAATATTAAAGAATATGGGCGGCCATTGGACGCCCTGTTTTCTTTGCGCCCCATTCTTTTCTTTCTCTTCTTTGAGAAAGAAAAGAATCGCCGCGGCGTCAGAAGAAGCCAGCTCCATTCCGTTTCCGCCGGGGCGGCGAAAA
>ENA-UOJO01003832-UOJO01003832.1-human-gut-metagenome-genome-assembly--contig:-P57-NODE-3832-length-13692-cov-8.112561_pt1 | contig 13692 bp, 12 predicted proteins | sample MGYA00242351_ERZ723898 | MGnify/ENA metagenome assembly ERZ723898 | reverse complement strand
CAGATTTCCGACGTAAAGTCGGAAATCACGGTTGACAAGGGGCCTAAACTGTGCTACTCTGTCATTGCAGGGTTGCATGCAAATGCACCATTTACTACGAAAGAGGCCCGGACACATCGTGCCCGGGCCTCTTTCCCTGAGACATAGAACACCGCTCGCGGCCATCCTATGCGCCTAACGCATCAAAACCTCTGTTATTTTGTTGCGTTGACTGAACCGCACCATATTCAGACACAAATGCCATACAGGATGTTCTATTGATCTCACCTATGCCCTTTCGTTAACGGGCTTTACTGATTTGAGGTCATTTATGGAACGTTACCACGACGCGCCGCAGATCCTGCGCGACTTTTTATCTTATCACGAGACAATCAAGGGGCAATCGCGCCGCACTATCTCCGAATACTACCTCGACCTGCGCATGTTCCTGCGCTTTCTGAAGCTTATGCGCTGCGAGATGCCGTACAACACACCGCTCGAAGATATTCCGATTGCGGATATTGATGCAGCCTTCATGGCCTCGGTCAAAACGTCCGAGATCTTCGATTTCCTGTCCTATTTGTCGAACGACCGCGAAAATCCGGAATCCCCTGACGCCCCCGGCATCAATACGGCCTCCCGTGCGCGTAAGCTTTCGGCCATCAAGTCCTTTTACAAATACCTGACGGTCAGCACCAAGCAGATCACGGAAAATCCTGTCAAGGACATAGAATTTCCAAAAATCAGGAAAAGCTTGCCCAAATACCTGACGCTTGAAGAATCGACGGCGCTGCTCCGCGCGGTCGACGGATCGAATCAGACGCGCGATTTCGCGATCCTGATGCTCTTCCTGAACTGCGGCATCCGCCGCTCCGAGCTGGTCGGCCTGAACCTGACAGACGTCTACGACGACCGCATCCGCGTCGTCGGTAAGGGCAACAAAGAGCGCATCGTCTATATGGGCACAGCCTGCCGCGAGGCCATCGACCGCTACATGGTGGAGCGGCGGCAGATCGTTCTCAGCGACAACCGCGCGCTCTTCGGTTCACGCGACAAGAACCGCATCAGCGTCAGCGCGGTCCATCGGCTCGTCAAAAAACACCTGCTCGAGGCCGGGCTGGACGCAACACAGTTTTCCGCGCACAAGCTCCGCCACACGGCGGCGACGCTGATGCTTGCCAACGGCGTCGACCTGAAGACGCTGCAAGAGGTGCTCGGGCACGAGAATCTGAACACCACGCAGATCTACACACACATTGAAAACACGGACAAGAAGATCGCCGCCGAGGCCAATCCCCTCTCCAAGTTCAAATAAAAACACGGACTTTTCAAATGAAAAGTCCGTGTTTTTGTGATTTTAACCGCCGAGATAGGCTTTTTTGATCGCGTCGCTCTCCAACAGCTCATGGCCGCTGCCGCTGAGCGTGATCGAGCCGGTCTCCAAAACATAGGCCCGGTCGGCCACCTCAAGCGCCATCTGTGCGTTCTGCTCGACGAGCAGGATGGTCGCGCCGGCTTTGTGCAGCTCGCGGATGATGTCGAAAATCTGCTCGACCAGCAGCGGTGCCAGACCCATCGACGGCTCGTCCAGCATCAGCAGCTTCGGCTCACTCATCATCGCACGGCCCATCGCCAGCATCTGCTGCTCGCCGCCGGAGAGCGTGCCGCCGATCTGCTTGCGGCGCTCCTTCAGGCGCGGGAACAGGTCGTAGACATGGGCCATATTGCCCTCAATCGTGCTGTTCGGGCGGGTATATGCACCCATTTCGAGGTTTTCCTCGACGGTCATGTGCTGAAAAATGCGGCGTCCTTCCGGGCACTGAGCAAGTCCCATCTGGACGATCTTGTTGGGCGCAATGCCGCTGAGCGGCTTGTCCATGAAGGTAATCGAGCCGCTCTTTGGATGCAGCAGTCCCGAAATCGTGTTCAAAACGGTGCTCTTGCCTGCGCCGTTCGCGCCGATCAGGGTAACGATCTCGCCCTCGTTGACCTCGAGCGAAACGCCCTTGACCGCATGGATCGCGCCATAGTAGACATGGATATCATTGACGGACAGCAGCATCTTCTCAGCCCTCCTTCTTCTTGCCGAGGTACGCCTCGATGACGGCAGGATTGTCCTGAATGTCCGCCGGGGTGCCCTTGGCGATGATTTTTCCGAAGTTGAGCACACAGATGCCCTCGCAGATGGTCATAACAAGGTTCATGTCGTGCTCGATCAGCATAATCGCGATCTGGAACGTGTCGCGGATCTTCACGATGTTCTCCATCAGTTCTGCGGTTTCCGAAGGGTTCATGCCGGCTGCCGGCTCGTCGAGCAGCAGCAGACAGGGGTTCGTCGCCAGTGCGCGAACGATCTCCAGGCGGCGCTGCGCACCGTACGGCAACGAACCGGCGGGATGGTCGGCGACCGCCGCCATATTGAAAATGCTGAGCAGTTCCATCGCGCGCTCCTTTGCGATGCGCTCACGCCGCCAATATTCCGGCAAACGGAGGATCGCGGTGGCGGCGGAGTATTTCATTTCTTCGTTCAGCGCGATCAGCACATTATCCAGAACGGTCAGATTGCGGAACAGGCGGATGTTCTGGAACGTGCGGGCGATACCCATGTGGTTGACTTCGATCGTGGTCTTCCCTGCCGTGGCGACGCCATCGAGCAGAACACTCCCGCGCGTCGGCTTGTAGACATTCGTCAGGAGGTTGAAGATCGTAGTTTTGCCCGCACCGTTCGGGCCGATCAACCCGGCGATCTCGGTCGCGCCGATGGCGATGTTGAAATCGCTGACCGCGGTCAGACCGCCAAAGTCAATGCCGAGATGGCGTGTTTCAAGAATCGGGCGTCGTGTCACATCGCGCTCGGTCAACAGGTTGGTATAGGGCTGCGGAACCAGCTTTGGATGTGTGTTATTCATGTTCAGCAGCCTCCTTTTTCGATTTTCTCACAAGGTTCGGCCGGAAGATCCGGTTCAAAACCGCCTCCAGCGTGCGCGACAGCGAGAAATCATAGCTGCCAAGCAGTCCCTTCGGGCGGAAGATCATCATGATGACCAGCGCCAGCGAGTAGACGACCATGCGGTAGTCAGAGAACGAACGCAGCAGCTCCGGCAAAATGGTCAGCACGGTCGCGGAAATGACCGAGCCGAGCATCGAACCCATGCCGCCGAGGACGACCATGACGAGGATCTCGATGGACTTCATGAACTTGAACGTCGAGGGATACAGCGAGCCAAGATACCCGGCATAGAGGCAGCCCGCGATACCGGCCAGCATGGCCGACAGCACGAATGCAAACGTCTTATAATAGGTCGTGCGGATGCCGGAGCTTTCCGACGCAATCTCATCCTCACGGATCGAGAGGATCGCGCGGCCATGGCGGGACTTCATGATCGTGTGAATGATATAGCAGGACACGACAACGCAGATGAAGACCAGCGTAAACGAAGAATATTTCGGAATCCGCTTCAGGCCGGCCGCACCGTATGTAAAGTCGACGCCGATCACGCTGTCAATGTTCGTCAGCACAACACGGATGATCTCGCCAAAGCCCAGCGTGATGATAGCCAGATAGTCGCCGCGCAGTCGCAGCGCCGGAATACCGATGATGATGCCGAAGATCCCGGCAACGACCGCGCTGATGAGCAGCGCGATCAAAATGAACGGAATAACCGCCGCTGTATTCCCTGCTTTCAGCAGCTCCGCAGCTGGCACCGCCTTCATGAAGATACCGCCTGCATAGGCGCCAACGGCCATAAAGCCTGCGTGCCCCAGCGGAAGCTGACCAAGATAGCCGGTCGCAATGTTCAGCGAGACGGCCAGAATGATGTTGATTCCGACCATGATGAGAATGCCGGTCCAGTAATTGGAGATGACACCGGCAGAAATCAGCGACGTAAACAGGAACCAGACTGCCACAATCAGCACCAGATTGATGACATAGCGCACCGGCATCGGGATACGAATCAGGGATGTGCCCTTCGGGGCAGAGGCTTTGTTCTTTTTCATAATATCCTCTCCCCTCCTTACACTTTTTCCACCTGCGGACGGCCAAGGATGCCCGTCGGCTTAACCAGTAGGACAACAATTAAAATTGCAAATACGACGCCGTCCTTCCAGACGGAGAGGTTCACTGCGGAGACCAGCGCCTCGAGCAGACCAATGGCAAAGCCGCCGATCATTGCACCGGGGATCGAGCCGATGCCGCCAAGCACCGCCGCAACGAACGCCTTCAGGCCCAGCATCGAGCCCATTGTTGGCGAAGCCTGCTGGTACGCGCACAGGTACAGGACAGAGCCGATACCGGCCAGCGCCGAGCCGATGGCGAATGTAAACGAAATGGTCTTATTCAGGCTGATGCCCATGAGCTGCGCTGCGCCCATGTCCTCAGACACCGCACGCATGGCCTTGCCGAGCTTCGTCTTCTGAACCGTCAGCGTCAGCGCAACCATCGCCACAATTGTCACGGCGATTGTCAGCAATGCAGCCTTGCTGATCTTCAGGCTGCCGAGCATGACCTGACCGGTCACGATCGGGTCCATGCTCTTCGTGTCTGCGCCGAAGAGCAGCTGCGCGCCATTCTCCAGCAGGAACGAAATGCCGATGGCCGTGATGAGCAGGCTCAAACGCGGCGCCTTGCGGAGCGGCGTATAGGCGACCTTTTCGATCACCACGCCGAGGATCGTGCTCGCCGCAATTGCAATGACAACGGAGACGATCGGATGCAGATGGAACGTTGTCATGGCGTAATATGCGGCGTAAGCGCCAACCATGATGATGTCGCCATGCGCGAAGTTCAAAAGCAGGATAATGCCGTAAACCATACTGTAGCCGAGCGCGACCAGCGCGTAAATCGAGCCGGTTTGCAGGCCGTTCAAAAACTGGGAAAACAGCAATGCCATAAGATTCCCTCTCTTTCCTCTTTTTGCGGAGTTGGTGTTTGCTGCGGACACCCGATGGATGCTGCCGTCACCTGGCCGGAGGCATCCATCCGATGTCCGCCCGAGTCCGGCGCGGGAAGCTCCCACGCCGGACTGCCTGGACATTTCGATTTGTGATGTCAGATCCTTATTTTCAACCTATCTTTTCAGTCCAATCGTCAGAGCGAAGCGATCTCGGTGAAACTTTATCACTGTATCGTTGATTGGCTACGAAATTAGTACATTTCTTTGTAGACTTCGTCGCCGCTGGTCAGCTCGATGATCGCAACGGACTTGATGGGGTTGTTGTCGTCGTCGAAGGAGAAGGAGCCGGTGATGCCGGGCACGCCGTCCATGTTCTTGATGGCGTCGATGACAGCCTGCTTGTATTCCTCAGTGCCGGCGGTCAGGCCCTGATCTTCCGCAGCCTGAAGGCCGTAGGTCATGATCATGGCAGCATCATAAGCGAGCGGCGCAAACATGTTCGGGACAGCGTCCACATCGAAGGTCGAGCAGTAGTCCTTCTCAAACTGGGCAACGCTCTCAGTGCCGGGGGCATAGCCGGAGCAGTAGACAGCGCCTTCGAGATCTTCCGCAGAGGCATAATCCTTGACGGAGCCGAAGCCGTCGCCGCCGAGGAAGGTCGCTTCGCAGCCAACCGCACGGGCAGCGGAGATGGCCAGACCAGCTTCAGCGTAGTAGATCGGAGCAAACACAACATCAGGAGCCTTCGCGGCGATGTTGGTCATCTGCGCCTTGAAGTCCTTGTCGCCCTCGGCGAACGCCTCGGTGTCGACGATCTCAAGTCCAAGCTCTTCGGCCTTGGCAACGAACGCGTCCTTCAGGCCTTCGGAGTAGTCGCTGCCGGTCTGGAAGAAGACGGCTGCGGTCTTGGCGCCGAGCTTTTCAACGGCGTAGCTCGCCATCTTTTCGCCCTGGAACGGGTCAATAAAGCAGGCACGGAACACGTTCGTGCGGACTTCGCCAGTGTCTTCCATGATGGTGACGCCGGTCGCCGTCGCGGAAGCGGTGATCTGCGGCATGTTGTCTTCGTAGGTGGCGTCAGCCAGCGCGATGGTCGTGCCGGTCAGAACGGAGCCGACCACAGCGGTAATGCCGTTTTCCTTGGCCAGGTTGTAGGAGTTGACAGCCTCAACGCCGTCGCCCTTGTCATCGTACTCCAGAACCTTGACGGTCTTGCCGTTGATGCCGCCGGCCGCGTTCAGCTGGTCGAAGTACAGCATCACGGCGTTGCGCACGGGGATACCATACTGCGCATAGTCGCCGGTGGTGTTGCCGATGAAGGCAATCGTGATCTCGCCGCCTTCGGAAGAGGCGTCGGAGCTGGTGTCCGCAGTGTTGTCCGCCGCGGTGTCAGCGCTGCTGTCGGTGCTGGGGGTGGTGTCGGTGGCCTTATCGCCGCAGGCTGTCAGACAGCCGAGCAGCATGACAACTGCCAACACGAGACTGAGGAGCTTCATCATTTTTTTCATTTTCATTTACCTCGCTTTGTGTTTCTTTTGGGAATGCTGTTTATGACAACCGGAAATGACCGGCTGTTTTCCATGCAAAAAAGCGGCCCTGCAAAAAGCAGAACCGCTTCGAACCTTCTGATCCCGGCCCTAGGCCGTCTCAGAACTCCGTGCGAATACGCTTTTTGCATTTCCCTGCTTGTTCCATACAAGCAGGCCAATAATCATCAGAGCGTTGATCATAATTACCAGCGCCAGCAGGCTGATCAGGCCGATAAGGCGCAGAACTACTGCCAGAACCAGTACAACAAAAAAGGACACTGCGCACATAGCAGTGTCCATGGAAAGATTCTCGGATGCAGACGCAGCTTCCATACGGGCGCTGCAAGCGGCCGGTGCGCACATTACGGCATCGGCATGAGCAGTATGCTGTTTCATCATGAACTGAGCCATTGTGTGCACCTCCTTGAAATGATGGCATCATTATAGCCGCTTACTTTAGCAATGTCAAGTGCTAAAATGCGAAAAAAGCGCGAAAATTAGCACCATGTTTTGTGTGATATCCACAAATCAGACAGCTCCGTTTTTCTGTGTGTCTTTACTTCACACACATCTGTGTTTATAGCGGCGTTAATTTAGACCGATCTCGCCAAAATCGTCCGGAATACTTGCATTTTTCGGAACTTTTTGCTATGATGTTCCCGCGTCTTTGGACGCGATCTCGGCGGATCTCCGCCAGATAAGGTGTGTGATTTATAAAATGGAGAAGAAGAAACGTCGCTGGGGCGACCGGAAGGACGGCGTGCTGCTGCGTGATCTCGACGGCATGCACTTCATCACGCCGCTGATCTATCCGAACCGCTGCGACAACGAGGCGTACATTTCCGAGACGATTGATCTCACGAATATCAACGCCTACCTCAAACAGAAAAACGAAACCGAGACGGAATTTCCCTACACGATGTTCCATCTCATCGTCGCGGCTCTGATCAAGACGATCACGCTGCGGCCCAAGATGAACCGCTTCATCGCCAACAAGAACTTCTATCAGCGCAACGAGGTCTCGGCCTCCTTCGTCGTGAAGAAGCAGTTTGCCGACAACGCCGCCGAAGCCCTTGCGGTTGTCCATGCGAAGGACGATTCCACGCTGGATACCCTGCATGAAGACCTGCGTCACCAAATTCTCGATTGCAGAGACGTCAATAAGGTCGATTCCTCGACCGACAGCATGGACATGTTCAACCGCATGCCGCGTTGGCTCGGCAAATTCATCGTCTGGATCTTGACTCGGCTCGATGTCCACGGCATCGTCCCCGCCAGCCTCATCGAGACCGACCCGTACTATTGCTCGGTCGTCCTCTCGAATCTCGGCTCGATCAAGCTGAGATCCGGCTATCACCATCTGACGAACTGGGGCACCTGCTCCATCTTCTGCATCATCGGTGAAAAGTCGAAGCGCCCCGTCTTCCACGAGGACGGCACGGTCGAAATGCGCGAAATGCTCGATCTCGGCCTTACCATCGACGAGCGCCTGGCTGATGGCTATTACTATTCCAAGACCATCCGCCTGCTGAAAAAGCTCCTGGAAAACCCCGAGCTCCTCGAGACCCCCGCCGCCGAGGAAATTGAATACTGATCCGCACATGTAGGGGCCGATGCCCTCATCGGCCCAAAGGCCCCCTCTACCAAGAGCGGGCTGTCACCGAAGGTGACTGGGGGAGATCCACGCCGCAGCGGATAGCTTCCCTTGTGTAAAGGGAGGTGTCAAAAATCGAAGATTTTTGACGGAGGGATTGTCAAACTGCAAACACACGCTGATAAAAGCACCAGACCTCTTTTCAGAGGTCTGGTTTATTTTATCCATGTTTCACAGCCGCATCACAGCGCACCTCGATCTGCTCAATGCGGTGCGCCTCGACGCTTTTCACGCGGACGTGCAGGCCGTTCCATTCGAACTCCTCGCCTGCCTCCGGCACACGTCCGAATTGCTCCATGACCCATCCGCTGACCGAGACCATCTCCGAATCCGTCTTGACGTGGAAATGCTCGCAGAACTCCTCGAGATCCATCCCCGCGTCGACCAGATAGGTGTCCTCGCCGGTCTTGTGCAGCAGTACTTCGATCTCGTCGTGTTCATCCCAGATCTCGCCGACCAGCTCCTCCAGTATGTCCTCCATCGTCACGATGCCGCACGTGCCGCCATATTCGTCGACCACGACCGCGATGTGCGTCTTCCCCTTCTGCAATTTCTTCAGCAGCTGGCTGATCGGCTCATTTTCGAGCACAAAAATGACCGGCGACAAAATCTCGCGCAGCGGCTTGTCCGTAATGCCGCAGCCGACGTAGAAATCCTTCTGATGAACCGTCCCGAGGATGTTGTCGATGCTGCCCTCATAGACCAGCAGCCGCGAGTGCTTCGTCTCGGAGAACATCGCCGCGATTTCCTCCGGCGAGGACCCGACCGGGAGCGCCGCCAGATCGACGCGGTGGACGAGAATGTCCTGCGCCTCCTGTTCGGAGAACTCGATCGCGTTTTTCAGCAGCTCGCCTTCGTTTTTGTCGATGCTTCCGTCCTGCTGAACCTCGTCGACCAGCATCAGCAGCTCCTCCTGCGACATCCGGCTGTCCGGATTCAGGCAGAACAGCTTCGCCAGCAGCTTTTTCCAAAGCGAGAACAGGAAATTCAGTGGTGTGAATACCCAGATCAAGAACTGGATGAACGGCGCAGAAAACATCGTGAACTGCTCCGCACAGTCCTTTGCGATGCTCTTCGGCGAAATTTCTCCGAAGATCAATACCACCACCGTCACCACGACCGTGGAGATCGTCGCACCCGAATCGCCGTACTGCCGCACGAAGATCACCGTCCCGAGCGACGCCATCGCGATGTTCACGATGTTGTTCCCGATGAGTACCGTCGAGATAAGCTTACCGTACTGTTCCTCCAGCCGGCAGGCCAGCGCAGCCTTCTTGTTCCCCTTCTCGGCCAGCGCCTTCAGCTTCGTGGTGTTGACCGAGGAAAACGCGGTCTCCGTCGCGGAAAAATAGGCCGATAAGACCAGGCAAACCGCCATGATTATGATGTATGTACTGGTAGCCAATGTCAATACTCCTTGATTTGTCAAATTTTAGAATTCCAAAAATGTGCAAAAAAACACGTCTACCTCGCCAGACTCCAAACCTGGCCTAGCAACGTAGATATGCCCGTACATCGATATGACAAGTCAAGTGGTTTTCGTCGCTACTGTCTGCGTCCATACGCGGTCCGTCACCTCCAAACAGCGATTTTTGTCATTATATCAGAACCGCACGCTTCTGTCAATCAGCGGAGCAGCGGCCTTACGCCTGCTGCTCCGCTGCGGCGATCTTTGCCTTTGTGTCGTTGCGGATCGCTTCACGCAGCTCGCGCAAGACCGGCGACCACGCGACTGCGTCGTCCGCATACGTCATGTTGAGCTGATACTCGTGCGGCTCCCACGTCGCAATGTCCGATTCGTTGTGCTGCACGATGGCTTCCAGCTTGTCCATCGCCTTGTAGAGCTTCGCCTCCGGCGTCTCCAGCGCGATCATTTCGCGGTAGAGCGCGGCCATTTCCCCGGAAACAGGCTCCAGCAAACTCCGCACCCATGCCATCAGCTCCGCTTCCTCGCGCGCTTCGTCCGCATCCGTCTTGGCAAACGTCGGAATGTCTCCGATGAAGCATTCGCCGAGGTCATGAATGAGGCACATCCGGATGACCTTGTCGATGTCCACATCCGGGAATTCGTCCTTCATCCAGAATGCCATCAGCGCGATGCGCCAGCTGTGCTCCGCGACCGACTCGTGCCGCCCGCCGGACGTATAGCAGTGCCGCGTCTCGTCCTTCAGCCGCTCCGCCACATGCAGCGCATCCAATAAAGCTCTCGCTTCCATATCCCTCTCCCCTTTTTCAGACCGGCAGAGCGAACTCAATCGCCTCCCGGATATTCCGCACCCGCACGACCTCGAGGCCGTCCGGGATCTGCACATTGCCTGTCCCATGCCGCGGGATCAGGCAAGTTTTGAACCCGATGCGCGCCGCCTCAGCCAGCCGCTGCTGCAAGGCCAGCACCGAGCGCACCTCGCCTGTCAGCCCGACCTCTCCGATGGCCGTCACGTCAGAGTCCATCGGCTTGTCGCGATAGCTCGACGCGACCGCCAGCACCAGTGCCAGATCGGCCGCCGGCTCGTTGAGTTGCAATCCGCCGATGACATTGATATACCCGTCACACATCCCGATGTTCAGCCCGCCGCGCTTTTCGAGCACTGCAAACAGCAGATTTGCCCGGTTGAAGTCAAAGCCGTCCGTCGTCCGCCGCGGCACGTTGAAGCTCGTCCGCGCAACAAGTGCCTGAATCTCGGCCATCACCGGCCGTGAACCCTCCATCACACATGCCACGCACGTGCCCGGCGCGTGGAGCGGCCGCCCGGAGAGCAGCATCTCCGACGGATTCGGCACCTCGACCAGTCCGTTCTGCTCCATTTCAAACACGCCGATCTCGTTTGTCGAGCCAAAGCGGTTTTTAACTGCCCGCAGAATGCGATAGTTGCTCGTCTGCTCGCCCTCAAAATAAAGCACGCAGTCCACCATGTGCTCGAGCACCTTCGGCCCCGCAATCGCGCCCTCCTTGTTGACGTGACCAACCACAAAAACCGTAATTCCCGTCGACTTAGCCAGCTGCATCAGCAGCATCGTACACTCCTTCACCTGTGACACGCTGCCCGGCGAGGACGTGTTGTCCGCGTGGTAGAGCGTCTGGATCGAGTCCACGATCAGAATGTCCGGCTTCACCGCGTCGACGCTCTCGACGATCGCATCGACATCCGTCTCCGCCAGCAGCATCAGCTCGTCGTTATCGACATGCAGCCGCGCCGCGCGCAGCTTGATCTGCTGTTCCGATTCTTCGCCGGACACATACAGAACCTGTGCCGTTTTCCCGAGATACGAACAAATTTGCAGCAGCAGCGTCGACTTGCCGATGCCCGGCGCACCGCCGACCAGCACCAGCGACCCGGCCACGCCGCCGCCGCCCAGCACCCGGTCCAGCTCACCCATCCCGGTCGAAAACCGGATCTCATTGCCGACCGTCACGTCGCGCAGCTTCTTCGGTGTGCTCCGTGCCACGCCGCGCACGGCATTCTGGCGCGCCGGGGCCTTTTTGTCCTCAAACTCCACGATCGAGTTCCAGGCCCCGCACGCCGGACACTGTCCCTGCCAGCGCGGCGTCTCGTTGCCGCATTCGCGGCAGACAAATACCGTTTTAGACTTCATCCTCTGTTCCTCTTCCCTCCAGCCATTCGGTCAGCGCGCCGCACACCGCCGCGCTCAGCCGCTGTTGGTATCCTTCGTCCTGTAAAAGCGCCGTCTCCGCCGCATTCGATAAAAAGCCGCACTCCACCAGCACCGCCGTCCCGTTCACGTGCTCCATCAGATACACGCCCTGCGACGGCTTCGCCTGCCGGTGATTGTCCGGGTCAACGCCCGTGCGCAGTGCAGCCTGCATCGCCTCGGCCAGCTCGCGGCTCCCGTCCGTCTTCGCGTAAAAGACCTGCGCGCCGCGATATTTCGCTTCCGTAAAAAAGTTCTGATGCACGCTGAGCAGCACCGCATTCGGCGCCTGGTTCGTCCGCAGCACGCGGTTTTTGAGGTCGGAGACTTTCTTTTCGGCAATGCCGCTGCACCCATCCGTATAGAGCGCCGTGTCCGTCTCGCGGAGCATCATGGTCTCCACGCCCGCAAATTGCAGCAGATCGCGCATCCGCAGCGCGAATTGCAGATTCAGTCCACTCTCGAGCACTCCATCCGGCGAACTCGCGCCGCCGTCCTCGCCGCCGTGCCCCGCGTCGATCACCACGACCGGCGCGGCCTGCGCATAGGCCGTAGCCTCTTGCGCAAGCCGCGGTGCGGAATAAAGGCACATCGCCAAAACCAGTGCAAACAAACACAACGCCAGCAACAGTGCAGACTGTTTTTTCATTCCCATCACCTCACAGCATCCTATGAGGCACAGAACCAGTATAGCATAGAAATTTCCCGCTGAAAAGCGGAACTTTATAATAGGCTCCCCTTGATTGCATCAAGGGGAGCTGGCGCGGCTTGGCGCGGCTGAGGGGATTAAGGCCACCGCTCTTCCGCTGCACTTCGCTCGTGTTTGTAGGGGCCGATGCCATCATCGGCTCAAAGGCTCCCTTGTGTAAAGGGAGCTGTCAGCGAGCTGACTGAGGGATTGTCGGGCGGACCGGCTCGCCCTTCCATACACAAGAAAACACCCGGACGCGAATTCCTCCGCGCCCGGGTCCATGCTTTTATTTCAAAATCGCCTTGTGGAAGACCTTCTTGCCCTTGCGGATCTTCAGCCCTTCCTTCAGCTGTTCGCCGGTGAAGCTGACGTCGATGTTTGCGACCTTCTCGTCATTCACCATCACGCCGCCCTGCTGCACGAGCCGCCGCCCCTCGCCCTTCGACGGGATGAGGCCGCAGGCCAGCATCAGGTCGAGCACTGCGATCTTCCCATCGGTCAGCTGATCTTCCGTGATCTCGGTCGTCGGCATGTTGGAGTCGTCCGAGCCGCCCGCGAACAGTGCCTTCGCCGCGTCCTCGGCCTTCTGGGCTTCCTCCTCGCCGTGGACGAGCTTCGTCAGCTCGAACGCGAGGATCTCCTTCGCGCGGTTCAGCTGGCTGCCTTCCCACTTGTCCATCTCATCAATCTGCTCCAGCGGCAGGAACGTCAGCATCCGGATACACTTGAGCACGTCCTCGTCGCCGATATTGCGCCAGTACTGGTAGAAATCGAACGGGCTGGTCTTGTTCGGGTCGAGCCAGACCGCGCCGCTCGCCGTCTTGCCCATCTTCTTGCCCTCGGAGTTCAGCAGCAGCGTGATCGTCATGGCCTGCGCATCCTTGCCGAGCTTGCGGCGGATCAGCTCCGTGCCGCCCAGCATGTTCGACCACTGGTCGTTCCCGCCGAACTGCATGTTGCAGCCATAGTGCTGGAACATGTAGTAGAAGTCATAGGACTGCATGATCATGTAGTTGAACTCGAGGAAGCTCAACCCCTTCTCCATGCGCTGCTTGTAGCACTCGGCGCGCAGCATGTTGTTCACCGAGAAGCACGCGCCGACTTCGCGCAGCAGCTCGATGTAGTTGAGGTTCATCAGCCATTCCGCGTTGTTCAGCATCATGGCCTTGCCCGGCCCGAAGTCGATAAAACGCTCCATCTGCTTCTTGAAGCAGGCGGCGTTGTGGTCGATGTCCTCCTTCGTCAGCATCTTGCGCATGTCCGTCCGGCCGGACGGGTCGCCGATCATGGTCG
>ENA-UOJO01003825-UOJO01003825.1-human-gut-metagenome-genome-assembly--contig:-P57-NODE-3825-length-13704-cov-5.876181_pt1 | contig 13704 bp, 23 predicted proteins | sample MGYA00242351_ERZ723898 | MGnify/ENA metagenome assembly ERZ723898 | reverse complement strand
TATCAAAATAATTTTTTATTTTTGTTTTAAATTCTTTTACACTCATAATAATACTTGTACTCCTATTTGTAGTATATTAGTATTTAAAAAAATACAAATATTTTTCAATTTGTACTTTATCTGATTTTTGTTTTGTAATCTCCATTTAAGTCTAAACCTTCTAATTGAAGCTTTAACTCTATTTCAGAGATTTGATAACCCATAAGACCTAATTTTTTTAGATCTGTTTTTGATTTATTTGCTAAACTTTCTATCTTAGTAATTCTATGCTTCTTTAATATAGTAACTGTTTCATTGTTTAATTTTAATATATCTATATTCTTCTCTAATACTTCACTCAAAATAACCACCTTTTAATAGTATACTATATTTTAACATATTTTACAATAAAAAGATAAAAAGTGTAAAAAGTAGAAAAAGATAATCAATCTCTTTCTACTTCTTGATTTTTCATACCAATTTATACTTTCTTACCTAACATTATTTAATGTCATTTCTGGTATTCCAATGTATACATCTTTATTTCCATCTAAAGAATGGCTTTTTATGATAGTATATGCTCCATACCAATAAATCATTGTTCCACCCTCTTTATACATATCTGCATTTATAATTTCATTATCTTTATCTTTTTCAGCTTGTTCAATGATTTGCTCCATTGTTACTTTATTATTTAATAATGCTTCTTTTAGATCTATTTCTATATTATCAAGTTTAACTTTTACATTTTCTAACCCATAATAGTAAATGTTATAATCATATTTCTTTGCTAATTCTCCTTGTGTTATTTTAGTTATTTCAGTTTTATTACTTTTTTCGACATTAAGTAAATAATTAAATTGATAATTATTTATACTTTTTGCATTATCCTTATAGTATGTAACAGTAACTTCTTCTAAATCGCCTTCTAATCTATCTTGTAATAAAATATATGTAAATCCATTTGCTTGCTCTGTTACAAGTTTTGAGAATTTTCCATATCTATATGTCCTATCTTCTTTGCTTGAAAACTTATCTCTAGTCCAATCACAGCAAGTTGAAAAAACATTATTGCCTTCAAAGCTTACATCTGTAATTATCATATCGCCTTCAACTGTATAATTTATAGTTCTTATAGAATATGGCTCATTTTTATTTACTTTATTCAAAAAAGTATCTAATTCATCTTTATTATAAACTTTTAACCCCTGTGAAGAAATTACACATTTATCTTGTATAGCTTGAATATAACTATAATCTTCTGGTAATTCTTCAATTTTTAATTTTTTATTAATATGATCTACATTGTTTACTATTGTATTAGTTTGTATTTCATTTTCTGGATTGCTTTCCAAATAAGTATTTTCTGGATTTGTATAATCAAAACCCCAAGTGCTAAATAAAACTTTTTTATTATTTCTCATTCTGTCTAAATCTATTAAATATACAGTTCCTATAATAATTATAAATACTATTACTACTCCGCCTATTATTTTTAATATTTTTTTGTTCATTTGTACCTACGAAAAACAATTATATTATTTAGACGATTTTATTTTTATTTTTAGTTGGTATTTTATAAAATTTATTAAAAAAATTATTGTAAATAATAAAAATATACCTGAAACAGCTAATATACCAATGCTATAATTATTTATGTAGTTAGTTGGTTCATTAACTGGTATTTGTATTTCTTCTTTGGTTTCATTCTCCTGGTTACTAATATCTTTTGTAACTTCTTGTTCCTCTTTATTAATACTTTTATTTGTATCTTGCATTTCTGATTCCGTTCTGGCTTGACTATCTACTTGCTGATTTTTTGTATTATCTTCTATTTCTATATTGTTACTTTGTTCAATGTTTATTTCATCTTTTGTAACAAACATTGTTTTTAATCCAATGACTAATGTAACAATAAACATTCCTAAATTACTAAATAGAAGTTTTAAAGTATGAATTGACTTATAATATCTCCACTTTACTGTTCCTGTTGGTTGATCTAGTATTTTAGCAATTTCTTCAAATGTTAAATTGGTTAGTATTTTTAATGAAACAATTTCTTTTTCTTTATCGTTTAATCTACTCAATATTCTGTTATATCTATCTTGATCTACAATTCTATTGATTTCATTATCTGAATCTGCTATTTCATACATACTATCTAAATCAATTGTATTTTTTCTTTTTCTATATAAAGTTATGGATTCATTTTTCGTTACAGAATAAATCCAGGTAGCAATATTATCAATAGGAAGTTTGTCCTTTGGTAATGAATAAATCTTTGAAAATACTGCTTGCACAATATCTTCTGAATCTTCTTTGTTTTTTAATATTGTGAAAGCAATTCTATATACAAGTTTATTATACTTCTTATATAGTGTTTCAAATGCTTCTTTGTTATTACTACTTTTTAATTCTGTGATTAATTGCTTCAATTCTTTTTCATCAATTCTGTTCATTTCTCGCTCCTCTACATTATATATAACATATTTTGTAAAAAAAATAAAGAGTATTGAATCGTTTCCAATACTCTATCTATTAAGCTTTATTTAATTCCATCTCAAATTTATTTAGATAATTTTCCCATTCCATCATATAGTTCTCATCATCTATACAATCTCTAAAATACTTATCTAAAATTTTTCTTTCATTGCCATATTTGTCTACTTTTTTTCTGGTTAACTCTAAAAGTTTAACTGTTCTTTTTGATAATTCTTCTTTATTACTCATAAAGCACCACCTCGCATATTGATAAAATAATACTATACTATTATTATAGCATAATATCCCTATAAAATCAATATTTTAAAGGATTTTGGTATAGTTATTTTTAGACATTTTTCGACATTTTTTTACTTTTTTAACAAGATACGATTTATTTCATCATCAGTAATTGCTCTCATTTCTATTCTATTACCTTCTTTATCAACTATTTCTGCATTATAGGAATTAGCATTTATTCCCAAAATAGTTGCTCTATTTTCATTATTTAATATAACTACATCAAATTGTTTATATTTCATAATCTTCTTCCTTTTTACCTTACTGCAGAAATTATATCATATTTGTCAAAAATATTCAAAAGTTTTTATATTTATGACAAATTTTGACAATTTTCGCATTTAATTAGGTGTATAATTACTCTTGAAAGGAGTAGTATATGGATTGGAAATTACATTTATTAATTGAAAAAAACAGAGTAAAATTAACAAAAATGATAGAAAGAAAAGAGCCATACGAAAAAATTGTAAAACAAAGTCAGCTCTTAGATAAATATGTTTTATTAGGTTTTAAAGCTATGAACCAATTAGAGAGCTAGAATTATACTAGCTCTCTATAATCTATTTATTATGATATTTTAAAAAGTATTGGATCAAACTTACTTTTTACATTAGGAATATCTGTCTTACTAAAAGTCATTATATGGTCAATTATTTTACTTGAAAAGTCTTTAACCTCATCAGCTGTATAAGTTTTATTTATATCAACTGAAACATTAGCTTCACTTAATAATTTTTGTTCTTCCTCGTTGAAATTCATTATTCACACCTACCTTTGCATTTTTATATTGCTAAGGTCATTATAACATATTTTAAATTTTTTTGTAGTTTTTTTAATTATTTTTTTAGATAAGTTTTTATCTTTCTAAAACCTCATCTTTTTTTATTACTAAAAAACTATTTTTTATATCCTCATATATTAATTTGCCATAATCTCTATTACTAAATTCCTTGATTGCTAATTGATACAATTCATTATCAGCTTCACAATAGATTTCTTCTACTTGTTTACATTGTTCTTCATCAATATCTATAATTTGACTGTTATTAAAATCTAAACATATTCCTTGAATTTGTACTAATTTATCATTTATATAATCCTTTTTTATGCAAAATCCACATTGTGAAGTTTTGTCATATACTTTAATTAACTTACCAGAATAAAAATATATTGATGTTTCTTTAGGTTTCAAAAAATCATTTATTTCCTGATCCTCAATGTTTCGATATTTTTCAATATCATCTTTAATTTTATTTAGTAATGCTACAGAATAAGAATCGTGGTATTGTTTAGACGCATTAATATAATTCTGTATTAAGTCTTCAACTTTTGTTAATCCTGTATGTAAAAATGCTTGCCCTACAATTAAAAACTCTCTATTTTTTTGATCTTCTTCGTCCACTAATACCACCTCTTTTCTACGTTTCTAATTCCTCTTCTTCCTGGTTATATGGATTTAATAATCCTAATTTATAATTATCTACATAATTTTTTAATTCAATTTCACTTAAATTACATATATCTTTTAACCAATTATTTGAAGTTATTGCAGATAGCCCACAGCCATTATTAGCACTTTTTAAAACTTCAATATCTGCTTTAAATGTATCATAGTTTAAGCAATCTTTAACACTCTCAACTTTGCTGTCTATAAGTTCCATAAATTCATTATAGTCTAATCCTTTTGTTACATCTTTTTTAGTATTAAAGTCTTTATATGGTTTCTCATTTTCTATCAATACACTTTCTGCAATATCCCACTCTTTTTTATTAATATGTTCAACAATTTCTTTTAAATCATTTTCTAAATTTTTATCATATATTCGATACATAAATGCTGATGAATAATTTTCTCTATTTCCGTGAAAATCAACAGAATCTTCTTTAGTCATTCTTCTATCAAATATATCCTTACTATTTGTTATTATTGTATCTTTTCTATTAATAATTTCTCTAAGCATTTCAAATGGATTTTTAAACTCTCCATAAAACATTGTATATTTACCATCTGTTCTATATAATATTTCTAATCTTTTTTGATTTTCTTGTTCTTGATATTCTGCTTCTGGTTCTCTCCTATTAAATACAAAATGCTCTTTGCCATCTTTTATCATCATTGTAGGATACATTAAACATTCTCTCATATTCCAATTATCATAGTTTTTATATGGTTCTTTTTCAATTATCTTTATCATTTGTAACATTCTCCTTAAAAAATATTTTTTCATAAATCCTATTTCTTGTAATATCATAATAATCTTGATTTATCTCAATACCTATAAAATTTCTTTTACAATTAATACAAGCTACTCCAACTGTTCCTGATCCCATACAATTATCTAAAACAGTTTCTCCTGGATTAGTATATGTTTTAACTAAATATTGAATTAATTCCAAAGGCTTTTGTGTAGGGTGTATTGTTTTAGAAGGGTGTACTTTCTGAATAGATATTATTGATGTAGGATATTTGTTTGTATTACCTTTTCTATAATCTTCTAAAATTTTAAAATCTCCGTAATTATGATTTTTTACATCTGCTGTTTTATATTTGTTACCTTTTCCGTGTAATGGTTGACCTTGTGTAAATATCGGATTATATGTAGGTTGTTTTTTATAAAATACTGCAATTTGTTCGTGTCTTCTCAATGGTTGTCTATTACTATTTAAAAATCCTGTAGTTAGTTGTTTATCCCATACTAGATCGTAACGAAATTGACTTCTATTGCTATTTACTAAATCAATGTAGAAATTACCTTGACTAAATAAAATAATAGCTCCATTTTCTTTTATAATTCGATTATATTGCTTCCATAACTCTTCAAAAGGAATTATCTTATCCCATTTATTTTTAGTCTTTTGAAAAGGCAAATCGCATAAGATTAAATCAATTGAATTGTCTTCAATTTCATTCATTAATTTTATGCAATCCCCTAATTTTAATTGTATATTCATTTATTCTTGCTCTCCTATATCTTCTGTTTCTTCTTGTAGTATAACCTTTTCCTTTTTTTCATCTTCTATAAATCTCTGTTCCATTCCTTGTAATGATTGTTTTGTTCTTATTTCATCATCTAACAAATAACTAATCATCATTCCATTATGTGCATATACTTTTTCATAATCCGTTTCAATATTTTTTACATTAAAATAATATGATAAGAAAATGTCATCATTATATGAAGTTTTTTCCAATGACGGATATACTGAAACAAATATATAAGGATTTTCATTTTTATATAGTGTAAATATAGGTTTACTTCTTTCAGATTCATCTAACAATTTATTTAACAATTCTGTGTATGTAGCTTTCTTTTCATCAATTGAAAATTTACTATTTTCTATGATTTTTTCCAATGATTTGAAAATATTACAAACTTCGTTAAAACTTCTATTAGGAAGTGTTTCCATTTTATAATGTAAATCTAATTCTGAAGGAATTACTTCTTGTTTGTCATTTTCTAATCCTTTATATAAAATTTGATAGATTACATCTTTATATTTTCTGTATACGTCTTTTGCTCCTAAAACTCTATAATCATCATAATAGTTTTTTAAAGCTTTTGATGTTTCAAGCTTTGCAAATTTATTTGATTCATTTGCACAACGTAATGTACCTGAAACTAATCCTCCTATAAATGCTCCATATTTTTCTTCATAAGAATTAAGATGAGAATATAGTTCTCTTTGGTGCATAAAAGTTAATGGATAAATATTTCCATCTGCAATATCAGCAATTATTTTATTATTCTGTTCATCTAATATAATATTTTTAATGTAATCTGAAGCCATTCTAAACCTCCATATTTTCTTCATCTTGTTCCAATTTATTGTATTTTTCTTCAAAATGTTCTAGCTTGTCCTTCATTACTTCGATTAATTCTTCTTTTGTTTTTATTTCACTTAAATCAAATAATTCTGTTTCATAGCTTTCCATTTCTTTTGAAGCATTGTTATAAAAGTTATATACAATTTCTAAATCTTCGCCATACTTGACTAAAAATGCTTCTTTAGTTACATCTAAATTTGTTATTGTAGCAAATTCCCTTCCATCTGGAATCCTTGAAATTCTTTGTTTATCTTCAAATATAGCCTTTAATTTTGAAAAACAATATTCATTTTCAAATACAAATGTAAATCTATTATCTAAAACTACATTTTTTGACGCTTCTTCAATTTCTTTTAACTCTGCTAAAAATTTTTTTATATATTACTTAGTTTACTCATCATCAAAATCATCTATAATTTCTTGATCAGAATATTCATAATGATTTCTTAGTATTTCAGCTATTTCATTAGGAGAACAACTATCCCAAATCATATTATATCTATCATCAGCCATTTTTTGCGTTCTATCTTCAAGTTTTTTATAATTTTTATTCTCTAAAACTAATTCTAAATATTCTTTATTGTCTATTTTGTATTCAACTAATAAATTATTTATTAAACTATTTATTTGACTTATTACAATATCTTTACCTGTAATAGCACTTGAAACGCTTAAATCTGTATCTAATATTCTTCTATAAAGTAAATCTAATTTTTTAATATCATTTTTTGCATTTATTCTATTTACTTTTTGTTTTAAGCTATAATCTCCTATTCCAAAAACATTCATATTTTCAATTTTTGCAATAGGTATTGCTAAATGTCTAAAAAAGTCTTTTACATCAGCATTGTAAAACTCAATTTCTGCTATTTTATTTCTAATTTTCTCTTGCTCTCCCTTGCTTGTGCATTTCATTTGTTCAATTATGCTTGCATAATCAAATAAATGTCCTACTCCGTCAATTTCAAGTGAAAATGTTTCCTCTAAATTTATACCTTTTTCTTCAATATATTTATCTAACCATTCATCAAATTCATTCTTTTTCATTCTTGTTCAAGCTCCTCTACCTCATCTAATAATTCTTGTATAGGCTTTCCTTCATAGGATTTAGTGTACTCCTCTAATGCCTTTTTTAGAAATTCTTGTTCATTTTCTTTTGGTATATATTTATAATAATTTCTAAAATCATCTCCAACAGCAACAATAGAAATTTCACAGTTGTTTTCTTTTGGATTATAGTTTAAATAAACATCATAATAATCAGTATCATACTTTAATTCCTTTAAACCAAATATATCCTCTACTTGTCCTGCGTCTAGCGTTGTTAGAGCATTAACAATTCCTTCTTCAATTAATATGCCATCTTCAAACCATAATTCATCTGCTTTTATATTTCTGATAGAATCTATTCTTAATTCGTCTTTCTGAAACAGATTTTTATAGTCATATTCTTTATATATCCAGTCAGCATTTACCATCACACCCAATTCATCTTTTACAGCTTTTTTTAAATTCTTTATATGTTCAATACTAACTAAATATACAAAGTTTTTATATTCTCCAACTGTATTTTGCCATTTTTTAGCAACACAATACTCTTTACCTTTTTCTTTATTAAAATAACCTCTATCGCCAATTTTAGCTTTTTTTAATAATTTATCTATTTCGTCTTTAGTAATATTCATAATTCTTCTTCCTCTTCATCTTCGTAAATTCTATCTCCTGGAATGTAATGTTCAAAATCTAGTTCACAAAGTAAAATGCCATCTGTAATTGTTCCATCATTAAATTTAACAGTATATCTATCATTGAATTTATCTTTACCTCTTTTAATGTCAAGTATTTCAACCATTTCCCCATTATGAATAGAATTATCTATTTTAGGCTCTTCCCATATAATTTTCGTAAAGAATAAAACTCTATCATTTGTAGGCATATTTACACTATTTTTTCTTTCAATCTCTTCAATATCTTCTTCTAATGAATCTATTTCAGAACAATAATAATATTTATCATTACATTTTCTAATATTATCATTTTGTCTAACTAACTCATCTTTCATTTCATCTGATAGCATTGAAATAATATCTTCTTTGGTAAAGTCTTCATCAAATAAAAAATTAAAAGCTTCACTTGGATTATCGAACTCTGAAATATTGTAATTATCTAATATGTTTTTAGGTATTTTATTTATATCAAATTTATTCATCTATCTAACTCCTCTGTCGTACCTTCAATTGCTTCTCTATAATAATTTTCTAAATAAAATTGTACTTTTTCAGCCAATTCCTTTATATTATTAAAATCATAGTTTGCTCCTGATGATGATTCTTCTGCAATATATATTTCTTTTTCTTTAGGAAATATTTGTATTGTAATATTTAATTCGTCTTCCATTTTTAGTTTTCCTCAATAATACTTTCTGGATTTCTAAAATTAATTGAAGTACAATCTATTGTATTTTTAGAATATTCAAATAGTTTGTCAATTTTTTTAACTATATCATCATATATTGGAGCTATATCAACAATATTTAATTCAGTAGCTTTAAAATTATACATTTCACATTCTTTGCAAGCAGAAATAGGTTGTAATACACTAAAAATTGTATATTTTAAATTGTTACCCTTTAACCAAAAGTTTAATAAAACACCATTTTTAAATTTAAAAGTTATACTTAAATTATTCCAACTTAAAGAATCACTTTCCTTGTCTTTAATTTTCACATCATTAAAACTTCCCTTCATATAAAGCTTTTTTAAGTATTTCTTTACATCTTTATTTAATTTTATAGAATTAGTCATTATTCTCTTTCTCCTTCGTCAAATTCTTGCTCTTTTGCTGATTCATCAAATTCTTTTGCAAGTAGTTTTTCTTGATATAAGTTTACTGCTTGTTCAGTTAATTGCTCTCTTAATTCAGCATTTGTAGGATAAAACATATCTTTATATTCCTCATCTTTTGTTTTTCTATTAGGGAATTGTAAATATAATTTACCTTCATTACTTTCATTCAATATAATATCTTTTAAATGGATTCCATTTGCTTCAAGACTTACCATTGCTTTTGTTTTTTTAGATTGATCTTTTAATGGATTTGCTTGTGTAACAGTTACACCTGATTTTTCTACTTCAATATCTGGTGCTTCAAATTCTCCTTTTTCCTTTTTATCTTTATAAGCTTGAAATAGCGTATCGCTAATCTTTTTAAATACTTCATTATCAGCATACATTAATCTAGTTGTAATTAATTCGTCTGTTGATTTCTTTTTAAATTTTCTATCAGGGAATTGTAAATATAAATTTCCATTTTCACTTTCATTTACCCTAATTCCATCAATTTTCATTCCATCTACTTCTAATGAAGCAACTGCCTTAATTTCTATCTCCTCATTTTTTACTAAGCCTAATGACTTTACTTTAATACTCATAATTTTACCTCCTAAAAATTTTTATAAAAAAATAGAGAAAAGGATTTACTCCCTTTCTCCAATTTCTTGATAATATCATTTTAACATCTTAAAAACTTAAAGTATACTGCAGGATTTTGCAATGTTTTTGCAAAATTTTATGTATATTTATTTTCCTTTATTTGATAAGAACTTAGCTGAATTAATTGCAAAATCTAAAAATACTGATTCTTTCTTTTCATCTACAGTTCCCAATATATTTTTCAATTCATCAAATTTTGTATTATTTTTAAGTTTAACATCTTTAACATTGTCTAATATAAAATAATCTAAACTTGTTTTTAATGCAATTGATATTTTTATCATTGTTTCTAAACTCATTTTTCTTCTGCCATTCTCAATGTCAGATATAAAAGAAGCTGATACATTTATGTCATTTGCTAAATTTTCCTGCGTTACTTTTAAAAAGTTTCTTCTCTCTCGTATTTTGTTACCTAAACTTTCATAATTTACTGTTACTTCCATATAATATCAACCTTTCTTATATTTAGTATCAGTATATTATTTTTTCGACAAATTTTTTAATATTCTGTTAGCCGTGTTTACTCGCTTGTAGTTATTGATTGCTTTGAAATGCTATATAACAATAGGTTCTTCGACTTCTTCTAATTCTACATCTTTAACCTCAATTATTTCATCAAGATTATTTATACTATCCATCAATTTGTCGTATAGTTTATCAGTTATTTGTTCAACTATTTCCTCATAACTTTTATTCCTAAAATCAATATCTAATAATGTATACATATTATTATTTAATGACATTATCTGTTCTACATTTTTCTTACTTAACACGTCATACAAGTCTTGTCCTAGCATTTCATTTGCGTAACTATCTTCTGTTCCTGAAAAAATATCTTGATCATCATTTTCCATATTTTCTTCGTACATTTCAAGTACATTATCTAATTCACGCTTTACTGATAATGGTATTATTAATTTTGGATTAAAAAACTCTCTTACCTTCATATCAACATAATTATGTGCTTGACTATTTAACTTATTGTATTCTTCTTTTAATTTTTTCTTTTCTTCTGTTTCTTCTTTAAAATCCCATAACTTATATTCTAATGAATCAGCTTCTCCTTTTATTTTTCTATACTTTTCATCTTCAAACAAATTGTTTGTTATTACTTGTAATTGTCTGACTAATTTGTTTCCATTCTTTTGAAATTTTAGATAGCCACTTAATCCACCTTCTACTAAACTGACTAATAGTTTTGCTTTTCCACCTTCATTATACATTTTAGTTAATCCTGTATTTTCCACACTAATAAAGTCTTTTGGATATACATTGTTACTTTCCATTCTTGAATAAACTTTATCTTGTTTTATTACAATACTTTTTACAATTTCATAGCTCATATTTTTAAACTTCCTCCTGTTCTTCTATTTCTTCCTGTTCTTTTACTTTGCTTTCAATAGCGTATTTTACACAATTATTTAGATTATCATTAAAATAATCATCATCTAAAATATCATTAACTATATCTTTTACATTTTCTACTGTTAGTTCTAAAGTATCTGTACTATTATTGTCTAATTGATATATTACTTCTTCTGCAATTGCATTAAATAAATTAGATTCTCCTAATCTCTTTATTTCATTGTAAATATTTGTTTTTTGCTCTAAACTATGTTCCATTTTTATCGTTATAAATTTTAATACATTATCATTTTTTCTTATCCAATTTTCAAATGTTTCTACATTCATATTGTTAATATCTACTATAAATTTTATATAAAAGCCTTCTTTATTATTTTTTATATCATAAGCCAATTTCTTCAATCCTAAGTCTTCAAATTCACACATTGCAATATTATTATCAGCAAAATATTTTTTGAATTTTTCTATTTGTTTGTTTTTCTCCTCTTCACTTAATTTTCCTTTTAAAATAGATATATGTTCAAATTTCATTATTATCAATCCTCCATTTTTTTATTTTACATTACATATTCCTCTCTTCTTGCTTATCTAAGTCATATATTTTTAATCGTTGTGTCATTTTTCTATTATCTTCATATAAATCTATAACTATATTTTTTAATTCTCTATAAGCTTGATTTCCTCCTGAACTCATTCTATCTGTATCAAAATCTAACGCTAATAAGCAATCTTGTATTCTTTCTTTTAAATTTTCTTTCTTCATAAATTCCTCCATATTACAATGTTTCAGTTTCTTCTTCATCTTTATCTAAAAAATATTCATTATCTAATGCGTCAATAGAATCCATTGTTAATGCTTCAACTGATTGCCAATTCAAATCATTAAATATGGTTGATATAAAATCTTTAAGTGAATATTTTTTCTCATCTATTTTAGCCCTATCATAAGCTTCTTTTACTTTTTCATATATTGTTTGATAAGTTTCATAATCTTCTCCTGCTATGCTATTTTTATCTAATTTATCGACTTGTCCTTCTGATATATAACAAATTCCATCTTGTCTATAAAAATTACAAATATTTTTATAAATATGACCTTCTTGAAAATATTCTTTTTTGACAGTACCATCTTCCAATATTTTTCCAATTTCATTTTCTGGAATATCTAAATACTTTTTATAGTAATTATCATAATCAATATTTTCTTTATATTCATTATCTCTTCCATATTTTGCAATAAATTTTATACATTCATTATAATCATTTGACTTAAATAAAACCTTGTCTTTCATTCTTTTTTCTCTATCAGTAAAATGTTCTTTGATGTAATCATCATAAACATATCCATCTCTTCTTAATGCCCTATTGATAGTTGCTTTCGTAACCTTTTCCCATTTATCTCCAAAAGAGTAGCATTGACCATAGATATTTAAGCGATCAAGTCTTGTTCTATTTTTAACTGTATCAATCGTCAATATTTCCTGACCAATTAAAAAATCATATATGTAAAATCTAAACTCGTTTTCTTCTACAATTTTATATTTTTCTACATCTGGAATCACACAAAAATCTCCTCTTTCATTCATATATTCAGGTAAAAAACTATTCTCATATATTCCATTATTTACTTTGGTTAATACAAATCCATCTGAAGTTTTAATCTTTTTAGGAAATTCATCTGTTCCATCATATTTATACATCTTTTCACTCATACTTCTTCGTTCTCCTTTTCTTCTACTAAATCTCTTAAATAATTAAAATTACATATTTCTAAAAAATCTGTTTCTGCATCTTCAATAGTAAACTCTTTTTCATTTTTTCCTAAAATATCAGCATTATATATATTTCCCATATACTCTAATTGTTTTTCTTTATCAAGTGCTTGAAAATTATTATAAGTAAAAAATGCAAATTTATTTTTACTTCCGTCATTATTGGAATCTATTCCTACATTTACTGAATATTGATTTGTTTCTTCATTTTTTATAACTAATAATTTATATTTATAACTAATATTGTCTTCAAATTTTTCTGATAGTAATTCAAAGAACTTTTTTGAATATTTAATGAAATTCTGCTCTTTTAACTTTTCTTGCATTTTCTCTTTATAATTATCTATATCTTTTAAGCTTATCCATTCAGGTTTTTCTTGTGCTGTAAATGATTCATATATTTTTTTCATTTCCTTAATATGTTCATCTATATCTTTATAATATAAACTTCCTAAAAAGCCATTTCCATTACCTAAAAAATATTCACAAT